>ERZ809074.497-NODE-497-length-61893-cov-49.621123_pt1 | contig 61893 bp, 61 predicted proteins | sample MGYA00520795_ERZ809074 | MGnify/ENA primary metagenome ERZ809074 (study PRJEB31570, sample SAMEA3212989) | Homo sapiens | biome: human-gut; feature: human gut; material: fecal | place: Sweden | collected 2011 ...
AGGCGGGGAAGATGGTGGAGCTGCGGCTCCAGGTCTTCAGCACGTTCTTCTCGCCCTTAGCGTTCATCTCTTCAACCCGCTTCAGCAGCTCAGGGGCAACATACGGGCCTTTTTTGATAGATCTGCTCATATTCTCTTGCCTCCTTTACTTTACGTTGCGACGCTTGACAATGAACTTGTCAGTGGGATTCTTCTTCTTGCGGGTCTTGTAACCCAGAGCCGGCTTGCCCCAAGGAGTGACAGGGCCGGGACGACCCACGGGGGACTTGCCTTCACCACCGCCGTGGGGGTGGTCGCAGGGGTTCATGACGGAACCGCGGACGGTGGGACGCCAACCCATGTGGCGCTTACGGCCGGCCTTACCGATCTGGATGTTCTCGTGCTCCAGGTTGCCCACCTGACCGATGCAGGCGGTGCAGTTGGTGCGGACGATGCGGACCTCGCCGGAGGGCATACGGATCTGGGCGTTGGCGCCCTCCTTAGCCATCAGCTGGGCATAGGCGCCGGCGGAACGAACCAGCTGGGCGCCCTTGCCGGGGTGCAGCTCCACGTTGTGGATGACGGTACCCACGGGGATGTTGGCGATGGGCAGGCAGTTGCCGGGCTTGATATCGGCAGCGGCGCTGGAGATCACCTTGTCGCCGGCAGCCAGACCGACGGGAGCGATGATGTAGCGCTTCTCGCCGTCCTCGTACTGCACCAGCGCGATGTTGGCGCTGCGGTTGGGGTCATACTCCAGACGCAGGACGGTGGCTTCCATATCCACCTTGTCGCGCTTGAAGTCGATGATACGATACTTGCGCTTCTCGCCGCCGCCGCGATGGCGGACGGTGATGCGGCCGTAGCTGTTGCGACCAGCGTTCTTCTTCAGCACCTCGGTCAGGCTGGCCTCGGGCTTGGCGTGCTTATCAATGCCGTCGAAGCCGGAGACAGTCATGTGGCGGCGGGAAGGGGTGGTCGGCTTAAAAGTTTTGATAGACATTCTCTACACTCCCTTCTCTTACACCATACCCTCGAAGAACTCGATGGTCTTGGAATCTTCAGTCAACTGGACATACGCCTTTTTCCAGCTCTTGCGCTGGCCGGGACGGGCGGCGCCCATGCGCTTGGTCTTGCCATCGTAGTTGATGGTGTTGACCTTGGCGACCTTCACGCCGAAGATCTTCTCCACGGCGTTCTTGATCTCGATCTTGCCGGCGGTGGGAGCCACTTCAAAGACGTACTTCTTATCGGAAGTAGCGGCCATGGAGCGCTCGGTAATGACCGGACGGATGATGATGTCGTATACGTTAGCCATTATGCGAACACCTCCTCGATTACTGCGAGGGCTTCCTTATCCAGCACCAGATACTTGGCGTTCAGAATGTCGTAGACATTGATGAGGTTCGCCATGGAAGTAATGACGCCGGGGATGTTGCGGGCGCTCTTGACGATGGTCTCGTCCTTGGTGGGGGTGACCACCAGAGACTTGCCGTCAGCCTTGACGGCGGTCAGGAAAGCGCGGAAGTCCTTGGTCTTGATGCTGTCCATCTTGATGCTGTCGATGACGATGATCTCGCCGGCAGCAGCCTTGGCGGACAGAGCGGATTTCATAGCCAGTCTCTTGACCTTCTTGTTCAGAACGTAAGAGTAGCTGCGGGGCTTGGGGGCGAACACGATGCCGCCGTGGGTCCACTGGGGCGCACGGGTGCTGCCCTGACGGGCGTGACCGGTACCCTTCTGGCGCCAGGGCTTCTTGCCGCCGCCGGAAACCTCGGCGCGGGTCAGAGCGCTCTGGGTGCCCTGACGGCAGTTGGCCAAGTGGTTCTTCACCACTTCGTGGACAACAGCGGTGTTCGGCTCGATGCCGAAGATGCCGTCGTTCAGTTCAACAGTACCGACCTCAGCGCCGGCCATGTTCAAAACTTTGATGGTAGACATATCCTTAAGCACTCCTTTCCTTACTTAGTACGGGCGGAAGCCTTCTGCGGGTTACGACCGGAAGCCTTCTGCGGGTTGTTGCTGATGCCGGTGTCGGCATGCTTGACGCGGTGGGTCTTGACGGTGCTCTTGATGAGGACCAGACCGCCCTTGGGGCCGGGAATGGCGCCGCGCACAGCGATGAGATTCAGCTCGGGATCGACCTTGACGATGTCCAGGTTCTGGATGGTGACCTGATCGCAGCCCATCTGGCCAGCGCCGATCTTGCCCTTGAAAATACGGCTGGGATCGGTGGTGGAGCCCATGGAACCGGCGTGACGATGGACGGGGCCGCCGCCGTGGCTCATGGGAGTACGGCCGGCGTTCCAGCGCTTCACAACGCCCTGATAGCCGTGGCCCTTGCTGGTGCCGGTGACGTCCACGAAGTCGCCCTCTTTGAAGGTGTCAGCCTTCACGATGTCGCCGATGTTCAGCTCAGCCGCGTTGTCCAGGTCAAACTCGCGCAGGTACTTCTTGGGGGCGACGCCGGCCTTGTTCAGGTGGCCCATCTCGGGCTTGGTCAGCTTGCGCTCGGGGATATCCTCGTAGCCCAGCTGCACAGCGGCGTAGCCTTCCTTCTCGGCAGTCTTCTTCTGGACGACGGTGCAGGGACCCGCCTCGATCACGGTGACGGGGATCACCTTGCCGTTCTCGTCGAAGATCTGAGACATACCGACTTTCTTGCCAATGATTGCCTTCATGTATGATCCTCCTTAAAGGTTATTGGTCGACATAGTTCAATCCGCATTGGGGCAGATCGCTTGCTCTGCCGACGTAACCCCCGCCCGCCTCACGCAAGTCGGCGAGCGGTCGGGTAGCAAGCAAATTTGTTTGCAGGGTTTTGCAGGGGTATTATATAAGGTGGGTTACAGCTTGATCTCGATCTCCACACCGGCGGGCAGATCCAGAGCCATCAGTGCCTCCACGGTCTTGGGGGTGGAGTTGGTGATGTCGATCAGTCTCTTGTGGGTGCGGCGCTCGAACTGCTCACGGCTGTCCTTATACTTGTGGGTAGCGCGCAGGATGGTGACGACTTCTTTCTTGGTGGGCAGAGGGATGGGGCCGGACACGCTGGCGCCGGTGCGCTTGGCGGTCTCCACGATCTTCTCTGCGGACTGGTCGATGACCTGATGGTCATAGGCCTTCAGACGAATGCGAATCATTTCTTTTGCCATTTTGGTTTCTTCCTCCATGTTTTCGTACGGTTTTTTCTGCGTGACCTACTGCCGTACGGCGGGAAATTTCTTATTCACCGTTCCGTGCGTATCATTCCGGCTCATAAGAAACACCGGCTTCTGGCCGGTGTCCTTCTGGCGCGGCGATCTACGCCGACGAACAGAAATCTCTCAGCCGCCCGATTATCGGACATACTCCCCGGAAGTTACCTCCTTGCGGAGCAATCTCCCGGTTCATCGCATTGCAAACGCTCCCGGGTGTGTTGTCCCCGTTACGCGCGTACCTGCATATGATATAGGAAAATCGGTTGGATGTCAAGAGAATTTTTCTATTTTGTTTACAAATTTTTCTGGATTTTTTCGGTAGTTTTGACGGGCATAGATGTTGTGGCAAAGCAGGCGCCTTCCTCCCCTATTTGGTGTCCCACCAGCCGGAAAAGAGCCGCCTTGCGGCGGCTCTTTTTTGCGTATACGCTTCCGGTATGCTCACTCTTGCGGGGCGCTCGGCGTGTTGGCAATCAGATACGCTTCCACTTGGCGCCGTGGGGGATGTCGGTGACCTCGATGCCCTTGGCCTTCAGCTCGTCGCGGATACGGTCGGCCTCGGCGAAGTTCTTGGCTTTCTTGGCGTCGGCGCGGGCGCGGATCAGCGCCTCCACCTCACCGTCCGTCTCACCGGACTCGCTGATGACGGTGAATTCGCCGGCGACGGGAGCGGCGGTCTGCTTGGCGCGGAGGGCGGCGGCCTTCTCCAGCAGCTTCAGTCCCAGCACCGTGTCGAAGCTGTCCAGCAGCGCCAGCTTGGTCTTGTCGTTTGTCTTGGCCTTCAGCACATCGTACAGCACGGTGACGGCCATGGAGGTGTTCAGGTCGTTGTCCATGGCGGCGGTGAACCTGGCCTTGTACTCGTCGAAGGCTGCCTGCTCCACCTCGCCCTCGTCCTTCAACGCGGCAATGCGGGCCAGCAGCTTGTTGTAGGCCACAGTGGCGTTGTCCAGATTCTCCCATGTGAACACCAGGCTCTTGCGGTAGTGGCTCTGGAGGCAGAAGAAACGGTAGGCCAGTGGGTCGTAGCCCTTCTCCTCCAGCAGGGAGACGGTGAGGAACTCGCCCTTGGACTTGGACATCTTGCCGTGGTCGGTGTTCAGGTGGGCCACATGACACCAGTGGGGACACCAGGGGTGACCGAGGTAGCTCTCAGACTGAGCGATCTCGTTGGTGTGGTGAGGGAAGGCGTTGTCCACGCCGCCGCAGTGCAGGTCGAGGTACTCGCCGTTGTACTTCATGGAGATGCCGGAACACTCAATATGCCAGCCGGGATAGCCCACGCCCCACGGGGAGTCCCATTTCAGCGCCTGATCCTCGAACTTGGACTTGGTGAACCACAGCACAAAGTCGTTGCGGTTGCGCTTGTTGGTGTCCTCCTCCACGCCCTCGCGGACGCCCACCGCCAGATCCTCCTCGTTGTGGTCGTTGAAGATGTAGTAGCGCTCCAGCTTGGAGGTGTCGAAGTACACGTTGCCGCCGGCCACATAGGCATAGCCCTTCTCCAGCAGGCGGGAGATGATCTTGATATAGTCGTCGATGAGGCCGGTGGCGGGCTGCACCACATCGGGGCGCTTGATGTTCAGCTTCTGGCAGTCGGAGAAGAACGCATCGGTGTAGTACTGGGCGATCTCCATAACGGTCTTATGCTCGCGCCGAGCGCCCTTGAGCATCTTATCCTCGCCCTCGTCGGCGTCGGAGGTCAGGTGTCCCACGTCGGTGATGTTCATGACGCGGTTCACATCGTACCCGGCGTAGCGCAGGTACTTCTCCAGCACGTCCTCCATGATGTAGGAGCGCAGGTTGCCGATGTGGGCAAAGTGGTACACCGTGGGGCCGCAGGTGTACATCTCCACATGGCCGGGGGTGTGGGTCTTGAACTCCTCTTTTTTGTGAGTGGCGGAATTATACAGATACATGATGAGCCTCCTATGATCTACAATATTATAATATGTGTAAAAAAACGCCTCCCATGCCCGCAGGCATGAGAGGCGAAAGGATACTTCGCGGTTCCACTCTCGTTTATCACTCAGGTGCGGCCCATGACGCAGGCCATGCGGAGGGCGTCCACAGCCCTCGCGCTCCCGGACGCACTTTCTGTCCGCAGCGGGTGAGCGGGCTTGCAGCCGACGGCCCCCTCTCTCTTGCCCCGTGGGATGGACATACTCTTTCCGATCAACGCGCTATTCGGTTGGGTCTTATGGTAGCAGGATTTTCCGCAGGTGTCAAGTTATTTGATGCTCTTGAACACATCGGCGTTCTTGGCGAAATACTCGATGCCGGAATAGACGGTGGTCACCAGGATCACGCCCTGACACACATAGTTGAGCCACTGAGGAATGCCGAACAGGATGAGGCAGATGCACACCATGGTGCTGGCGGTCTTGATCTTGCCAGACCAGCCGGCGGCAATGACACGGCCCTTCTCCACCGCCACAAGGCGCATACCGGACACGGCGAACTCCCGCAGCAGCACGATGGCCAGCACCCACGCGGCGAAGGTTCCCTCCTCCACGAACCAGCACAGCGCCGCCATCACAAGGCACTTGTCCGCCAGCGGGTCCATGAATTTGCCGAAATCGGAGACCTGGTTATAGTGGCGGGCGATATAGCCGTCCAGCAGGTCAGTGAGACAGGCGACGATGTAGATGCCCAGCGCCACATAGCGGCAGCCGGGAAAGCCCCAGTACAGTACCACCAGAAAAGCGGGGATCATCAGCACCCGCAGGATCGTCAGTTTGTTCGCGGTCGTCATGATATGTATCAGCCTTTCGTTTTGATCTCTGCGCTATTGTAACACGGACAGCGGCAAATGGAAAGTATTTTTTACTCCGCCAGCTCGCCGGTCAGTTCACCGTCCATAGCGCCGGTGATGCGCACCGGTACAAACTGCCCCGCCTCCACCTCGTGGTCGGCGGTGAAGTAGATGCGCCCGTCGATGTCGGGGCTCTCCGCATAGCTGCGGCCCACGAACATCATAGCCTGGTTGTCAAACCCGTCGCACAGCACCTCCGTCACGCCGCCCATACGGCTGTCGTTGAAGTCGTCCATGATGCGGGACTGCACGTCTACAATGAGATCGGCGCGGCGCTCCGCCTCGTCGGTGTCCACCCGCTCCATCTTGGCGGCAGGGGTACCCTCCTCCGGGGAGTAGGGGAACACGCCCGCCCGCTCGATCCGCACCTCCTGCAGGAATTCGCACAGCTCCTCGAAGGCGGCCTCGTCCTCGTAGGGCAGACCGGCGATGAGGCTGGTGCGCAGCACCAGTCCGGGGATGCGCGCCCGCAGCTTGCGGAACAGCGCCAGCAGCTCCGCCTTGTCGCCCCGGCGGTTCATGGCCTTGAGCACCTTGTCGTTGCAGTGCTGGATGGGGATGTCCAGATAGGGCAGCACCTTCTCCTCATCGGCGATGGTGTCGATCAGCTCGTCGGTAAACTCGTCGGGGTACAGGTAGTGCAGGCGGATCCAGTGGAAATCCAGCTTGCACAGCTCCCGGAGCAGTGCCGCCAGCTTCCGCTCGCCGTAGAGGTCGATGCCGTAGCGGGTGATATCCTGGGCGATGACGATGCACTCCCGCACGCCGGCATCCGCCAGCTTCCTGGCCTCGGCCAGCACATCCTCCATGCGGCGGCTGCGGTAGCGCCCCCGGAGGGACGGAATAACGCAGTAGGCGCAGTGGTTATCGCAGCCCTCGGCGATGCGCAGATAGGCGTAGTGCTTGGGAGTGGTCAGCACCCGGTCGAACTCGTCGATCTTGCCGTGGATGCTGGCAAAGCGGCAGGGGTGACCGCCGCCCATCAGCTCCTCCAGCGCCGCCACGATCTCGCCGTAGCTGCCGGTGCCCATGATGCCGTCCACCTCCGGCAGCTCCGTCAGGATCTCCTGCTGGTAGCGCTGGGTGAGGCAGCCGGTGACCAGAATCTTCCGCACCTGCCCCTCCGCCTTCAGCTGCGCCGCGGCGAGGATAGTGTCGATGGCCTCTTCCTTGGCGCTGTCGATAAAGCCGCAGGTGTTGATGACCACCACGTCCGCCCCGGCAGGCCCCTCCAGCAGGGTATGCCCGGCGTCGCGGCACAGCGCCATCATCTGCTCGGTGTTCACCAGATTCTTGGCACAGCCAAGGGAAATAAAGGATACTTTCACGTTCGTCACCTCATGTTTCGTCGATCTCTTGCCCCAGCTCATTGAGGGCGGGGCGGATATCCTGCCAGCCAAAGCCCCGGCGTTGGAGGGCGGCAGCCAGACGGCGGCTGTCCTCCAGGGTCAGCGGGCGTCCCCGCAGCTTGGTGCGGAGGAATTTACGGATGGCCTCCTCCGGCGGCGGCAGCTGCTCCAACGCCTCGTCCCACAGCTCCTTGGGTACGCCCCGGCGGTGCAGCTCCTGCCGGACGCGGGCGGCGCCGTAGCCCATGCCGCCGTAGTGCCGGGCGATAACGCCGGCATAGGCGGCGTCGTCCACCGCCCCCAGCTCCTCCAGCCAGTCCGCCGTGTCGGCAGCGTCCTCCGGCGCGGCGCCCTTCTTCGTCAGGCGGCTGGTCAGCTCCTTTTTGGAGAGCATCCGCCCGGCTGCCATGTTGGCGCCCCGGCGCTTGGTGTCGCTGCGGCGAGCCGCCGTCTCCAGCGCCGTCAGCGTCTCCGGCGTCAGGTCGAGGCCCTGATATAAGCCAAATTGCAGAAGCTCCGCGCCGGTGATCCGGAGGATGTTGCCATCCTCCAGATGCACCAGCACGCGCTCCTGCTTACGTTTGGAATTTTCCAGCCGTTCGATGCGCATCAGTCTGCGTCGTCGAAGTCGTCGGCGGACACGTCCACCGCGCGGCCCGCCGCCTTGGCGGCGGTGCGGGACTGTGCGCCCATCAGCTTATGGAAGTTCTCCCGGACGGCTGCCTCCAGCTTGTCCGCCTCCTCCGGATGGTCGCGGAAATACTGCTTGGCGGCATCCCGCCCCTGTCCCAGACGGATCTCTCCCATGTTGAACCACGAGCCGCTCTTCTGCACCAGATCCAGCTTCACCGCCAGATCCAGCAGGTCGCCCAGCTTGCTGATGCCCTCGCCGTACATGATATCGAACTCCGCCTCACGGAAGGGAGGTGCTACCTTGTTCTTCACCACCTTGGCGCGGGTGCGGTTGCCGGTGACCTCGCCGCCGGACTTCAGCGTCTCGATGCGGCGCACGTCGATGCGGACGGAGGCGTAGAACTTCAGCGCCCGGCCGCCGGTGGTGACCTCGGGGTTGCCGTACATGACGCCCACCTTCTCGCGGAGCTGGTTGATGAAGATGACGATGGAATTGGTCTTATTGATGACGCCGGTGAGCTTGCGCAGCGCCTGACTCATCAGGCGGGCGTGAAGACCCACAAAGCTGTCGCCCATCTCGCCCTCGATCTCGGCGCGGGGCACCAGCGCCGCCACGGAGTCCACCACCACCACGTCGATAGCGCCGGAACGCACCAGCGCCTCGGTGATCTCCAGCGCCTGCTCACCGGTGTCGGGCTGGGAGATGAGCATATCCTCCACATTGACGCCCAGCGCCTTGGCGTAGGTGGGATCCAGCGCGTGCTCGGCGTCCACAAACGCCACCTCACCGCCCATCTTCTGGGCCTCCGCCAGCACATGGAGCGCCAGCGTGGTCTTACCGGAGGACTCCGGCCCGTAGATCTCCACGATACGGCCCCGGGGCAGTCCACCGATGCCCAGCGCCAGATCCAGCGACAGGGAGCCGGTGGGGATCGCCTCCACGTTCATCGTGCTCTCCGCGCCGTAGCGCATGATGGAGCCCTTGCCGTACATCTTCTCGATCTGCTGCATGGCCGTTTCCAGCGCTTTTTTCTTGTCGGATACCGCCGCGCTCTGGACCGCAGGTTCTTTCTTCGCTGCCATTGTTCCGTCCTCCTCCGTTTTGATACCTTGATATTATGGGAATCCCTGTCCCGAAATCAGGACAGTTCAGATCTCCGTGTGCAGAATACCCCAGACCACCCGCGGGATGTCGTTGAGGTCGGGGATCACCTCGATGTCGCCGAAGCCCACAGCGCGCATGATCCGCAGCACGTCGTCGGCCTGGCCGATGCCCACCTCGAAGTAGAGCCGCCCGCCGGGACGCAGCGCCTCCCGCCAATGCGCGCAGATGGCGCGGTAGAAATCCAGTCCGTCCACGCCGCCCTTCAGCGCCAAGTGCGGCTCGTAGTCCCGCACCGAGGCGTCCAGTCCCGCTATGTCGCCGTCGGGGATGTAGGGCGGGTTGGACACGATGCAGTCAAACTCCCCCAGACGGGCAGGCGCCTTCTCCAGCGCGTTGAGCTGCATGGACACCACCTGACCGGACAGTCCGGTGCGGCGGATGTTCTGGCGGCAGACGCGCAGCGCCCCCTCGTCCAGCTCGCCCAGCACCACATGGCTGCCGGGAACGTGCTTCGCCACGGCAAGGCCGATGCAGCCGGAGCCGGCGCACAGATCCAGCACGCGGGGGCCCTCCGCCTCCCGCAGGCCCTCGATGACGGCGGCGGCCAGCACCTCCGTGTCCGGGCGGGGGATGAGCACCCGCTCCGAGATGTCCAGCGGCAGGCCGTAGAACTCCCACTCGCCGATCAAATACGCCACCGGCTCGCCGGCCAGATGGCGCTCCACCAGTGCGCGGGTCTGCCGCTCCACCGTGTCGGGAACATAGAGCCGGCTGTCCCGGCTCAGCTCCTCCCGGCTCTTGCCGGCGGCGCAGCACACCAGCTCCCGCGCCTCCAATGTGGCGGCGGGCAGCCCCGCCTTATGGAGCTGCTGGCGGATATCCAAATACAAATTGTTATATGTGATCGCCATAATACGTCTCGTATTTCCTTTTTACCACTGATCTTTCCCTTCTTCGGCAGGGATCACCAGTTTCATCGCCTCGATAGCCACCTCGATCATGGAGTCGTCCGGCTCGTTGGTGGTGAAGTTCTGCATCCACATACCGGGTGCGGAGAGGATGCGGGTCACCACATTGTCGTGGGCTCCCACGAAGCGGTTGAACTCATAGGTCACGCCCACCACGGGGATGAGCAGCAGCAGCTTGACGCCGATGCGCACCCAGATGTTCTGCCAGTCGATGTAGGGAAACACGATGCTGGACACCAGGATCGACACGATGATGACCACGAACAGGAAGCTGGTGCCGCAGCGGGGATGGTGCTTGGGCTGGGGGCGGACGTTCTCCACCGTCAGGGGCAGCCCCGCCTCATAGCAGAAGATGGTCTTATGCTCCGCGCCGTGGTAGCAGAACACCCGGTGCACATCCTTCTGCTTGGAGCAGAGGATGAGGTAGGTCAGAAAGACCAGCACCTTCACCACGCCCTCGATGATGTTGTGGACAGCGGCGCTCTGTGCGTGGAACAGCCCGGCGATAAACGTGGGCAGCAGCATGAACAGCACCAGCGTCAGCCCCAGACTGAGGATGACGGAAAATGCCACGATCAGCGATTGCAGCTTTTCCGCCGGGATGTGCTTTTCCAGCCACTGGTCAAATTTGCTGGGCTGGGCGTCCTCGTCATCGGGAAAATAATCTGCCGAAAACATCAGCGCCTTCACGCCGGTGATCATGGAGCTGATGAACGTTACGGCGCCCCGCAGGATGGGGATACCCAGAATGGGATACCGGTCCTTGATGAATTTCCGCTCCGTCACCTTGGTGACCAGTCCCTCCGGAGAGCGGACCACGATGGCGTCCTTCTCCGGGCCGCGCATGAGAATACCTTCGATCAGCGCCTGTCCGCCAATGGTGGTGCGGAAGGTGCCCTGTTTCTTTTCCATATGCCTGTGTGATCCTTTCTGAAGGCAAGCATATCACAGCTTGCCGAAAAATGCAACAGTTGTTCGATTATTTACAGTTCTTTTTCCGTTTCCCGCTTCAGCGGCAGGTGGATGGTGACCACCGTGCCGCCGCCCTCGGCGTTGCCGATGTCGAACCGGCCGCCGTGGAGATTGACGATCTCATCACAGACCGCCAGCCCGATGCCGCTGCCCCGCGCCCGGGAGGAGCCCTTGTAGAATTTCTGCTTCACATAGGGCAGCTCCGCCGCCGGGATACCGGGGCCGAAGTCCCGGATGGTGATGACATAGGCCTCGTTCTCCTGCGTCAGGCGGACGACGATGCGTTTGCCGGAGCCGCCATGCTTGGCGGCGTTGTCCAGCACGTTGCAGAACACCTGCTTCAGCCGCTCCGGGTCGCCGGTGATCGGCTCCTCGTACAGCGCCTTGTCGCTGGTGTACTCCAGCGAGATGCCGTCCTGCCGGAACAGCTCCCGGTAGGTGTAGACCGCGTCCTCCAGCTCCGCCTGCAGGTCGGTATCCTCCACCTGCAAGGTAAAGCGGCCATCGGTCATCTTGGAGAAGTCCAGCAGCTCCTCCACCATGTTGGTCAGGCGGCGGGACTCCTTGAGGATGATCTGCACGCCCCGGCGCAGCTGCTGGACGTCGCAGGACTCGTCCTCCAGCAGCGTCTCGCCCCAGCCGTTGATGGCCGTCAGCGGCGTCCGCAGCTCGTGGGACACGGAGGAGATAAATTCCGACTCCATCTTCTCGCTCTGGCTGATTTTCAGGGACATATCGTTGATATTGTCCACCAGCACGCCCATCTCGTCCGTGTATTTATTGGGGATCTGGATGCCATAGCTGCCGCCGGAGATGCGCTTGGCCGCCTCCGACACCGCCGACACCGGTGCCACCACGTTGCTGATGAAGATGGAGCTGGACAGGAAGATCAGGCAGATGACGGCAGCCATCACGCCGCAGACCACCAGCACCGTCAGAGACACCTGACGATCCAGCTCGCCGATGCCGGTGACGTAGCGCATGACGCCCACCACCTGCCCGTTGTACTTCAGCAGGCTGGAGGCGGCGATGATCCGCTCGCCGGTGGCCTCGTCCCGGCCTACAAAATCCTGCACCGTACCGCTCTCCACGGCCCTGGCGATCTCCGGCGTGCCGGGATAGGTGCCCGCCGTCAGACCGCGGGTGGTGACCTCCACCCGTCCGGCACTGTTGAGGAATTGCAGCTCGATGCGGTCGCTGTCGTCAAAGGTGGCGGCGTACAGCGTGGCACTGCGGTAATACTCCTTGTAGCCGGTCATGACATAGGTGTTGAAGTAGTCCGCGCCGGAGGACGCCTTGGCCCGCAGGGTGGAGCGGGCGCTGTTGTAATAGTTGCTGGCGAAGCCCACGGAGATGAGGACACCCACCAGCAGCAGTATGGCGGCCACAGGGACGATACTCCCCGCCAGCCAGCGGCGGCGCAGGCCCTTTACCTTGGGCAGCTTGGCGGGCATATTCCTCAACTCCTTTCTTGCGTGTCATGGTGCGGCAGCAGGTATGCGTGAGATTTTTCGTCAGGACGAGGCGCGTCGGCACAGCCGTACTTTGTGTACGGCACGCCGCCGCAACGAAGTACTGGCGAAAAAGATCCGCGGTCAGAAGCCCCACTTGTAGCCATATCCCCAGACCGTGGTGATATAGGTGGGATTCGTGGCGTTGTCCTCGATCTTGAGCCGCAGGCGGCGGATATTGACGTCGACGATCTTGAGCTCGCCGAAGTAGTCGTGACCCCAGACGAGGTCAAGGATCTCCTCGCGGGAGAGGGCCTTGCCGGGGTTCTCCATGAACATTTTCATGATGGAGTACTCCACCTGCGTGAGCTTGATGCGCTGGCCGTTCTTCTCCAGGGTGCGGTTACGGGTGTTGAGGAGGAAGGGCGGCTGCTCGATCTCACCGGCGTCCACGGCGGCGCCGCCGGAGCGGCGCATGAGGGCGTCTACGCGGGCGGTCAGCTCCGCAGGGGAAAAGGGCTTGGTGACATAGTCGTCGGCGCCGGTCATGAGGCCGGTGACCTTGTCCATCTCCTGAGAGCGGGCGGTGAGCATGATGATACCGATGGTGGCGTTGGTGGCGCGGATGCGGCGGCAGACCTCGAAGCCGTCGATACCGGGGAGCATGATGTCCAGCAGCGCGACGCGGACATCCGTATGCTCCTTCAGCTTCTCCAGCGCCTCCTCACCTGTCTCCGCCTCCACCACCTCATAACCGGCGCGGCGGAGATTGATGACGATAAAGCTGCGGATGCTGGATTCGTCCTCCAAGACCAAGACTTTTTTCATAGCCTGCTCCTTTCGTTCGATCAGGAATTGTTCCACGCGGGGAGGATGAGACGGAAGCTCCGGCGCAGCAGATCCTCGTCCATCCCGTAGTAGGTGGCGATCTCGTAGACCTCGCCGGCGTAGACCGTGGCGGTCTGGCGGCGGAGGACGATACGGCTGCCGATGCGGCTTCGGCTGTCCCGGTTTTCCCCGGTGATGGTGTAAATGGTCAAAACGGCGTCGCCGTTGATATGCAGGGTCATCTGGTTCTCGTTGATCATGCCGCCGGTAACGGCTGTCACATCCCACGTCCACCAGCTGGTGGGGATGGTGAGATACCAGCCGCCGGACTGACTGTGGTAGGTCTTGGCGGTCTGTTCAAAGCGGCCATCCGTCTTCCAGCGCATCCACGAAACGAGGCCATCTGTCTGCTCGGTGGGCGTATCTCCCAGCGGGCAGGGCAGCTCGATGATGCCGTCGCCGTCGATATCCTGCGGCGACAGCTGGCGATAGGGATAGACGGCAGTGGAAACGCCGCTGTTCCGGTCCATGGCCACGTTGACAAGACCGGTCTCCTGCCGGTAGATGAGGATATCCGTGACCGCCATATTGGTGGTGTCCACGCCGGTAATAAAGACGGCAGGGGTATCCTTGGCCACCATGCCGGTGACCACACTGCCCCGGTTCAGCGCCGTCATGGTGCTGGACAGACGGCAGCGGTAGGACACGCCCATCTGCTCGCCCTGCCAGCTGTAGAACTCCGCCACAGGCCCCATCTCACCGTCGGTGCGCAGTACCAGCAGACTGGGGACGCCGTCGCCGTTCAGATCCTGAATGGTGAAGCGGCTGTAACCGCAGGACATAAGCGCTACCGGCTCCGGCTCGATGGTGTAGGCCGCCAGCGTCTGGACATCGGCGCTGATGCGCCAGCCCACGATCAGCTCCCGGCGGCCATTGCCGTTCAGATCCTGATAGTATACGCTGTCCACGGCGGTGCCGCTGCTCTCGATGGTACAGAACAGGCGGTAGCCCTCGTCCTCGTCCAGTCGGAACACCATGATCTTCAGCGGCTTTTCATCGGCGCTGCGGCGCATGAACACCATGGCCTCCTGCCGGCCGTCATCCTCCAGATCCAGCATCTGCACGGACTGGATGTTCCGTCCGCCGGAGGGCGACGCATATTCGTAGCCCTGGGCGATCAGGCTGTCCAGCTGCTGGGACAGGCCGGTATATTCCGGCGCCATGCGGGGCAGGGTGAACAGCTGCTCCACCGAGGCGTCAAAGAAATTGCAGCCGGTCAGCAGGGCGGCAGCCGCCCACGCCATCAGCAGCAGGATGCACTTTTTCAGGGTACGCTTCACGGTGGCTCCCTCCTTTTCCGGCAGTGCGGCCAATATACAGCATATTGTATCACACTCTGCGCCGATTTGGTAGTGCTTTTTTGCGGCTTTTGCGCCGCAGGCAAAAGGGACGGGCCGCTCCTGCGACCCGTCCCTTGCAGTCCTTTACATTCAGCGGATGCGGATGATGGCCTTCACCGTTCCGCCGCCCACCGAGCCGACAACGGTGGCATACCGTCCGCTGGTGGTGCCGGTGACGGTGAGCTTGTCGCCGTCCAGCGTGCATACGCCGCTGCTGTCGCCGTCAATGCTCCATGTGACGGCGGCGGTGGTGCCCTTGACGCCCAGCTTCCAGACCTCGCCCTTCTTGGTGCTCATCTCAAACACGCCCGTCTCGGAGGTGGCGGCCAGCTCACCGACATAGCCGCCCTCGGAGGTGGCTGTGATGACCAGCTTGCTCACATCCACCTTCTGGGTATCTGTGGGCTTGTTGGTGTCCGTAGGCTTCGTCGTATCCGTAGGCTTATTGGTATCCGTAGGCTTATTGGTATCCGTAGGTTTCGTGGTATCCGTAGGCTCCGTGCCGTCCTCGGCGGCCTTTACCGTCAGGCTGCACGCGGCCTCCGCATCGCCCACCTTGGCGGTGATGACCGCATTGCCGGCGGCGACAGCCGTGACCTCGCCGCTGTCGCTGACGGTGGCCACGGTGGGATCGCTGCTGCTCCACGCGCAGGTCTCCTCCGTCTCCTCGTTGACCTTCAGCGTCTCCCTATCCCCTACGGTCAGCGCCAGCACGGCGCGGTTCAGGGTGATGACGTTCTCCGGCTCTGCCGGGTCGGGGGTATCGGGATCCGGCGTGGGGGTCACGTCCTCCACCGGCGGCTTCTCCCCGCCGATGGCGTCCTTGATCTGGTCTCCAAACACCAGCCACACCACCAGCAGCACCAGCAGGGCCAGCACCAACACCATCACGGGGCCGAGGATGTTGGGCGCCCGGCGGCGGGACGTATCCTCCCGGCGGCTGCGGCGCTTCTTCACGCGGCCATTGTAATAGGCGTCGTCCTCCTCGCAGAAGGGACAGGTCTTATAGCTATCGGAGAACATCTCTCCGCATCGTCTGCACTTAATCAAGCTCATGTGAAAAACCTCCGGGGAAAAATCTATTTTACATAATATCCACTTTCCCGTCCCGCGTCAACCGCCTAACGGCGAAATTCATTCTTTTTTTACAAGCAAACGCCGCACCGCTTGCTTTTCTCCCTCATATTTCCTATAATAATGGGCAAAGCATTTGGGAGGACGCGGGCTATGAACACCATTTTTATCGGCATCGCCGGTGGCACCGGCAGCGGCAAGACCACTCTCACCGAGCATCTGGCCGCCCGGTTCGGCAACGACATCAGCGTGGTACACCACGACAACTACTACAAGCGGCAGGATCGCCCCTTTGCGGAGCGGTGCCAGCAGAACTACGACCACCCCGACGCCTTCGACACCGATCTGATGATCGCCGATCTGAAGGCACTGAAGCGCGGCGAGACCATCCACTGCCCCGTGTACGACTACTCCATCCACAACCGCACCGACGAGACGGTGGAGGTACGCCCCACCAAGGTGGTGATCGTGGAGGGTATCCTCATTTTTCAGAACAAGGCGCTGCGGGATCTGCTGGACATCAAGATCTTCGTGGAGACCGACGCCGACGTGCGCATCCTGCGCCGTGCCCTGCGGGACGTGGAGGAGCGGGGCCGCTCGCTGGAGTCGGTGGTGAATCAGTATCTCACCACCGTGAAGCCCATGCACGAGCAGTTCGTGGAGCCTACCCGAAAGTTCGCGGATATCATCGTGCTGGAGGGCGGCCACAATCTGGTGGCGCTGGACATGATCATGCAGCGCATTGCCAGCCACATCCGGGAGAGCTGACGTGAAGCGCGCTCTTTCCCGTGCTGCCGCCGGACTGTGCCTCGCGCTGGCACTGTTTTTCCTGCTGCCGCTGTGCGCCGGGGTCCTCCATTTCGGTATGCTGTGGCCGGCGGCGGTGCTGACGGGCGCGGCGGCTGTTTTGCTGTGGCCGGACTTTTTCCGGCGTCTGCTGCGCCCCAAATGGCTGCGGCGGGTCATCGCCTGCGCGGCGGCGGTCTGCCTTACGGCGGTGCTGGTGACGTTGGGCAAAATGGCGCAGAGCGCCGGGCACCGGCCCACGGGCGATACGCCCTGCACCGTGGTGGTGCTGGGCTGTCAGGTGTATCCGGACGGACACCCCAGTTTGATGCTGCAAAACCGCATTCACGCCGCCTACGACTACCTGACCGCCCACCCGGAGGCGGTCTGTATCGCCTCCGGCGGGCAGAATGACCGGGAGACAATCTCCGAGGCCGCCTGCATCCGAAACACGCTGGTGGGGATGGGCATCGCCCCGGCGCGCATCTATACGGAAGCGCGCTCCACCTCCACCGAGGAGAACCTGACCTTCGCCGCCCGCATCATCGAGGAGGAGGGGCTTCCCACACAGGTGGCCATCGCCTCGGACAATTTCCACCAGCTTCGCGCCGCCATCTGGGCGGAGCGGGCGGGGCTGACGCCCTATGCCGCGGGCTGCGCCAGCCCGTGGTTCCTCGCCCCCGGCTACTGGGCGCGGGAGGCCGCCGCCCTGCTGTACATGGTCTGTACCGGGCAATGACCCCTCCCTGCGGAAAATCCAGATACCGCCGGAATTGCCAGTTTTTCATCCGGTGGAAAATGCTCTTGCATTTTTAGATTTTCATGATAAAATAAGCTTACAAATCTTTATGGAGGTGCTACTATGGCTTATCAGATCGGTTCCGCTTGCGTCAGCTGCGGCGCTTGTGCAGATGCTTGCCCCGTGGGTGCTATTTCCCAGGGTGATGATCGTTACGTGATCGACGCCGGTGCCTGCCTGGACTGCGGTTCTTGCAGCGATACCTGCCCCAACGGCGCTATCAGCCCCGCTGAGTAATCTTACATACGCGCGGCAAAGTGACCGGCCTTCTGGCCGGTCACTTTTTCTGTTGCGACGGCGGGCTTTTTATATTACAATAGCCCCAGTATCTATGCAGGAGGGCGGCATATGGAGCGATGGGATTCCCTGTGGGACGGCGGCTGGACGTTCTGCTTTGACGACAGCGCCTTCATGCCCTCCACCGACTCCTTCCTGCTGGGCAGCTTTCCCCCGCTGCGGCGGGGCTGGCGGGTCTGCGATCTGGGGGCCGGTACCGGGCTGCTGGGTCTTCTGCTGCTGGCGCGGGAGCCCGCACTCACCGTCACCGGGCTGGAGCTGTCCCCGGCCGCCTGTGGGCTGGCGGCGCGGACGGCGGCAGCCAACGGCCTGACCGACCGGTTGGTGACGCTGCCCTGCGACCTGCGGGAGCGCTCTCAGCTTCCGGCGGCGGGCAGCTTCGATCTGGCGGTGTCCAACCCGCCCTACTTCCCCGCCGGCGGCGGCAGGACGGCGGCAGGCAGCCGGGGCACGGCACGCTCGGAGCTGACCTGCACCATGGAGCAGCTCTGCGCCGCCGCGTCCTACCTGCTGCGCAGCGGCGGGCATTTCTGCCTCGTCTACCGCCCGGAGCGGCTGGCGGAGCTGATGGAGACGCTGCGCCGGTACAGGCTGGAGCCAAAAGTGCTGCGGTTCGTCCAGAAAAACGGCACATCCGCGCCGTCGCTGGTGCTGCTGGGCTGCCGGAAGGATGGCCGCACCGGTCTGACGGTGCAGCCGCCGCTGCTGCTGCAAAACGCCGACGGCACGGAGACAGAGGAGCTGCGGCGCATCTATTTCAGAGATAAGGGGTAATACAATGGCTGGTATGCTGTATCTGGTCGCCACGCCCATCGGCAATCTGGGGGACTTCTCCCCCCGCGCCGTGGAGACGCTGGCGGAGGCGGACTTTATCGCCGCCGAGGACACCCGCGTGTCCGTCAAGCTGCTGAATCACTTCGACATCAAAAAGCCGCTGGTCAGCTATCACGAGCACAACCGGGCGGCGGCAGGACAGGCCATCCTGACCCGGCTGCTGGCAGGCGAGACCTGCGCGCTGGTAACGGACGCCGGTACGCCCGCCATCAGCGATCCCGGGCAGGAGTTGGTGGCGCTGTGTGCCGAAAACGGCGTAACGGTACAGGCCATTCCCGGCTGCTGCGCCGCTATCGCTGCGCTGGCCGTATCGGGTCTGGACACCCGGCGGTTCACCTTCGAGGGCTTCCTGCCCGCCGGTAAGAGCGAGCGCCGCGCCGCGCTGGAGGAGCTGACCGGCGAGACGCGAACCATGGTGTTCCATGAGGCCCCCCACCGTCTGCGTACCACGCTGACGGACATGGTGGAGGCGCTGGGCGACCGTCCCGTCGCCCTGTGCCGGGAGCTGACCAAGCTCCACGAGGACACCGTCCGCACCACGCTGGCGCAGGCCGCCGCCTACTACGCCGCCAACGAGCCCCGGGGCGAATATGTACTGGTGGTGGCAGGCCGGGAGCGGCAGTCCCAGACCCAGCTGACGCTGGAGGAGGGTGTGGAGCGGGTGCTGCGGCTGCGGGCGGACGGTATGCGGATGAAGGACGCCGTCCGGCAGGTGGCCGACGACACCGGCCTGAGCCGCAACGAGCTGTACGACGCGGCGCTGCGGCGCTGACCGCATTGAACCGCGTACAACAGGGAAATACCAAAAGGGTCTGCACGGCGTATACCGTGCAGACCCTTTTGTCCGCTTTTGGTGTGGATCTCCGCAAAAACATCCCGGCAAAATGACACCGGTAACGTTTCCGGTATCAGATATCCGCCCGAAGCTCCCTCAAGCACTTCGCACAGATATTCTTCCCGTGGAACACCGTCACGTCCTTGCCGCTGTCGCAGAAAATGCAGCTGGGCCGATACTTTTTCAAGATAACGGCAGACCCCTCAACGTAAATCTCCAGCGCATCCTTCTCCACGATATCCAGCGTTCGGCGCAGCTCAATGGGCAGCACGATACGGCCCAGCTCGTCCACACGTCTGACGATCCCTGTCGCTTTCACTGTGGTACCCCCCCCCTATGTAGTTTTTACAAACACACCTCTACATTGCGTATCCAGTATGGCATATTTTGCCAACCCTGTCAACTACCGTTCGTCAAAAATCGTTGTGATTCCGCAAATAATGTACAGCACCGCCGCATATGCTCTCCCAAAACGGAGGTGAGCGCATGGCGATGAGCGTTACATGGACACTGATGGTCGCGGCGTCGCTGGTGTGCGGCGCCGCCTGCGGTACGCTGGGCGATGTGACGGCGGCCGCCATGGAGGGCGCCTCCGCCGCCGTGGAGCTGACGCTGTCCATGGCGGGCGCGCTGTGCCTATGGTCGGGGGTCATGACGGTCATGGAGCGGGGCGGCGTGACGGAGGGACTGGCCCGCCTGTTTCGCCCGCTGCTGCGGCGCATCCTGCCCCGTGCCAGCCAGGACGCCGACACGCTGGCGGCGGTATCGGCCAATGTGTCCGCCAATCTGCTGGGACTGGGCAACGCCGCCACGCCGCTGGGCATCCGGGCGGCACAGCGGATGGCGGCAGGCTGCGGCGGCGCCGCCAGCGATGAGCTGTGCCGTCTGGTGGTGCTGAACACCGCCTCTATCCAGCTTCTGCCCACCACCGTGGCCGCCGTTCGCAGCGCCCACGGGTGTACCGCGCCGCTGGATATCCTCCCGGCGGTGTGGTTGTCATCGGTGCTGTCGGTGGCGGCGGGGCTGCTGGCCGCCCGGCTTTTGCAGCAACTCTGGAGGGCGTAGCGTGGATATTGCCTCCCTTCTCATCCCCCTCCTGCTGGCAGGCACGGCGCTGTGGGCGCTGCGAAAGCGCATAGATGTGTACGACGCCCTCACCGCCGGCGCCTCCGAGGGGCTGCTGGTGCTGGCGCGGATCGCCCCGTCCCTCATCGCCCTGTTGACGGCGGTGTATATGCTCCGCGCCTCCGGCGCGCTGACGCTTCTGACGCGGCTGCTGACGCCTGTACTGGAACGGCTGGGCATCCCGCCGGAGACGGCGGCGCTGCTGCTGGTGCGGCCGGTGTCCGGCTCCGGGGCGCTGGCGGTGGGCAGCGAGCTGATGGCCGCCCACGGTCCCGACAGCTACATCGGGCGGTGCGCGGCGGTGATGCTGGGCTGCACGGAGACCACCTTCTACACCATCGCCGTGTACTTCGGCGCGGCGGGCATCCGCCGCACCCGCTACACCGTTCCGGCGGCGCTGACCGCCGATCTGGCGGGGTTTATGGCAGCAGCGTGGAGCGTGCGGCTGTTCTTCGGCGCATGAAAAAAGCGCACCCGTAGGTGCGCTTTTTGCTTATGGTCACATTTTCTCCGGCGCGGAGCAGCCGATGAGGGTCATGCCGTTTTTCAGCACGGCCCGGGCAGTGTCCGCCAGCTTCAGACGGGCCAGCAGCACGTCCTCCTCCTCGCCCTTGATGCGGCAGGCGTTGTAGAACTTGTGGAACGCGGCGGCCAACTCCGACAGGTAGCGGTTGATGAAGCTGGGGTCGTAGTCCCGGGCAGCCAGACGCACCACCACCGGGTACTGGGCCAGCTGCTTGATGAGCGCCTTCTCCTCGTCGGCGGTAAGCAGCGTTAGATCGGCCTGCGCCGCAGCGGGTACGTCGTAGCCCTCCGCCGCCAGCGCCTTGAGCAGCGTGCAGATGCGGGCATAGGCGTACTGCACATAGTAGACCGGGTTCTCGCTGTCCTCCCGGACGGCCAGACCCAAATCGAACTCCATCTGGGTGTCGGGCTTGGCGTTGAAGAACCAACGGCAGGCGTCCACGGGGATCTCGTCCAGCAGATCGGTGAGGCTGATGGCCTTGCCGGTACGCTTGGACATACGCACCACCTCGCCGTCCCGCACCAGCTTCACCAGCTGCATCAGCACGATATCCAGCCGATGCTCGCCGTCCAGACCCAGCGCGTCCATAGCGCCCTTCAGGCGGGCCACATGGCCGTGGTGGTCGGCGCCCCAGATGTTCACCACCTTGTCAAAGCCGCGGACGGCGAACTTGTTCCGGTGGTAGGCGATATCGGCGGCAAAGTAGGTGTAGAATCCGTTGGCGCGGCGGAGCACGTCGTCCTTCAGCGCCAGCTTCTCGATGTCCTCGTCGGACTTACCGGCGGCACGGAGCTTCTCCGCCAGAATGTCGGAGGTCTTCAGCCACAGAGCGCCGTCCTTCTCATACGTCCAGCCCCGGTCGGTCAGCAGCTGCACGGAGTCCGCCACATAGCCGCTCTCGTGGAGGGTGGACTCAAAGAACCACTGGTCGTACTGGATGCCGTAGCGGGCCAGATCGGTCTTCATCTTGGGGATGTTGCGGCTCAGGCCGAACTGGGCCAGCGCGTCGTGGCGCACCTGCTCCTCGCAGTTCAGGTACTTGTCGCCCTCCTGCTCGTAGAAGGCCTGCGCCAGCTCGCGGATATCGTCGCCGTGGTAGCCGTCCTCCGGGAACTCCACCGCGTCCTCGCCCTTGATGATCTGGAGGTAGCGCGCCTCCAGACTCTTGGCGAATTTCTCGATCTGGTTGCCGGCGTCGTTGACGTAGAACTCACGGGTCACGTCGGCGCCGGACTTTTGCAGCACGCTGGCCAGCGTATCGCCCAGCACACCGCCGCGGGCGTTGCCCATGTGCATGGGGCCGGTGGGGTTGGCGGACACGAACTCCACCATGTACTTCTTCCCCGCCAGCATATCGTTCTCACCGTAGCGCGCACCGGCGGCCTCGATGCCGGAGACGGTGTCGGCATACCACTTGCCGCCCAGCCGGAAGTTCAGGAAACCGGGGCCTGCCAGCTCCACGGAGGTGAAGTAGCTGCCCTCCAGCGCCATGTTGTCGATGAGGGTCTGTGCCACCTGCCGGGGGTTCATCTTCATGGCCTTGGCCGCCGCCAGGCAGAAGGTGGTGGTATAGTCGCCGTTGGCGGTGTCCTTGGGGATCTCCACCGCCGGGGTCACGGTAATGCCGGCGGGTAAAACACCGGCGGCAGCGGCCTTTTCATAGGCCGCCACAGTCAGCTGCAGCACCTGATCTTTGGCGCTCTGGATCATATTCATCGTCAGTTCTCCTCTTTCGTTAAAGTCAGCTCCACCTGCAGCGCCGACAGGGGCTGCACGCCGAGGAGCAATGTATACGCCAATGTGATAAAGCCCTGTCCGCGGCGGGACAGCTGCCACGCCACCTCCTTGGTGGCGACGTTCAGCATCAGGGCACCGCCATCGCCGCCGTCAATGCGGGTGGCGGTGGGCGTCTTGGGGTCCAGCAGCAGGCCGTAGCCGCCGCTGTCCGCCTCGTTGATGACCACCGCACGGCGGGTGGCCGTCTCCAGCCGGATCTCGGAGACGATGGCGCTGCCGTCGACCTCGTTGGCCGCCTCGTACCGCAGATGCCATCCCTCCGCTGTTTTTGTCAATACGCCCTGTCCCCGGAAGGACAGCACATCCTCCTGCCCACCGAAGCGGCTGCGGCTCTTCACCGCCACCTGTACGCGTTCCGCCATGGCCCACCTCAATACTGCTCGATGTCCACGGCCCGCACCGCGCCGCTCAGCGGCTGGCCCAGAAACGTGGCGGCCAGCAGGCCGAAATCCTCCGGCCGGTCGCTGGCATACAGCGTCGTCTCTCCGCAGGGCCGGTCTGCCAGCAGCTCGCGGTCTGTCAGCTCCCCCTTCAGGGCGCGGGCCACCTCGGCTCCGGCGTCCACCAGCGTCACCTCCGGGCCCATGATGCGCCCGATGATCTCCGCCAGCAGCGGATAGTGGGTGCAGCCCATGATGAGGGTGTCGATGCCCGTATCCCGCAGCGACTCCAGATACTCCCGCGCCACCGTTTCAATGACCGTATCGCCCACGCGGAACCGCCCGTTCTCCACCAGCGGCACAAACAGCGGGCAAGCCTTGCTGACCACCGTGATGTCGCCGTCCAGTCCGGCGATGGTGCGCTCATACGCGCCGGAGCGCACAGACGCGGCGGTGGCGATCAGCCCCACCCGCTTGTTCCGGGTAACGGACACGGCGCGGCGGCAGGACGGCTCCACCACACCCAGCATGGGCAGGTCGCCGTTCTCCGCCTGTAAGCGGGGCAGCGCCGTGGTGGATACGGTGCCGCAGGCCACCACCAGCGCCTTGATATCGAATGTCCGCAGGAAGCGGACATCCTGCCGGGCGTAGCGCAGCAGGATCTCGGCGGATCGGCTGCCGTAGGGTACACGGGACGTGTCCCCGAAGTATATAATGTTTTCAGAGGGGAGGATGCTGCGGATCTCCCGCACGGCGGTGAGGCCGCCGCTGCCGGAGTCGAACACCCCGATGGGACGCAGGTCCATGGAAACGCTCCTTATCGCAGTGAACTTTGTTATTTTGCTTATTTGCAGTTAATTTATATATTGTACTATGAAGAAGCGCCCGACACAAGCTAAATTTTGGCGGCACTTCCCACTTTTTCTATGGCATTCCGCGATACACCGTGTTATAATCAGGAAAACAAAGCGCTGACCGCGAAATGGAGGTGGTCTGATGGAGCTGAAAATGACGGAAAAGCAGTTCCGGCGTCTGCTGGATCTGGTGTATATCGGCAACTGGGTGCTGAACTCCACCCGCGGCGATGACCGCATCAGGGAGTACGATCAGGTGGAGAGTCTGGTGTTTGCCCACTGTCTCGACCACGGCATGGCGCCGCTGACGGAGCTGTATCAGGGCGAGCTGATCCCCTCCCGCGCCTTCGCCGACGGCGGGATCCACGAGGCCATCATGGCCTATGAGGACACCACGTTCTTTGAGATACTGGCGCAGGAGCTGGCGCTGCGGGATATGGACGATCCCCCCATCACGCCGGAGAACTACGATGAGGTGATGGCCCGGATGGAGACATATCTGGGGGAATTCGAGCAGCACGGCACCGACAACATCACCGTGGATATGGACGACTGAGCAGCATGAAGCGCTCCGGCCTTGCCGGAGCGCTTCTTTTTTGCTTATTCCTCGTTCTCCGCCAGATACCGCGCCACATAGACGCCGCTGGCCGACGCGTGGGACAGGGAGTGGGTCACGCCGCTGCCGTCGCCGATGACGAACAGGCCCTTGTGGGGCGTCTCCAGATTCTCGTCCAGCGCCACCTCCATGTTGTAGAACTTTACCTCCACGCCGTAGAGCAGCGTGTCGTCGCTGGCGGTGCCGGGGGCGATCTTGTCCAGCGCGTAGATCATCTCGATGATGCCGTCCAGAATACGCTTGGGCATCACCAGGCTCAGGTCGCCGGGGGTGGCCGCCAGCGTGGGGGTCATGAAGCCCTTTTCAATGCGCTTGGGCGTAGTACGCTGTCCGCGGATCAGGTCGCCGAACCGCTGCACCATCACGCCGCCGCCCAGCATATTGCTGAGCCGTGCGATGCTCTCGCCGTAGCCGTTGCTGTCCCGGAACGGCTCGGTAAAGTGCTTGGACACCAGCAGGGCGAAGTTGGTGTTCTCCGTATGCATGGCCGGGTCCTCGTAGCTGTGGCCGTTGACGGTGACGATGCCGTTGGTGTTCTCGTTGACCACCGCGCCACGGGGATTCATGCAGAACGTCCGCACCTTGTCCTGATACTTCTCGGTCTTATAGACGATCTTGCTCTCGTACAGCTCGTCGGTGATGGGAGCGAACACCTCGGCGGGCAGCTCCACCCGGACGCCGATATCCACCCGGTTGGACTTGGTGGGGATCTTCAGTGCCTCGCATACGGACTCCATCCACTTGCTGCCGCTGCGTCCCACGGAGATGATGCACTTGCGGCCGCTGAACGTACCCTTGTCCGTCTCCGCCTCATAGGTGCCGCCCTCCGCGATGGTCAGTGCCTTCACCGGCGTCAGGAAGTGGAAGTCGATATGCTCCTTCAGCTGGGCGTACAGGTTTTCCAGCACCTTATAGTTGATATCCGTACCCAGATGCCGCACGGAGGCGTCCAGCAGGTGGAGATTGTTTTGCAGGCACAGGCGCTTGAAGCCGCTGTCCGCCGTGGAGTACAGCTTGGTGCCGGCGCCGCCGCAGGCCACGTTGATGTCGTCCACATAGTGCATCAGCTCCATGGCCTTCTGCTTGCCGATGTACTCGTACAGCGTGCCGCCGAACTCGTTGGTCAGGTTGTACTTGCCGTCAGAGAAGGCGCCGGCGCCGCCGAAGCCGTTCATAATGGCACAGGTCTTGCAGTGGATGCAGGACTTGATCTTGTCGCCGTCAATGGGACAGTGCCGCTTCTCCAGCGGGTTGCCCGCCTCCAGCACGGCCACCTTCCACTCCGGCTTCCGCTGCACCAGCTCATAGGCGGAGAAGATACCGCCGGGGCCTGCGCCGATGATCAATACATCATATTTCATCAGAAGAATACCTCCTTCACATTTTCAACCAGTATACAGTATACCCGAAGTATCGGCAGGGCGCAATTTCTTTTTTCTTATTCCTCACATTTGTGTTTCAAATCACGCGCGAATCTGCTACAATGAGGAAAACAAACAGGGGGGTACGCTTATGAGCCGTGCAGACCAGATCTTCAAGGAAAATTGCCGTGACATCCTGCAAAACGGGGTGTGGGACACCGACCAGCAGGTGCGTCCCCACTGGGACGACGGCACGCCCGCCCACACCGTAAAAAAGTTCGGCATCGTCAACCGCTACGATCTACGGGAGGAGTTTCCCATCCTCACCGTGCGCCGCACCTTTTTCAAGACCTGCATCGACGAGCTGCTGTGGATCTGGCAGCAGAAGTCCAACAACATCCACGACCTGCGGGGCCACATCTGGGACAGCTGGGCGGATGAGAACGGCTCCATCGGCAAGGCCTACGGCTACCAGCTGGCGGTGAAGCACCAGTACCCCGAGGGGGAGATGGATCAGGTGGACCGGGTGCTGTACGATCTGAAGCACAACCCCGCCAGCCGCCGCATCCTCACCAATATCTACAACTTTCAGGATCTCCACGAGATGGCGCTGTATCCCTGCGCCTACTCCATGACCTTCAATGTCTCCGGCAACACCCTCAACGCCATCCTCAATCAGCGCAGTCAGGATATGCTGGCCGCCAACAACTGGAACGTGGTGCAGTACAGCGTGCTGGTTCATATGATGGCGCAGGTGTCCGGTCTGGAGGCCGGCGAGCTGGTTCACGTCATCGCCGACGCCCACATCTACGACCGCCATGTCCCCATCATCGAAAAGCTGCTGGAGCAGGACGAGCGTCCCGCCCCCCGCTTCGTGATGGACAAGTCTATCTCCGATTTCTACCGGTTCACACGGGACAGCTTCTCGCTGGAGGGCTACGACCCTCAGCCCTTCGAGGACAAGATCCCCGTGGCCATCTAAGGAGGAACGCCCATGTTTGCCATTGCAGCCGTTGACCAACACTGGGGCATCGGCCGGGATAACGCCCTGCTGTTTCACATCTCCGCCGATATGAAGCGCTTCCGCGCCCTGACGGAGGGCAAGACCGTCCTCATGGGCCGCAAGACCCTGCAATCCCTGCCCGGCGGCAGGGGACTGCCCCACCGCCGCAACATCGTCCTCACCGGCAACCGGGACTTTGACGCGGAAAATGCGGAGATCGTCCACTTCCCCGTAGAGGCGGTGTTTCAGGCCGGGGAGGACGCATGGATCATCGGCGGCGAGAGCGTTTACCGCCGGTTTCTGCCCCTGTGCGACCGGGTGTATATCACCAAGATCCTTGCCGACGGCCACGCTGACGCCTTTTTCCCCGATCTGGACGCCGACCCCCAGTGGCAGGCGGACAGCGAGAGCGAGATCATGGAGGAGGACGGCCTGAAGTACCAATTCGTGGAGTATGTCCCCGCGCCGGAGGAGGCGCTGCTGCCCTCCCCGGCAGAGGAGACGCAGGAGCCGCCTCTGTTTGCGCCGCCTGCCGACTTCTCCGCCTTCAGCGGCTTCTGACGCCATGGCTGATCTCAACACCGACATCCGGTATATCAAGGGCATCGGCGAAACGCGGGCCAAGGCGCTGCACAAGCTGGGCATCGCCACGCTGGGCGATCTGCTGTCCTACTTCCCCCGCCGGTGGGAGGATCGGACGCTGGAGCGCCCCATCCGGGAGCTGCCCGTGGGCGAATACGCCTGCGTCCGGGCCATGCTGGCCGGCGCCCCCACCGCCAGCCGTATCGCCGGCGGCCGCACACTGGTAAAGGTGCGGGCCGTGGACGATAGCGGCGTGCTGGATGTTGCCTTTTTCAATCAGGAGTACCGGAAAACCAGCCTCCACAAGGGGGAGACATATATCTTCTACGGCAAGGTAGAGGGCGACCTGCTGCGCCGCCGCATGATCAACCCCCTGCTGGAGCCGGAGGGCCGCCAGCTGCTGACCGGGCGCATCATGCCCATCTATCCCCTGACCGCCGGTATCACACAGTCTCGGCTGGCGGAGGCCATGCGGCAGGGTCTGGATGCCTGCCGTGACCTGCTGCCCGACGCGCTGCCCGATGCAGTGCGGCAGGCGCATCACCTGTGCTACGCAGGCTACGCCTACGAGAACATCCACTTCCCCACCTCGCCGGAGGCGCTGGATATCGCCCGCCGCCGTCTGGTGTTTGAGGAGCTTTTTGTACTGGCCTGCGGTCTGCGGCTGCTGCGCGCCCGCCGGGAGACGGGACACGGCCCCGCCTGTGACAACGTGGCCTTGACGCCCTTCTACGACGCCCTGCCCTTCGCGCTGACAAATGCCCAGCGCCGCGCCGTGGAGCAGGCCGTGTCCGACATGACCTCCGGCCGCCCCATGAACCGGCTGTGTCAGGGCGATGTGGGCAGCGGCAAGACCATGGTGGCCGCCGCCTGCGTCTGGTTCGCCGCCCAGAGCGGCTGGCAGTCGGCGCTGATGGCGCCCACGGAGATCCTGGCCCGCCAGCACTATGAAAATCTATCGCCGCTGTTCGCCCGCTTCGGGCTGCACTGCGCCCTGCTCACCGGCTCCACCCGCGCCAAGGAGCGCCGGGAGATTCTGGCCGGTCTGTCCGACGGCAGCATCGACCTGTGCATCGGTACCCACGCCCTGCTGACCGGGGATGTGCAGTACGCCCGGCTGGGGCTGGTCATCACCGACGAGCAGCACCGCTTCGGCGTGGATCAGCGGGCGGCGCTGTCCAAAAAGGCCGCGTCCCCCCATATGCTGGTGCTGTCCGCCACCCCCATCCCCCGGACGCTGGCGCTCATCATCTACGGCGATCTGGACGTGTCCGTCATCGACGAGCTGCCCCCCGGACGGCAAAAGGTGGACACCTTCGCCGTAGGGGAGAAATACCGTCAGCGGCTGAATGCCTTCATCCGCAAGCAGGTGACCGAGGGGCATCAGGTGTTCATCGTCTGCCCGCTGGTGGGGGAGGACGACCATCTTCCCGATGAGCGGAAGGCTGTGACTGCCTACGCCCAGAAATTACAGGACGAGGTGTTCCCCGACCTGCGCGTTGCTGTGCTCCACGGGCGCATGAAGGCCAAGGAGAAGGAATCCGTCATGGCGGCCTTCGCCGCCGGAGACAGCGATATTCTGGTATCCACCACCGTGGTGGAGGTGGGCGTGGACGTACCCAACGCCAACCTGATGGTGGTGGAGAACGCCGAGCGCTTCGGCCTCAGCCAGCTCCATCAGCTCCGCGGCCGCGTAGGCCGGGGCAGCGCCAAGAGCTGGTGCGTCCTGCTGTCCGACAGTGACAATGAGGATACCCGCCGCCGTCTGAAGGTGCTGACGCAGACCAACGACGGCTTCAAGATCTCCGAAGAGGATCTGCGCCTCCGGGGTCCCGGCGACTTTTTCGGCCAGCGGCAGCACGGTCTGCCCACGCTGAAGGCCGCCGATCTCAGCTGCGATATGCGGCTGCTGGAGGAGGCGCAGTCCGCCGCCAACGATCTGTTGGACGGCGACCCCGCCCTGTCCGACCCCGCCCATGCCCTGCTGCGCCGGCGCATCGACCGATTGTTCGCGGTAAACGAGGGCGGCTTGAACTGAACAAAAAAATGGACGGAGCGCCGCAGGCGTTCCGTCCATTTAAATGCCGGGCGAAAGGGGGGAGCCCGACAGGGGGAAGAGCATATTCACAGAAAGCATCGTGTCCGCAAGTCAAACACAATACTATGCTTTTTGCATATTGTACCGCAACAGTCCTGTCTTGTCAACGCTTTTCGCGGTTCTCTTTTCCTTTTTCTGGTACCTCCCCCGCCCTGCGCGCCGGCGGCGACGCCCCCCCTTGTCTGCCCGGCCGCGCCGTGTTATACTAAGGAAAATTTGTGAAGGGAGGGGCGTCATGACAAAGGACGAGCTGCGCGCCAAAGCCAACGATCTGCCGCTGCTGCCGGGGGTCTATCTGATGATGGACAAGACGGGGCAGGTCATCTATGTGGGCAAGGCCAAAAAACTGAAAAATCGGGTGAGCCAATACTTTCAGGACACCGCCTCCCACAACGACAAGACCCGCCGCATGGTGTCGCAGGTGGATCGGTTCGACACCATTATCGTCCGCTCGGAATTTGAGGCGCTCATTCTGGAGAACTCCCTGATCAAGCGGCATATGCCACGCTACAATATCCTGCTGAAGGACGACAAGGGCTACCCCTTCGTGCGGCTGGATGAATCGTCCGAATACCCCCGCTTTTCGCTGGTGACCCGTCCCGCGCAGGACGGCGCCCGGTACTTCGGCCCCTTCGGCGGGCGCAGTGAGACGCGGCACGCCATCGACGCGGTGTGCGCCGCCCTGCGGCTGCCCACCTGCTCCCGCCGGTTTCCACGGGATATCGGCAAGGAGCGCCCCTGCCTGAACCACCATATCGGTCGGTGCGACGGCTTCTGCCGCCCCGACGGGCCGGACGCCGCCGAGTACCGCCGCCGCATCGAACAGGCGGTGCGGCTGTTTGAGGGACGGCTGCGGCAGGTGACGGCGGAGCTGACCGCCCGGATGAACGACGCCGCCGAGGCGCTGGACTTTGAGCAGGCCGCCGCCCTGCGGGATCAGGTGCGGGCACTGGCTGTCCTGTCCAAGAACCAGAAGGTCATCGCCGGCATCTGCGCTGACACCGACGTGTGGGGCGTGTACACCGGCCCCGCCCGGGCCGGCTGCGCCGTGCTGCACATCGAGGACGGCGACCTGCTGGGCCGCCGGGTGGAGGTGCTGCCCGCCGCCGAGGACAACGCCGCGCTGCTGAGCGCCGTGGTGACCCAGTACTATCTGGATCGCGAGGTGCTGCCCCGGGAGATCCTGCTCCCCCTGCCCATCGAGGATATGGACACCCTGTCCGCCCTGCTGACGGAGCGCTGCGGCCATGCCGTCACCCTCCGTATACCCCAGCGCGGCCAACGCCGGGAGCTGCTGGACATCGCCGGCCGCAATGCCCGGGAGGAGGTGGAGCGTGTCACCTCCGACGCCGAGCGCACCGCCGGGACACTCCGGCTTTTGCAGGAGCTGGCGGAGCTGCCCGCCCTGCCCCGCCGCATGGAGAGCTACGACATCTCCCACACCGGCGGCGCCGATCAGGTGGCCAGCATGGTGGTGTTCGTGGACGGGCGGCCCCTGAAGCGGGACTACCGCCGGTTCCAGATCAAGACCTGCACCGGCGCCGACGACTACGGTGCCATGGCGGAGGTGCTGGAGCGCCGCTGCCGCCGGTATCTGGATGGCGATGAAAAATTCGCCCCGCTGCCTGACCTGCTGCTCATCGACGGCGGCGTGCAGCACGCCCGCGCCGTGGAGACGGTGCTGGAAAAGCTGGGACTGACCGTTCCGGTGCTGGGCATGGTGAAGGACGACCGACACCGTACCCGTGCGCTGGTCACCGCCGACGGCCGGGAGATTGGTATCCAGACGCCCCCCGCCCTGTTCGCCCTCATCGGCCGGGTGCAGGAGGAGGTACACCGCTTCGCCATCGCCTACCACCACCAGAAGCACACGAAAAGCGCCTATCGCTCCCAGCTGGACGGCATCCCCGGCGTGGGCGAGGCGCGAAAAAAGCTGCTTTTGCAGCGATTCGGCACGGTGAAGGCCGTCCGTGCGGCAGGCCTGCCCCAGCTGGAGGAGGTACTGCCCAAGCCCGCCGCCCGCGCCGTCTACGATCATTTTCACAAGGAGACCACACCATGAGATATTACGCCACCCTCGGCCCGTCCTGCTGTGATACCGCCGCGCTGGCTGCCCTGCTGCGCCGAGGCATCACCGGCTTCCGGCTCAATCTGTCCCACACGCCGCTGGCGGCGCGGACGGACTGGATCGATGCCCTGCACGCGGCAGAACGGAAGACCGACCTGCGCGCTCAACTGATGATCGACCTGCGCGGTCCGGAGGTGCGCATCGGCGATATGCCCGTTCCTCTGCCGCTGGCGGAGGGTGCTGCCGTCACGCTGGGCGCGAACATCCCCGTGGACGGCGACGTGCTGAACGCGCTGCGTCCCGGCATGACCGTGCTGCTGGACGACGGCGCCATGGCGCTGACGGTGGTGGACGGCGGCGTGTGCCGCGTCACCCGGGGCGGCACTCTCACCGGCCACAAGAGCCTGACATTGGAGGGCATCGACCTTCGCCGCCCTGCTCTGTGCGAGGCAGACCTTGCCGATCTGTCGCAGGCGGCAGCGCTGGGCGTGAACGCCGTTATGCAGCCCTTTGTCCGCAGCGCCGACGACCTGCGCGTGGTGCGGCAGACTATGGCGGAGAACGGCCTTGCCGACGCGGAGCTGTTCGCCAAGGTGGAGAACCAACCGGGGCTGGACGCCCTACCGGACTGGCTGGCACTGTGCGACGTGGTGACCATCGCCCGGGGCGATCTAGGCAGCAGTCTGCCGCTGGAGCGGCTGCCCGCCGCCCAGAAGCGCATCGCCGCCCTGTGCCGCAGCCGCAGAAAGCCCTTTCTGGTGGTGACCCAGCTGCTGCACAGCATGATCGACCATCCCTCCCCCACCCGCGCGGAGGTGCTGGACATCTACAACGCCGTGCTGGACGGCGCGGACTGCCTGATGCTCACCGGCGAGACGGCGCAGGGCCGCTACCCGCTGGAATCGGCGGACTGGCTCATCCGCGTGGCGCAGGAGGCGGAAAAAGCGCGTTGAAGCAAAAAAGGAACGCACCGGTACACCGGTGCGTTCCTTTTTTTACTCGATAAGTTCCCCGCGCCTTTCCGCGCACGGCTTATTCGCCAATCTGGTTCTCGATCAGATCAGCCAGTGCGTCCACGGCCTCCTTCTCATCCACGCCGTCAGCGATCAGCGTGATGGTGGTACCCTGTACGATCCCCAGGCTCAGCACGCCCAGCAGACTTTTGGCATTGACGCGGCGCTCCTCTTTCTCGACCCAGATGCCGCTCTTGAACTCGTTGGCCTTCTGGATAAAGTAGGTGGCGGGTCTGGCGTGCAGACCGACTTCATTCTTGACCGTGATTTCCCGTGTATACATGGAACAGCACTCCTTATGCAGCAATTTTACAGATTTGGCCAAAAAGGCAAGCTTACAGTATCCCTATTATACCGAAACACCCGCTGTAATGCAATGGGCATTGATACGAAATTTGTACTAAGCCCTATGATTTTCCCTGAACAATTCGTCGAATTTGACAAAATGCGGCGGTCATTTCAGCTCCACCACCGTCACGCCTGCCTCTCCCTCGCCGTAGCGGCCCAGCCGGAAGCTCTTAACGGCCCTGTTTTTCTTCAGCATCTGGTGGACGGCGGCCCGCAGCGCGCCGGTACCCTTGCCGTGGATGATGGTGACCGAGCCCAGCTTAGAACGCTGTGCGGCGTCCAGATAGTTCTCCACCACGCTCTCCGCCTCCAGCGTCTCCAAGCCCCGGATATCCAGCTCGGCGGAGGCGCGGGCGCCGGTGTTGATCTGCACCGTGCCGCCGCCGTTGGCGGCGCGGGACTTGGCGGCCTGCTTTTTCTTCTCCTCGATCTCCTCCGCCGTCTCCAAAAGGCGCACCTGCGCGGCCTTGACGGTCATCTTCATCTTCCCTGCCTGCAAAAGCAGGGTGCCGTCGCCGTTGACCGCCAGCACCGCCGCCGCCGTCCGGACGCCTGCCAGCTCCACCGTGTCGCCCACGGCAATGGGGCGGCTGGGCGCCGGGATGGGCTCCTGCTCCTCGTCGTGCTGGTGCAGCGCCGCCTCTGCCTCCTTCAGGCGGCGGCGGACGTCGGCCTTGCCGTCATTCACCGTCTGATAGTCACTGCGCTGCTGCTGCTTCCGCAGCTCATCCAGCTCGGCAAATACCTGCTCCGCCTGCTGCTGCGCCTGCCGCACGATGCGCCGCGCCTCGGCCTCGCCCTTGGTGCGGGCGTTGTCCTTGGCCTTTTCCATCTGCTCCCGGAACGTCCGGGCCTTGCGGGCGTCCTCCTCCCGCTGCTGCCACAGGCGATCTGCCTCGGTCTGGGCCTTTTCCAGCCGCTGACGCTTCTCCTCCAGCTGGGTCAGCACGTCCTCGAACCGGACGGATTCGCTGTCCATCTGCGCCTTGGCCGCCTCGATGACGCTCTCGTCCAGTCCCAGCCGCCGGGAGATGGCAAAGGCGTTGGACTTGCCGGGGATGCCGATGAGCAGCCGGTAGGTGGGCCGCAATGTCTGTACGTCGAACTCACAGCTGGCATTCTCCACCCCCGCCGTGGTCATGGCGAAGGTCTTCAGCTCCGCATAGTGGGTGGTGGCCGCCGTCAGTGCCCCCTTGCTCCGTACGTCCTGAATGATGGCGATGGCCAGCGCCGCGCCCTCCACCGGGTCGGTGCCCGCGCCCAGCTCGTCGAACAGGATGAGGCTCCTGTCGTCTGCCTGCTTTAAGATCTCCACCGTGTTGGCCATGTGCGCGGAGAAGGTGGACAGGCTCTGTTCGATGCTCTGCTCGTCACCCACGTCCGCCAGAATACGGGAGAACACCTGCACGGCACTCTGGTCTCCGGCGGGGATGTGCAGGCCGCACTGGGCCATCAGGCTCAGAAGCCCGATGGTCTTCAGGGTCACGGTCTTGCCGCCGGTGTTGGGGCCGGTGATGACCAGCGTGTCGAACCGGCCGCCCAGCTCCACCGTCACCGGCACAGCCTTGGCCTGATCCAGCAGGGGATGCCGCGCCCGTTTCAGGTCGATGCCGCCCCGCTTGCGCACCATGGGACGCCCCGCGTCCATGGCGTAGCTCAGCTGCGCCCGGGCAAAGATGGCATCCAGCTGCACCAGTACATCGTAGTTATAGAGGATCGTCTCCCGCTGGGTGGCGCACTCGCCGGACAGGATCCGCAGGATACGGTCGATCTCCTTGTCCTCCTTGGCCTCCAGCTCCTTCATCTCGTTGTTGGCCTGCACCACGCCCATGGGCTCCACAAACAGTGTGGCGCCGGAGGAGGATACGTCGTGGACAAGTCCCGGCAGGCTGCCCTTGCACTCCGCCTTTACCGGCACCACGAACCGCCCGTCACGCTGGGTGATGAGTGCCTCCTGCAGCACCTTGGCGTAGGAGGGGGAGGAGATGATGCGCTGTAAGATCTGGCGGCCCTTGGTGGCCGCCACCCGCATCTGCCGCCGGATATCCGCCAACTCAGGGCTGGCGGTGTCGGCGATGGTCTCCTCGTCCAGAATGGCGCCGCGTATCTTGTCCTCCAGATACTTGTTGGGCCGCAGGGCGGAGAATAGCCGGTCAATGGCCGTGGGCTCGCCCTGCCGATCCGCGTCGTAGTCGCTGACCCGCCGGGTAGCGGTCAGCACCCCGGCGATATCCAGCAGCTCGCGGGTGTTCAGCATACCGCCGTGGTCGGCGCGGTTCAGCGGCTGTGCCACGTCCTTCACGCCGGTGAAGGACGGGCTGCCATGGAGCCCCAGACGGGTCTTGGCCGCGTCTGTCTCGTCCAGCAGATGGCTGACCGTCTCCGCCTCGGTGGAGGGCCGCAGCCTGCGGCACCGCTCCTTGGCCTCGTCGCTGCCGGCCCGCTGTGCCAGCATCTCCAGCACCGCGGGCAGCTCCAGCGTCCGCATGGATTTTTCAAATAAATCGCTCATATGTATGTCCTCACGTTACCCCAAAAGGGATTTGTAGTAGTCCAATGTCCGAAAGCTCCGCTCCAGCTGGCCAGCGGCGAATGCCTCCCCCGCGTGATCCAGCTCCCGCAGCGCCGCAGGCTCCAGCGTGAAGGCGTACAGCCGCCGGCTGTCGCAGTACAGGATATGCCGCAGCGCCGCCAGACCCGCCGCCGTCAGCGGCATACGCAGACCGCCGGGCTGCTTGCAGCCGCCGCAGTGTACCACGCCGCGGAGCACATCCAGCATAGGTGCCTCCGGCGCCTCCCGGCCGCACACGGCGCACGCCGACGCCAGCGGCTCGAAGCCCGCCAGCGCCAGCAGCCGGAATTGGTACGCCGCCTTCACCAGCTGTGGCTCCTTGCCCAGATAGCACAGGGCGTACAGCGCGTTCAGCAGCAGCGACAATATCTCCGGCGACGCCGTCTCCTCGGCGCAAACCGCCTCCGCCAGTTCCGTGAAGTAGGACGCCAGCGATAAAAGCACGATGTCCTGCCGCACGCCGTCGAACAGCTCCAGCGTGGACGCCTCATCCAGCATATACCAGTTTCCCCGCTTGTACAGCGTCAGCTCCGAGTAGGCCAGCAGCTGGCTGGCGGCGGCGATACGGCTGTTTTTCCGCCGCGCCCCCCGCGCGATGAGGGGAATTTTCCCCATATCCGGCGTCAGCACCGTCAGGATCTTATCCGATTCCTTTGTCTCCGTGACCCGCAGCACAAGGCCGGTGGTCACTGTTTTTCCGTTTTGCATACCGCCTCCTGTTGGCCGCGCCACAGCAGATACGCCTCCGGTGCGCCGGTGTCGCAGAACAGCTCCCAGTAGTCCATGGCCGTCACCTCCCTGCCGTTAGCATGGAGGTCTGCGGCGGAATTATCACTGGGAATGCCTGGTGTTGGTTTTTGCCTCCGGCGGCAAGGGGCCGTTCCGTGCCTGCGGGCACGGGTCACTTTTGGCCCCAGCCCCAAAAGTGACCAGAAACGCCGTTCAAACCTGCGGTTTGAAAATCCGCCCGCGCCCCGCACATGTGGGCTTGCCGTTCTGCATCCCGCGCGAACGCGGCAAAGTGTAGACCACCCGAAATGTGGAATTGATCTGCTTCTGTCCCCGCTGCCGCTGAACGTCCAAAATGTAGAACTGCGCAGCGGCGCATTTCAGAGTAAAAGCGGCAGCGCTCAGAGAAATACGTCATTTCAACATTTCGGACGAACCAGAATACGGCAGCAAGCGGCGGAAGGAAATCCAAAAACCATGGGTTTTTGGCGGCGTTCTTTCCCCCATTTCTTTCGCTGCTGAAAGAAATGGGGCCGCCGGCGGCAAAAAGGAAATAATTTTGCCGCTGTTGGCAAAAGTGGGTCGCGCCGGAGCGCGAAATCTCCCTGCCGCGCCCGGGGGCGCGGAATACCCTCACTCCTCCGTATACCCCTGGCTGCGGATAAAATTCGGGTTGTCCCGCCAGTTTTCCTTGACCTTTACCCACGTCTCCATGTACACCTTGGTACCCATGAACTTTTCGATGTCCCGCCGGGCCTGCGAGCTGATGCGCTTGAGCATCTCGCCGCCCTTGCCGATGATGATGCCCTTGTGGCTGGCCTTTTCGCAGTAGATGGTCACATCCAGATCGATGATGCCGCTGTCCACCCGCTCGGAGAACCGCGTCACCTCCACCGCCGTGCCGTGGGGGATCTCCTTGTCCAGACACCGCAGCATCTTCTCCCGCACGATCTCGGCGCAGACCTGACTGTCCGCCTGATCGGTGGTCATGCCGTCGGGGAACAGCTGCGGCCCCTCCTGCGCGTATTTTTCCAGCTGGTGCATCAGATCCTCCAGTCCGTCGCCCGTCCGGGCGGAGATGGGGATGATGGCGTCAAAGCCGTCATACGCCTCACTGTACGCGGCGATGACCTCCAGCAGCGCATCCTTCTTCTCCACGGTGTCGATCTTGTTGATGCACAGCACGCAGGGCAGGTTCTCCTCCCGGATGCGCTGGAGCAGAATGCGCTCCGGCTCGCCCACATGGGCGATGGGCTCTACCAGCAGCAGCGCGCACTCCACGCTGCTCAGGCTCTCCCGCACCACCTTGACCATGTAGTCTCCCAGACGGCTGCGGGGCTTGTGCAGACCCGGCGTATCCAGCAGGACATACTGGGTATCGCCCCGGTTCACCACGCCGTAAATACGGTTGCGGGTGGTCTGGGGCTTGTCCGACACGATGGCGATCTTCTCGCCCACCAGTGCGTTGGTCAGGCTGGACTTGCCCACGTTGGGCCGTCCGCATACCGTGATCATCGCGGTTTTCGTAATGTGTTCCATCAGGTGATCCTCAACTTTCTTTCATTTGAGCATTTTGTGTTTTATTTCCGTTCAAGGCCCAGTGCGGCCATGATGGTCTCCTCACGCGCCCGCATCTGCGCCTTCTGCTGGCCCTCGTCCATGTGGTCGTAGCCCAGCAGGTGCAGCACAGAGTGGACAGCCAGATACGCCAGCTCACGCCGGTTGCTGTGGCCGTACTCCTTGGCCTGCGCCTTCACCCGCTCCAGTGAGATGGCCATGTCGCCCAGCGGCACATAGCCCGTCCCCGGATCGGCGTCCTCCTGCCCGGGCAGCTGGCCGGGCGTCAGCTCGAACTCCGGGAAGCTCAGCACATCCGTGGGTCTGTCCACCTGCCGCATCTCGCGGTTCAATTCCTGTATGCCCGCGTCGCCGGTGACATATACATCCACCTCGCAGGGTACGTCCACGCCCTGCTGGTCGAGGGCTGTGCGGATGACCCTCCGCAGGAAGCTCTTGGTACCGTCGCTGACGCCGGGAACGTCCGCCGTCACCGGGATATAGTGTCGTTTCATTTCTTTTTCTCCTCAAATTTCGCGTAGGCCTCGATGATGCGCTGCACCATCACATGGCGCACCACATCCTCCTTGGTGAGCTTGCAGACCGCTACGCCCTCCACATCCCGCAGCACCTTCATGGCCTCCTTCAGGCCGCTGACCTTGTCAGCGGGCAGGTCGATCTGGGTCACGTCGCCGGTGATGACCACCTTGGAGCCGAAGCCCATACGGGTCAGGAACATCTTCATCTGCTCGCGGCTGGTGTTCTGCGCCTCGTCCAGAATGATAAAGCTGTCGTCCAGCGTGCGGCCGCGCATATAGGCCAGCGGCGCCACCTCGATGTTGCCCCGCTCCAGATACTTCTGATACGTCTCCGCGCCCAGCATATCGAACAGCGCGTCGTACAGTGGCCGCAGGTAGGGGTCTACCTTGCTCTGTAGATCGCCGGGCAGGAAGCCCAGCCGCTCGCCTGCCTCCACAGCGGGGCGGGTCAGGATGATGCGGTTCACCTGCTTGTCCCGGAAGGCGGCCACCGCCGCCGCCACCGCCAGATACGTCTTGCCCGTACCGGCAGGCCCCACGCCGATGGTGACGGTCTGCTTCATGATGGCGTTGACGTACTCCTTCTGGCCGATGGTCTTGGGCTTTACGGGACGTCCCTTGCTGGTGATGCAGATAACGTCCTGCGTCAGCTCGCTGATGCGCTCGGCCTGTCCCGACCGCACAAGCCCCGTCACATAGCGCACGTGCTGGTCGGAGATGCTCTCGCCCTTGTTGGACAGCGTCAGCAGCGCCTGCACCGCCTTGACCGCCAGCATCACATTCTCCGGCTCGCCGGACACCACGATCTCGCCGCCCCGGTTCACCACCTGTACCTGAAATTCCGTCTCCAGCAGGCGGATGTTCTCATCGAAGGAGCCGAACAGGTTGACGGCCTCCTCCATACGTTCAATGCTGATGCGTTGTTCCATATTTGGGTCTTTACCTCCCCATATCCTGTATATCCAGCGGCGATGATACGCCGATCTGTTCCTCACACTCCGCGTGGAGCGTCACCACCAGCCACACCCCCTGCCGCACCGCATCAAAGCGGTGGTGCAGCAGACTTCCGTCCCGCTGCGCCAACTCCGTGCGGAGCTGCGCCATAAGCTGCGCCTCTCCCTCCGCCCGGGCCTCCTCCGGCGAACGCTCCGTTTCCCCGGCGGCATAGCGCACGGTGCGCTCCGTCACCAGCGTCACCGGCAGCGTCAGGCCAAAGGGCAGCCGCGCCTGATGGTACAGGGTCATTTTATCACAATCGGGGCCGGTCATGCTACCCTTTCCGTAGATTTTTATGCGGTTTCTTCCCACATCCACTGCCAGACGCGTGACCGCCCCTGTCTCCCGCCCCTTTTCCCGCACCGTCAGCGGCACGGACACCGACAGCTCATACCACGTCCGCGCCCACACCTGCCCCATACCGTGGAGCAGCCGGTAGCCCCGCCGGTCGGAGTCCACCACACCGGAGATCAGCACCTGTCCCGCCGTGACGGTGCTGCCCGCCATGACCTGTGCCTCCCCGTCCAGCGCCTGTACGCTGGTGACAAGGCCGTCCCGGGCGGCCACCACGTTGGTGATCTCCCCGTCGGTGTAAAGATGGGGCGGGCGCTGGCGCTCCACCACCTGCACATGGGCGGTGCAGCCCCGCATATTCACCGTCAGCCACACCACATCCGGCAGCTCCAGCAGCACATGGTTGCGCAACTCCTCCTGCTGGATACGGCTCCGCGCCCCCAGCGCCACGCCGTATTTTTCCAGCGTCCGCAGGATCGTTTCCGTTGGCACGGTGTCGTTGCCCGTCACCTGAAAGGCCCAGATATGGGTGCTGCCCAGCGCCATCATCAGCATCAGCAGCCCCGCCGCCGCCAGCAGCACATACCGCCGCCTGTACTGCCGCCACACCTCCGGTGCGCCCTCCGTCCGCACCACGGTGAGCACCGCGTCCGTCTGCGTCAGCACCTGCCGCAGGCGGGGCAGCTCGGCACGGTCGATGGCCGCCCGCAGCCGCAGCTCCGACAGCCATGTCAAGCCCCAGAATGGGATGCCGTGGGCGGCGCAGAGGTTCAGCACCCGTTCCGGCGCGGCGCTCTCCACCTCCACCGTCACCTGCCCCCGCAGATAATTCAGCACCTTCCGATACATGACCGTCCCTCACTCCACCAGCTCTACGCTGCGGATGACGCCGTTGATGCGCAGCTCCTCATCGGTCATCACCGCCAGCTCCAGCCCCTCGCCCCGCACCCGCACCACCACCGTCCCGGCGTTGATGTCCACCGCCTCGGTGCTGTACGCCAGCACGCCGCGGTGTCGGTCAATGTACAGGGAGCGGTTGCCCAGCAACTCCATACGGGCCACGCCGGATGCCAGATTCACCGGCAGATCCAGCCGGTCCATGGCCTGCTGGCTGACCTGCGCCCATTTTTTTGACAGCTTTGCCATATACGCACCTCCGATGCCCGTTCGCGGGTAAAAAAGCCTATGCACCCGGGACGGGAAACTTGCCTGTCCCCGCGCATATCCGGTGTGGAAGGGCGCATAGGCTGACAGCGGTGATGTGCTTGAAAAAATGGCTTTTCCCGGCGGCAGCCGCCTGCTCCGGCGTATTGGCACTGCTGCTGTTGACCTGCGGAAATACGGCGGCGCAGGGGGTGCGGGACGGGATATCCCTCTGCCTCGCCTCCGTCATACCGGCGCTGTTCCCCTTCTTCGTGGCGGCGCAGCTTCTGACGTCGCTGGGCGCGGCTGAGGTGCTGGGCCGGACGGCAGGCCCGCTGTTCCGGCGGCTGTTCGGCATCGACGGTGCCGGCGCCGCCGCGTTTCTTCTGGGGCTGATCGGCGGGTATCCCGTGGGCGCAAAGGCCGCAGGGAGCCTTGTGCGGCAAGGGCTCCTCTCCCCGGAGGACGGTGCGCGGCTGCTGACCTTCTGCAACAACGCCGGACCGGCGTTCATTCTGGGCATCGTGGGAGGCGGTGTGTTTCACAGCCCCCGGGCGGGTGTGTGGCTATACCTCCTCCACGCCGCCTCCGCCACGGCGGTGGGGCTGCTCCTGTGCCGCATTGGAGGGGCGACGAAGCCGCCTGCCGTCCCCCGTACCGCCTCGGCCGGTACGCAGCGCAGCGCGGTCGTACCGGTGAAAAAGCCGACCGCCTCCCTCGCCGCCGCGTTCATCGAGGCGGTGCAGAGCGGCGTACACGCCATGGCGGGCGTGTGCGGCTTCGTCATCTTCTTTCTGGTGCTGCTGCGTCTGGCGGAGGGGGCTCTCGGTTCGCTGCCGCCGCTGGCGGCGGGGCTCCTGGAGCTGACCAACGGCATTTTGCGCCTGACGCCGGACCGGCGCGGTTTCATCACGGCAGCGGGGCTGCTGGGCTGGGGCGGACTCAGCGTACACGGCCAGACGGCGGCGGTGCTGAGCGGCTCCGGCGTCTCCCTGCGGCGGTATCTGCCCGCCAAGGTCTTGCAGGGTGCGTTATCGGCGGTGCTGGCTGCCGCCGTGTGGCGCTGGGTGCTGTGAAACGCCGGACGCTCCTCCCCGCGCGCAAAAAAAGAGACGGCTGCGCCGTCTCTTTTTCGTGTTTGCAGTTTTCCGTGGCGATGTGTCTCAGCGCTGCCCCTTGTCATAGGGGATACCCTCCGCCTTGGGCGCACGGGACTTCTTGGATGTGAACGCCAGCACCACCAGCGAGATGATGTAGGGCATCATGTTGTACACCGGGCCGGGGATGTTCATGGCCTTCAGGAAGTCGAAGCCGGCATACACATTGGACAGCGCCCGGAACAGGCCGAACAGCAAGGCCGCCAGCGCGATGCGGGTGGGCTTCCACTGGCCGAAGATCATAACGGCCAGCGCCAGGAAGCCAAAGCCGGCCACGCCGTATTCGAACCGCCACTCGGACACGCCGGCGGTGATGAACACGATGCCGCCCAGGCCGCCCAGCATACCGGAGATCAGGACGCCGGCCCAGCGCATCTTATAGACGTTGATGCCCACGGAGTCCGCCGCCTGGGGATGCTCGCCGCAGGCCATGAGGCGCAGACCGAAGCGGGTCTTGTACAGCACCACATAGGCACCGATCAGCAGCAGCAGCGTCACCAGCATGAACCAGCTGAACTCGAAGGAGCCGATGTTCACCACAAACGCCTTCTTGGCGCCGGCGTACTGGATGATGGAGGACACGTCATCGGGGTTGGCGGCGGTGTTGATGGCCTTGACGATGACGGTGGCGCCGGCGGTGCCCAGCATGTTCAGGGCCGTGCCCACGATGGTCTGGTCCGCCTTGAAGTTGATGCAGGCCACGGCCAGCAGGCTGGAATAGACGGTGCCCAGCAGCGCGGCGGCCAGCAGCACCACCACGATCATCGCAAAGGCAGAGGAGTTGGCGGGCATGTAGCGCATGGCCAGCGCGCCGCCCAGCGCGCCCATGATCATGACGCCCTCCAGACCCAGGTTGATAACGCCGGAATGCTCGGAGAAGCAGCCGCCCAGTGCCACCAGGATCAGCACGGAGGCGAAGATCAGCGTATATTGCAGCAGCAGTACCATTACTGATCCCCTCCCTTCTCCGCAGATGTGTCTGTTTGCGAGGCGGCCTGTTCCGCCGCCTTCGCCTTCTGGATGGCCTTTTCCTCACGGCGGGCGATGGCGCTGTTCATGGCGTACTTCATAAACAGCACGAAGCCGCACAGGTAGATGATGACGGCGGCGATAAGGTCGGAGACCTGTGCGCAGTACATGGTCTTATCCACATACGCGCCGCCGGCGGTGATGTGCTGGATGAAGAAGGAGGCCAGAATGGTGCCGATGGGGTGCAGGCCGCCCAGGAACGCGGCGGCGATGCCGCTGAAGCCCATGCCGGGCACGGAGGAGGTGGAGCACTGCCACTGCTCGTAGCCGGTGAGGTACAGCATAGCCGCGCCCAGACCGGCCAGCATGCCGGAGATGGCCAGCGTCATGATGATGTTGCGCTTTTCGGCCATGCCGCAGTACTTGGCGGCGTTCTTGTTGTTGCCGGTGGCCCGCAGCTCGTAGCCGATGCGGGTCTTTTCCAGCACCACCCACACCAGAATGGCGATAACGATGGACAGGGGCAGCGCCAGACCCACGTACTGGTTGCCGTTGAACAGGCTGCCCAGACCCAGAGAGGGCAGGATGGCCGAGGCATTCTTGTGGGACAGCACGAAGGTGTAGGGACTTGTGTCCTCCTTCACCTGTGTGAGGAGCATATTGGTCAGGTAGAGGACGATCCAGTTGAGCATGATGCCGGAGATGACCTCGTTGACGTTGCAGTAGGACTTCAGCAGACCGGATATCGCGCCCAGCAGCGCGCCGCCCAGCATGGCCAGCAGCATGCAGGGCAGCCAGCTCCAGCCCCACGCCAGCGCGGCGTACAGGCTCAGCGCCACGCCGATGCAGTACTGACCGGCCGCGCCGATGTTGAACAGGCCGACCTTGTACGCAAACAGGATGGACAGGGAGCACATCAGCAGGGGCGCGGTCTTGACAAGGGTGTTGCCCAGGTACTTGACCTGCGTTTCCGGCTTGCTGTATGTAAGGAAGTTCTTCATAACGTCGGTGATGGCTTCGCCGGCGCCGTCGGGGTTGATGAACAGCAGCACGATATAGCCGATGAGCAGACCCAGGATCACGCACACAAGGGACGCCAGCAGCGACTGCACCCCGTTATTTTTCAGGATGTTCTTTTTCATGCCGTCACCTCGTCTCTCTTGGCGCCCGCCATATACAGACCCAGCTCCTCCTGCGTGGTCTTCTTGGGGTCAAGCTCGCCCACGATCTCACCCTCGTACATGACGAGGATGCGGTCAGGCACGTCCATGACCTCATCCAGCTCCAGCGATACCAGCAGCACGGCCTTGCCCGCGTCGCGCTGCGCCACCAGCTGCTTGTGGATATACTCGATGGCGCCCACGTCCAGACCGCGGGTGGGCTGCACCGCCACCAGCAGCTCGGGATCGCGGTCGATCTCGCGGGCGACGATGGCCTTCTGCTGGTTGCCGCCGGACATGCTGCGGGCGATGGTGACGGGACCCTGTCCGCTGCGGACGTCGTACTGCTCGATGAGCTTTTCCGCGTACTTGCGGATGTTATCCCGGCGCAGGAAGCCCGCCTTGTCGGTGAACTCCGGCTCGAAATAGCGCTCCAGCACCAGATTGTCCTCCAGGGAGTAATCCAGCACCAGACCGTGCTTGTGGCGATCCTCAGGGATGTGGGACATGCCCATGATGTTCCGCTTGCGGATGGGCATTTTGGTGATGTCCTGCCCGTTGAGGGTGATCTTGCCGGACACCACCGGCTCAAGACCGGTGAGGCCGTAGACAAACTCCGTCTGGCCGTTGCCGTCGATACCGGCGAGGCAGACGATCTCGCCCCGGCGCACCTGCAGGCTTACGTCCTTGACGGCGTTGTTCTTGTGCATCTTGCTGGCCACGGTCATGTGGGACACGTCCAGCACCACCTCGCCGGGCTGGGCGGGCTTCTTCTCCACGTGGAAGCTGACGTCGCGCCCCACCATCATGGAGGAAAGCTGCTCCATGGTGGTGTTCTTCGTCTCCACGGTGCCGATGTACTTGCCCTTGCGCAGGACGGTGCAGCGGTCGGCCACGGCCATGATCTCGTTGAGCTTGTGGGAGATGAACAGGATGCTCTTGCCCTCGGCGGCCAGATTCTTCATGATCTGCATCAGCTCGTCGATCTCCTGGGGCGTCAGCACGGCGGTGGGTTCGTCGAAGATGAGGATCTCGTTTTCGCGGTACAGCATCTTCAGGATCTCGGTGCGCTGCTGCATACCCACGGTGATGTCCTCGATCAGCGCGTCCGGGTCGATCTTCAGGCCGTATTTCTCGCTGAGCGCGATGACCTTCGCCCGGGCATCCTTCTTTTGCAGGAAGCCGCATTTTGTGGGCTCCACGCCCATGATGATGTTGTCCAGCACGGTGAAGCATTCCACCAGCTTGAAGTGCTGGTGCACCATGCCGATGCCCAGCGCGTTGGCATCGTTGGGATCCTTGATGGATACCTCCACGCCGTCCTTCTTGATGATGCCCTCCTCGGCCTGATACAGGCCGAACAGCACGCTCATCAGCGTGGATTTGCCCGCGCCGTTTTCGCCCAGCAGGGCGTGGATCTCACCCTTCTTCAACTGAAGCGTGATGTCGTCGTTGGCGATGATACCGGGAAACCGCTTTGTGATGTGCAGCATTTCGATTGCAAACGGTGTGTCCAAGTTTTCGCCCTCCCTTCCGTTTTATGGCCCGCCGCTTTTCGCATCCGCGGGGACGGAAACCACAATATAGATGATAGTAGTATACTATACTTTGTCCCATAAAGCAAAGACAAATTAGTGAAATCTGCCTGTTTCACCGCTGAATTTCATTCCCGGCACCGAAATGGGAAAAAAGAAAGACCGCCGAAGCGGTCTTTCTTTTTGACAGGTTAAGTACAGACTTACTTGATCTGACCCTGCTCGTCAACGGTGATCACGGTGGCGAAGTCCTTGGCAGCCTTCGTGGTGTCGTTGCTGACGGTCAGAGTGCCGTCGAACATGGCCTTTACCAGAGCCTTGTAGTCGTCCTGGGTGAACGCGCCGTCAGCCCACTGGGTGGACTCCATGGGGATCTGGACATAGTTCAGAGTGGGATCGTCCGCGGACACCAAACCCAGGTTGTCGATCTTGCCCACGTAGTTTGCCCAGTTGCCATTGACGATAACGTCGGTCAGCGTGTCATAGGTGGCGGGATACAGACCCTTCATGGCGGAGGTCACGGTCAGAGCCTTGTAGCCGTCGATGGTAGCCTGATCAGCGCCCTCGCCGGCGGCGTAGTTGGCAATGACACCGGCCTGGTCAACGTCAACACCGATGACCTTGGCGCCCTCGACCTTCTTGGCAGCGTCCACAGCGGAGGTGTAGATACCGCCGCCGCAGGCGAACACGACCTGCGTGCCGCCGGCATACCAGGTATCCATCTTAGCGGTGATGTCAGCATCGCCGAAGAACTGACCGCCGTACACATAGTTGACCTTCACATCGGTCAGCTTCAGCTCGGCAGCAGCAGCGTCAACACCCTGAACGAAGCCCAGGCCGTAGCGCTGAACAGCGGGGACAGCCATGCCGCCCAGGAAGCCCAGGTTCTTGTAGCCCAGCTTCACAGCAGCGTAGCCGGCCATGTAGCCGCACAGCTCTTCCTGATAGACGGCGCAGTACACGTTGCTCATATCAACGTAGGTGGCCAGATCCCAGTTGTCGGGATTGTAGTCGTACTCCTCGCCCTTGGCGGCCACACCGGCCTCCAGCAGGTCGCCCTTGGCCACGTCCAGTGCGATGAACTTCACATCCTTGTGCTGTGGAGCGGCCTCGACGATCGCGCCGCCGAAGGCATAGCCGGGCATCACGATGACGTTGTAGCCCTGGTCGATAGCGCTCTCGATCATGGCCACACGGTCGGCGGTGTTATCGCCGGCGGGCTTGAAGTACTGGAAGTCCACACCGTTGGCCTCCGCGAAAGCCTTGCAGGCCTCGTAGGTGGTCTGGTTGAAGGACTGGTCGGTGATGTCACCGTAGTCGGTGATCATGGCGACCTTGTAGGTGGTCTCCGTGTTATCGCCAGAGTTCTCCGGATCCTGGTTATCGGGCTGCTTCTGCTCGCCGCAGGCGACCAGAGACAGAGCCATGACCAGGGCCAAAATCAGAGCAAGAAACTTTTTCATGATTCTTAATCTACCTTCCTAAATTTTTTTATTTTCACGCCTCGCGGCGGGAAAACCAAGTGTGCGGAGGAGAGGTACCCCTCTCACTGCAGGGTGCATTATAGCAGATTACTTTACAAATAGCAAGCCATTTCCATACTTTTCAGGGACATTCTAAACAAATTTTACAGTTAATTTGCATTTCGTTTGTGTGAAGCGCACGGTTTTCTTACTTCGCCGCCATTTTCACCGCGATCTCCAGACCGATCTTCATCATGTTGGTGAAGGTGTTCTGGCGGTCGTCGGCGGACAGCTCCTCGCCGGTGACAAGGTTATCGGAGATAGAGCAGATGGCCAGCGCCCGCTTGCCGGTATAGGCGGCGGTGCAGTACAGGCCGGCGGCCTCCATCTCCACGGCCATGACGCCCATCTTGGCGTAGCGCATATTGCGTCCGGCGGCATCGTAGAACGTGTCGGAGGAGTAGAGATTGCCCACGGGCATCTTTACGCCCAGCTCCTTGGCACTCTCCACGGCGGCCATCAGCAGGTCGAAGTCGCAGATGGGGGCGTAAGCGCCGCCCAGCTCATACTGGTCGGCAAAGCTGGAATTGGTGCAGGCGCCCTGACCGGCCACCACGCTGCCCAGCTCCAGATCGGCGCGCATGGCCCCGGCGGAGCCGACGCGGATGATATTCTCCACGTCGTACTGGGTGTACAGCTCATAGGAATAAATGCCGATGGAAGGGATTCCCATGCCGCTGGCCATGACGGAGACAGGCACGCCCTTGTAGGTGCCGGTGTAGCCCTGCACGCCGCGGACATTGTTGACCAGCTTCGGCTCGGTCAGGAACGTCTCCGCGATGAACTTGGCGCGCAGGGGGTCGCCGGGCATGAGAACGGTCTTGGCGAAATCGCCCTTAGCGGCGTTGTTGTGGGGGGTAGGCATAGTGATTCCTCCTTATATAATTATTGTTCCATGGCCTTGACGGCCTTGACGATACGACTGGTACCCAGACGATCCGCGCCCAGCGCGATGAAGTCCCGGGCGTCGTTGAGGTCGGCGATGCCGCCGGCGGCCTTGATCTTCACATGGGGCGCCACATGGGCCTTGAACAGCGCCACATCCTCGCGGGTGGCTCCGCCGCCGCCGAAGCCGGTGGAGGTCTTGATATAGTCCGCGCCGGACTCGGACACCACGCGGCACAGCTCGATCTTCTCGGCGTCGGTGAGCATACACGTCTCGATGATGACCTTCAGCAGCTTGCCGCCGCAGTGCTCCTTGATGGCCTTGATCTCGTCCAGCACCTGCTCGTACAGGCCGTCCTTGACCCAGCCGATGTTGATGACCATGTCGATCTCCGACGCGCCGTTCTTCACGGCGTCGGCGGCCTCAAAGCACTTGGCGGCGGTGGTATCGTAGCCGTTAGGGAAGCCGATAACAGTGCAGATGGCAATCTTGCCGTCCACATATTCCGCCGCCTGCTTCACATAGCTGGCCGGGATGCAGACGCTGGCGCAGCCGTACTTCACGCCGTCGTCGCAGATGGCCTTGATCTCCGCCCATGTGGCGGTCTGGCTCAGCAGCGTGTGATCCACGCGGCCGAGGATATTTTTCAGCTCTTCGTTCATAGAAAAGGCTCCTTTCGGGATTTTTCCGCTCATATAGAACGATTATAGCATAGGCATAAAAAAAAGGCAACTCCCTGCCGGTTTCCGGCGTGACGCGCGCGTCATGCTCCGATCACACCCCGCCGACACAACCGAAAAAAGAGAAGAGGGAACTTCCCTCTCCTCTTTCAAAAAGCCGGTGTTGGCGCGGTTTTGCTTACTTGCCGAAGTAGCGGTTCAGCAGACCCTCAAAGGCCTTGCCGTGGCGGGCTTCGTCGCGGGCCATTTCATGGACGGTGTCGTGGATGGCGTCCAGATTATACTTCTTCGCCAGCTTGGCCAGCTCGAACTTGCCGGCGGTAGCGCCGTTCTCGGCATCCACGCGCATCTGCAGGTTCTTCTTGGTGCTGTCGGTGATGACCTCGCCCAGCAGCTCGGCGAACTTGGCGGCGTGCTCGGCCTCCTCCAGGCCGGCCTTCTCCCAGTACATACCGATCTCGGGATAGCCCTCACGATGGGCCACACGAGCCATGGCCAGATACATACCCACCTCAGAGCACTCGCCCTCAAAGTTGGCGCGCAGACCGTCGATGATCTCCTGACGAACCTCCTCGGGGACATCGTCACCGAAGACCTTGCCGACGCCTACAACGTGCTCGGCGGCCCAGGACTTCTCCTCGGACTGGAGCAGGAACTTGTCGCCGCTGACGTGGCAGACGGGGCACTCGGCCGGGGGAACGTCGCCCTCATGAACATAACCGCAAACAGGACATACCCACTTTTTCATAATCGTATCCTCCAATTTTCATTATTATATTGATCTGTGAGGGGTCTTCCCTCTCGCTTACTGTGGTCAGTATACCACGGACGGCGGATTTGATAAGTTGCAATTGCAACACTTTGAAAGTTTTTCCTGTTTTTTTACAATTTCAAAAAGTCGCGCCAGACGCGGATATACCGCTCCGCCTCGTCCTGCGTGTCCGCCTCGGCGGCCATACGCAGCAGCGGCTCCGTGCCGGAGAAGCGGCAGATGACCCAGCTGCCGTCGGCAAAGTAGACCTTGCAGCCGTCGTCGCGGCAGATGCGCGCCACGGCCTTGCCGAAATCGGGCGTCTCGCCCCGGACGAACAGGCGCTCCTGCAGGGCGGCCTTGTGGTCGTGGGTCATGCGGAAATCCGCCTCCGCCCACTGGGGGTCACCGTACTGCCGGGCGATCTCCGCAAACAGCTCCGACACGGATTTGCCGGTGACGGCCAGCATCTCCACCAGCAGCGCGGCGGCGTAGATGCCGTCCTTGCCGGAGATATGCCCCCGCACGGCCATGCCGCCGGAGGACTCGCCGCCGATGACCGCGTCGGTCTCCGTCATCTTCGCCGACACCCATTTGAAGCCCACCGGCACCTCATAGCACTTCTCGCCCAGACCCTCCGCCACCCGATCCAGCAGGTGGCTGGTGGAGTTGTTGCGGACGCAGGGGCCGTGCCAGCCCCGGTACTTCACCAGATAGTAGTACAGCAGCACCAGCAGCTTGTTGGGGGAGACGAACTGCCCCTCGTTGTCGATAACACCCAACCGGTCGGCGTCGCCGTCGGTGGCGATGCCCAGATCGCAGTGCTTGTCCAGCACCAGCGCCGCCAGCGGCTTCAGCGTATCCACATTGGGTGCGGGCAGCTTGCCGCCGAACAGGGTATCGTGGCGGTCGTGGATGACCTCCAGATCGCAGCGGCAGGTGGTCAGCAGCATACTCAGGCTGGACCAGCTCACGCCGTACATAGGGTCAAAGCCGATGCGCAGCGCCGCTTTTTTGATGGCGTCCACATCCACGGCGGCGAGGATGCTGTCCAGATATTCATTCATGGGATTGGCCTCGGTGATAAGGCCCTTCTCCAGCGCCTCATCGTAGTCCACGCTCCTGACGTCGTCGGGGGTCAGCTGTGCGATCTCCGCCTCGATGCGGGCGGTCACGGTCTGGTCGGCGTCGCGGCCTCCGGCGGTGAACACCTTGATGCCGTTGTAGATGGCGGGGTTGTGGCTGGCGGTAACGGCGATGCCGTAGGGCTCCTGCCGCTTTTTGACGGTGAACATCATCAGTGGCGTGGGGCTGGAGCGGTTGATGACGAAGGGATGGAAGCCGTAGCCCACCAGCACCTCCGCCGCCCAGTGGGCGGATTCCTTGGACAAAAAGCGCCGGTCGTAGCCCACGCAGATCTCCGCGCCGGACAGCCCCTCCTTCTCCATCAGGCGGCACAGCCCCGCCATCAGCAGACGGATGTTCTCCTTGGTAAACTCATCGGCGATGACGGCGCGCCAGCCGCCGGTACCGAATTTGATCATAGACCCGATCTCCTTTCAGCGGGACGGTCAGCGCCTTCCCGCAGCATATCCTGATGATAGTATAGCCAATCCCGCGGCGGGGGAAAAGCCGCGAAAGGTGCGAAAAAGCGGGGCATCCTGCTCTGTTTTCTCAGTAGTCCACCTTCATCAGGCACAGACCCTCCGGCGGAGCGGTAGGCCCGGCCAGCTTCCGGTCCTTGGCCAGCAGGATCTCCTGCACATAGGCGGGCTCCCAGTAGCCGCGCCCCACCTCCAGCAGCGTCCCCACCAGAATACGCACCATGTTCTGGAGGAAGCCGGTGCCGTGGAACGTGAAGATCACCCGATCCTTCCGGCGCTCCACGGTGATGCTGTCCACCAGACGGACGGTGGATTTCTTCATGCGGGGATTGCCGCAGAAGCTGGCGAAGTCATGCTCGCCGGTGAGGTACGCCGCCGCCTGCTGCATCCGCTCCACATCGGGGCGGTAGTCCAGCAGCGTCACATACTTCCGGTCGAACACCGGCTTTACCGGCCCGTCAAAGCAGGTGTAGCGGTAGGTCTTGCCCAGCGCGTTGTAGCGGGCGTGGAACCGGGGCGCTGCCTCCTTCACCTCCCGGACGGCGATGGCATCGGGCAGGTAACGGTTCAGGTAGTCGCGGATGCCCTCCGGCGTCTCCGTCACATCCAGCACAACGTTGGCGGTCATGGCGCGGGCGTGGACGCCCGCATCGGTGCGCCCCGCGCCGATGATCTCCACCGGACGCCCCTGTAGCCGGGAGAGCACGCTCTCCAGCTTGCCCTGTATGGTATCCTTCCCCGGCTGGCGCTCCCAGCCGAAAAAGCGGGTGCCGTCGTAGGCGATGGTCAGCTTGTAGTTCTGTTCCAAAAGAAATCACGCCCTTTCTGTCTCATTGTAGCAGAAATGGCGTGATTTGCCAACGTATTTTCTTTACAGCCAGCCCATCATCTTGACAAAGCTGTACAGCAGCTTCAGGCCGTAGAAGATGATGACGGCGCCGCAGACCTTGTTGATGACGTTCAGCACCTTCTCGTTGAACTTGCTGCCCAGCAGAGATACCAGCGTGGACACCGTCAAAAACCAGATCACGGAGGCGGAGCCGAAGCCAAGGATGAAGGGAACGTCGCCGCCGGTGGGCAGCGTGGCGCGGAAGGCGCCCAGCATCATGGTGCCGTCGATGATGGCCTGGGGGTTCAGCCATGTCACCACAAAGGCGGAGGTGATGAGCTTCCAGATCGGCACGTTTACGTCCCGGCCGCCCTCCAGACTGGCCTTGGAGCGCAGCAGACCCACGCCGATCCAGACGACGATCAGGCTACCGATGGCCAGAATGACCTTCTGGAGCCAAGGCACCGCCTGCATCAGCGCGCCCGCGCCCAGAAAGCAGCTGAGTCCCAGCGAGATATCCCAGAAGATGACGATCAGCGCCGTGAGATAGACGCGGCTGCGCCGCTGGGTCAGAGCACTGTTGATGACGAACAGGTTTTGCAGGCCGATGGGCGCCACATAGGCAAGGCCCATCGTCAGGCCCTGAAGATAGATATTCATGGAGTGATTTTCTCCTCGTTGCTATTTACTTTGTTTTTCTTACCTGCTATTATGATAGCACCTGCGCCGGAAAAAGCAAGAGCGCAGATTTATGTGAGCAGGTCAGGAGGAACTAACCATGTCCGAACAGCACTACGACTGTCCCTGTATGGAGAAATGCCCGCTGCACCACGCCATGCAGCTCATCGGCGGCAAATGGAAGGTGCAGATCCTGTGTGCCGTGTGCAACGCCGGCGCCATCCGCTACAACGCGCTGCGGGGCAAGCTGGACGGCGTGAGCAACACCGTACTGTCCTCCGCGCTGCGGGAGCTGGAGCGGGACGGGCTCCTCATCCGCAGGGAATATCTGGAGGTGCCGGTGCGGGTGGAGTACAGCCCCACCGACAGCTGCCGGGAGCTGCTGCCCATTCTGGAGCAGCTGTCGGACTGGGCGGAAAAGCAGATGTGACGCACATACCCCGCCCATGCGGCGGCACAGGCGGGGTATGTCTTCCCTATGTATCGGTGTATCAGACGGAGATGCGGCGAACGCCGTCATTGGCCTTCAGGAAGGCCAGCGCCTCCTCGTGGCTGATGGGCGGGTCCAGCTTGGCGGTGACCTCCATGCGCAGTACGCCGTCCTCGCGGGTCAGGCTGCTCTCGGTGATCTGTCCCCGGTGCGCCTGCAGCAGCTCGTCGAAGCACGCCAGCAGCGCCTCGTCGTCCGCCATTTCCACCACCAGCTCCTGCGTGGTCAGGGCGTCCGCCCCCACCGGGAAGCGGTGGAGCACGATCTGGATCACCACCAGCACGGCGGCCTCAATGAACCCGACCCAGTACAGGCCCGCGCCGATGGCCATGCCCACGGCGGCGGTTCCCCACATACCGGCGGCGGTGGTCAGGCCCCGGATGGAGTTTCCGTTCTTAAAGATAACGCCGGCGCCCAGAAAGGAAATGCCGCTGACCACCTGCGCCGCGATGCGGGCAGGATCCGCACCCCGCAGGCCGTCAACGCCCACCAGATCCACAAAGGCGTACTTGGACAGGATCATGAACAGCGCCGAGGTACAGGCGATGATGCAGTGGGTGCGGACGCCCGCCTCCTTCTGCCGCTTGCTGCGCTCCAGCCCCACCAGCGCGCCCAGCGCCGCCGCCAGCACGATACGGATGAAGAATTCCAGATTGTCAAATGCAGTCAGTGCCGCTTCCGGCACAAAGCTCGTCAAACCCGGCAGCATCGTAAGACCTCCTTTCGCGTCTTGCATTTTGAAGCCCGAAGGTGTAGTATCCTCATTATACTCGATATGTCAAGGCTTCAGCAGGGAAGATCCTGCCAAATTTTCGAATTTTCTGCGGGTTTTCCGCATACCCGCTTTCACAGACACGTCATGGACGACAGACGGCTCCGGTGCGGATATCCGGAGCGCGTAAATGGAGGAAACGCATATGAAAAAACTTTTCACTCAGCTGCTGGTGCTGGCGCTGGCGCTGACGCTCACCGCCTGCGGCGGCCAAACAGCCAACGGTATCCCGCCGGAGGGTGAGGACGACGGCATCGTCTGTCCCGCCGGCTTCGACGGCATGGAGGAGCTGCTCGCCGCCGCCCGGGCTGAGGGCGAGCTGACGGTCTGCGGCTCCTGCGAGGAGGCGTATCTCGCCGCCGCCTGCCAGCGCTTTGAGGAGCTGTTCGGCATCCGTACCACCTACCAGTATGTGGCCTCCGACAGCGTGCAGACCCAATCGCAGGGAACGCCGGGTCATTCCGCCGCGGATGTGTGGTTCGGCGGCAGCGCCGAGGATTGTGCCGCCTGCGGCGACGCCGGTCTGCTGGCTGCCTACGACGCCGCCCACGCCTCCCGCCTGACGGACGATCTGTACCGCGACGCGGAGGGGCTCTGGTATGGCATCAGCGTGGATCCGCTGGGCTTCGTCGTCGACCGGGATATGCTCAAGCGCATGGCGATCGACGCCCCCACGGGCTGGGCCGAGCTGCTGGACTTCCGGTATCAGGAGCTGCTCTGGACCTCCAACTATACATACGACGGGGCGGGACGGCTGCTGCTCCGCGCCGTCCGGCAGCAGCCGGAGCTGTTCGGCGGGGACAACTACCTGCTGGCGCTGGATGAAAACGTTGCCCTGTATGCCGCCTCCGACGCGGCGGTGACCCGCTGCCTCGGCACCGGCGAGTGTGTCATCGGCATCAGCTTCCTGTCCGACGGCATCGCCCGCATCGAGGACGGCTGCACCAACCTCCGGCTGGTGCTTCCCGCCGAAGGTACCCCCTGCCGGATCGCCGCCACCGCCATTTTCAAGGACGCCGCGCACCCCAACGCCGCCAAGCTCTGGACGGAATTTGCCCTGTCCCCCGCCTGCGTGGAGCTGGCGGCCGCCAACGGCTGCTTCCAGTTCCCCGTGCTCGGCAACGCCCAGCGCCCCTCTACCTCCGCAGCTGGTCTGGATCTGCGCGGCGTCGTAGCTCTCGACCGGGATGAGTCTGCGGACGTCATTGACGCCTGCATCGAGGAGATGATGACCGCCTTGGCTGAGGCTGGAGCGGACGTCAGCGCGGAACGGTTCCAGACCCCCTGAGCCGCCGCACCGGACAGCCGCCATCCATGGTGCGGCAGGGGAATTTTACGTTTTTCCCCGAAAAGGTGTGACAAGCCGGGAATTTAATGATATACTTGGAATGTTAGCGACCGTTATTGTGTCAAGAGGTGTTTCTCATGGTTCGCAAATATCCGCAATTAGAGGTCGATCTGTCTATCCTGCGCAGCAATGCGCGGCAGGTCATCACGCGCTGTCAGCAGCAAGGCATCCGCGTCTGCGGCGTGGTAAAGGGCGTGGATGGTCTGCCGGAGGTGGCCCGCGCCATGCGCCTGTGCGGTGCGGAGGAGTTAGGTACCAGCCGCCTGGAGCAGGTGGAGCGGTGCCGCGCCGCCGGTGTCGGCGGCCCATGGCTGCTGATCCGCATCCCCGGCCTTTCCGAGCTGCCGGACGTGGTGCGCCTGTGCGAGACGTCCCTCCAAAGTGAGCGCGTCACGCTGGACGCACTGGAGGAGGAGTGCGTTTTGCAGGGCAAGACCCACCGGGTCATCGTCATGGCCGATCTGGGCGACCTGCGGGAGGGCTTCTGGGACAAGGACGAGATGGTGGACGTGTGCGTCCACGTGGAGCGGGAGCTGCCCCATGTGGAGTTGGCAGGCGTCGGCGTGAACCTGACGTGCTACGGCTCCACCAAACCCACGCCCGAAAAGATGCAGGCTCTGCTGGCCATTGCGGCGCGCATTGAAAAGCGCATCGGCCGCAAGCTGGAGATCGTCTCCGGCGGCGCCACCAGCTCATACACGCTGGTACACTGGGGTACCATGCCGGCGGGCATCAACCACCTGCGCATCGGCGAGAACATCCTGCTGGGCAAGGACCTGCAGGTGGGCTGGGGCATTCAGGATATGGACTACCTGCGGATGGACGGCTTTACCCTGCGGGCGGAGGTGGTGGAGGTGCGCGAAAAGCCCACCTACCCCATCGGCGAGTTTGCCATTGACGCCTTCGGGCGCAAGCCCGTGTATGTGGATCGCGGCATACGGCGGCGCGCCATTCTGGCGCTGGGCCGGGCGGATGTGGGCGAGCTGGAGTCCCTCATCCCCAGAGAGGCCGGGCTGACCGTCATCGGTGGCTCCTCCGACCACTGCATCGTAGACGTGGAGGACTGCCCCCGTCGGCTGGAGGTAGGCGATATCGTGGAGTTTTCTCTGTGCTACAGCCATCTGCTCTACGCCACGTCGCGCAGCGACATCACCATTCAATTTGTAAATTAAATTAGGAGGAATATACAACATGGGAAATATGGGAGATCTGGCCATCCTGCTGGTGGGGATCGTGGACGCGCTGTTCGCCTTTTTCGTGGTGGCGCCCATCCTGCTGAACACCGCCAGCCTGTTCGGCGTCCAGAAGCGCTTTGCACAGGCCATGGTGGAGGAGGGCGTCATTGATGCCGACACCGTGAAGCAGATGCAATCCAAGAAGCAGATCGCCGGCGTGCTGATCTCGCTGGTGCTGTTCGCTGTACTGGTCTGGACGTGCTGGAAGACCGCGCCGATGGGCTACCTCTGCGGCGGCGTGGCGCTGGTGGCGGGGTTCCTGAAGTACCGCAAGATCGTGCAGTACAACAGCCTGACCGTCAAGCGCTTCCGCAACACCTATAAGGACCAGATGAACGTCACCAAGTTCAACAAGTTCGTAGATACACACTTCTGAGGCCTACACAAAAAACGCGGCGCAATAGCGCCGCGTTTTTTGTCGGAAACATCGCCTCACAGAAGCATATCGCCTCGCGTGTAACGCGGGGCTCAGAGAGCTCCGCCGGCCTACCATGCCATCACGGAAAGAACAAGAGAGACGGCAGCACAAGCTGCCGTCTCTCCTTATGTTCCTGTGAAACCAAGCGTACCGCAGGTACTTACTTGGTCAGAGCCTTGTTGGCCTCGGCCATCTCCTGGAAGATGCCAGCGTGCTTCTTCGCCATGATGGCCTTGATGACCAGCAGGGTGGCCACCATCAGCGCGCAGGCGATGATGAGGCAGATGACCACGTTCTGGATGATACCGGCCACAATGAAGCTGACGAAGGAAACACCGGCCACGGTCAGCGCATAGGGGATCTGGGTGAACACGTGGTTCAGGTGGTAGCAGTGCGCACCGGCAGAAGCCATGATGGTGGTATCGGAGATGGGGGAGCAGTGGTCGCCCATAACGCCGCCGGAGCAGGCCGCAGCCAGACCGATGGTGCAGAGGATGGGCTGGGTGTCGAAGTCAAAGACCTGGACAACGATGGGAGCCATGATGCCGATGGTACCCCAAGAGGTACCGGTGGCGAAGCCGATGGCCGCACCGATGATGAAGATCACGGCGGGCAGGAACTTGGCCAGCTCACCGGCGCCGGACATGGCGTTGACGACGAAATCGGCGGAGTACATGCCGTAACGGGTCAGGCCGCACAGGGTCCAAGCGAAGGTCAGGATCAGGATGGGGGAGATCATCTGGATAAAGCCGTTGGGCACAGACTCGAAGGACTTCTCAAAGCCGATGGCGCCGCGCAGCCAGAAGTAGATGAACGTAAACACCAGAGCCAGCATGGAGCCGATGGCCAGACCTTGACCGGAGGAGGCGTTGGAGAAGGCGCCCATGAAGTCGCCCGCGTACTCGCCGCCGGCCTCATAGAAGCCGCCGGTGTAGATCAGGCCGATGATGCAGGTGACGATCAGAACCACCACGGGCAGGATCAGATCCAGCACGGAGGACTTGCCCTTGCTGCCGGTCTCGTAATCGTCAGCACCCTCGAAAGGACGCTCGGGAGTGGTGAACAGGTCGTCCTTGACCTGTGCGTTGTACTCGTGGGTCAGCATGGAACCGTAGTCGATGTTCAGCAGGGAGATGACCACGATCATCAGCAGGGTCAGCAGGCAGTAGTAGTTCCAGGGGATCTGCTTGATGAACATCTCGATACCGCTGACGTTGTCGGAGTTAACATAGCCGGACACGGCAGCCGCCCAAGAGGAAACAGGGGCGATCATGCAGACGGGAGCGGCGGTGGAGTCGATGATGTAGGCCAGCTTGGCACGGGAGATGTGGTGGGACTCGGTGACGGGGCGCATAACGGCGCCCACGGTCAGGCAGTTGAAGTAGTCGTCGATGAAGATCAGCACGCCCAGCAGCATGGTCATCAGCTGTGCGCCGGCGCGGGACTTAACGGTCTTCTTTGCCCAACGGCCGAAGGCCTCGGAGCCGCCGGTCTTGTTCATCAGGTCGACCATGATGCCCAGCACCACCAGGAAGACGATGATGGCGATGTTGCCGGTGTCAGCGACGGTGGTGACGATACCGTTGTCGCCTTCGACCAGCTGCACCAGCGTCTCCCAAGGATGGTAGTTACTGACCAGCAGAGCGCCCACCAGGCAGCCCAGGAACAGGGAGGAATACACTTCCTTACTGATCAGGGCCAGCACGATGGCCACGATGGGGGGCAGCAGGGACCAGAAGGTGCCTGCGAACGGGGTGGTCGCATCCTCAACGATGATGGGGGCGTCCTTGTAGGTAATGCCGAGGATGACCAGCAGTACGACAAAGATACCCAGCGCAACAAAATACGCTATCTTGGTACTTTTCTTTTCCATGTGTGTGATTTACCTCCTCACAAATTGGTTGCCTCATCCTAACGTTTTTTTAGGCACTTGTCAATGTTTCGGCAATCCGGCGGGCGGGTAATTTTTAACAAATTATGAACCGCACTTTCTCCCTTTTCCCCAATTTCCGGCCGTTTTTACACGATATTATCAGCCCTCGTTTGTTCCTTAACGCTTCTTTAGCTGTAAAATTTGACCGTTTTGTCGTGCTTTGTTATCGTTGTTTGATAAATATCGTAAATTTGTATCCCGCCATTCCTTCCTGCCCCGCCGCGTTTTTTACCACTTTTTGAGGCCTTCGCACAACGAAAAACGGGAAGTCCCAAGGGACTTCCCGTTTCGATACTCATGCAGTATATGCGGTTGCGAGGGGTTACTTACTTGGTCAGAGCCTTGTCGGCCTCGGCCATCTCCTGGAAGATGCCCTGATGCTTCTTGGCCATGATGGCCTTGATGACCAGCAGGGTGGCCACCATCAGCGCGCAGGCGATGATGAGGCAGATGACCACGTTCTGGATGATACCGGCCACAATGAAGCTGACGAAGGAAACACCGGCCACGGTCAGCGCATAGGGGATCTGGGTGAACACGTGGTTCAGGTGGTAGCAGTGCGCACCGGCAGAAGCCATGATGGTGGTATCGGAGATGGGGGAGCAGTGGTCGCCCATAACGCCGCCGGAGCAGGCCGCAGCCAGACCGATGGTGCAGAGGATGGGCTGGGTGTCGAAGTCAAAGACCTGGACAACGATGGGAGCCATGATGCCGATGGTACCCCAAGAGGTACCGGTGGCGAAGCCGATGGCCGCACCGATGATGAAGATCACGGCGGGCAGGAACTTGGCCAGCTCACCGGCGCCGGACATGGCGTTGACGACGAAATCGGCGGAGTACATGCCGTAACGGGTCAGGCCGCACAGGGTCCAAGCGAAGGTCAGGATCAGGATGGGGGAGATCATCTGGATAAAGCCGTTGGGGACAGACTCGAAGGACTTCTCAAAGCCAACAGCGCCGCGCAGCCAGTAGTAGACGAACGCGAACACCAGAGACAGCATGGATCCGATGGCCAGGCCCTGACCAGAGGAAGCGTTGGAGAACGCCTCCATGAAGTTGTGATAGGTCTCACCCTCGGCATCGAAGAAGCCGCCGGTGTAGATCAGGCCGATGACGCAGCAGGCAATCAGAACCACCACGGGCAGGATCAGATCCAGCACGGAGGACTTGCCCTTGGTACCGGTCTCGTAATCGTCAGCGCCGGCGAAAGGACGCTCGGGAGTGGTGAACAGGTCGTCCTTGACCTGTGCGTTGTACTCGTGGGTCAGCATGGAACCGTAGTCGATGTTCAGCAGGGAGATGACCACGATCATCAGCAGGGTCAGCAGGCAGTAGTAGTTCCAGGGGATCTGCTTGATGAACATCTCGATACCGCTGACGTTGTCGGAGTTAACATAGCCGGACACGGCAGCCGCCCAAGAGGAAACAGGGGCGATCATGCAGACGGGAGCGGCGGTGGAGTCGATGATGTAGGCCAGCTTGGCACGGGAGATGTGGTGGGACTCGGTGACGGGGCGCATAACGGCGCCCACGGTCAGGCAGTTGAAGTAGTCGTCGATGAAGATCAGCACGCCCAGCAGCATGGTCATCAGCTGTGCGCCGGCGCGGGACTTAACGGTCTTCTTTGCCCAACGGCCGAAGGCCTCGGAGCCGCCGGTCTTGTTCATCAGGTCGACCATGATGCCCAGCACCACCAGGAAGACGATGATGGCGATGTTGCCGGAGTCAGCGACGGTGGTGACGATACCGTTGTCGCCCTCGACCAGCTGCACCAGCGTGTTCCAGGGATGGAAGTTGCTGACCAGCAGAGCGCCTACCAGGCAGCCCAGGAACAGAGAGGAATACACTTCCTTGCTGATCAGGGCCAGCACGATGGCCACGATGGGGGGCAGCAGGGACCAGAAGGTACCTGCGAACGGGGTAGTCGCGTCCTCGACGATGATGGGAGCATCCTTAAACGTGATACCGAGAATGACCAGCAGCACGACAAAGATACCCAGCGCAACGAAATACGCTATCTTGGTACTTTTCTTTTCCATGTGTGTGATTTACCTCCTCACAAATTGTTCTTTCATCATACTCGCACGTTAAGATATTGTCAACCTCTTGGCACCACATTCGATTATTTTAACAAATTGTGAACGTTCTTTTCCGTCGTTTTTACAAGAAGATCGCCCCGTTTTTTGCTCCGAACCGGTCGCATCCCCCCCTCTCAAAGCAAGAAAATGCCGGTACAACGGCATTTCACGCCAAAATATGCCGCACAAAAAGACCGCCGGAGCGATGCTCCGGCGGTCTTGACAGGATGTATGTTAGAATATTAATTCCGTGTTAAGGACATCAGAAGAAGAATTCTTTGATCTGGCCGTACAGGATGAGGATCATGATGAGCGGAGTGATGTACTTGATGCAGATTTTGAAGAAGCCGTAGCTGCCCATGGCGTGACCGGACGCCTCGCACTCCTCCTTGACCACGTCGGGGCCGACCTCCCAGCCGAACATCAGAGACATCAGCAGCGCGCCCAGCGGCATCATGATGCCCTCAGACAGCATATCCCAGAAGTCCAGCCAGCAGTCATTCCATGTGCGGATCGACTCCGCCGGCAGGTTCAGCAGCTTCCACGGGGTGAAGCTGGCGTCGCCCAGACGGTCGGCGCACACCAGGATGCAGCCCACGCCCACGGCTGCGGCAGCGATAAAGGTGTACTTCTTGCGCATATCGCCCTTGCCCTCGTTGCGGGCCTTATCCACGAAGTGGGCCACGATGACCTCCAACAGAGAGATGGAGGAGGACACGGCGGCGAACACCACCAGCAGATAGAACAGGATGCCGAAGATGGGGCCGAAGCCGCCCATACGGCTGAACACGTTCTGCATGGTGACGAACAGCAGCTTGGGGCCGCCCAGATTACCGGTGGGATCCAGCGCGAAACGGCCGGGAATGACGCACAGACCGGCCATCAGTGCCACCAGCGTATCCATAACGATGATGAGCAGCG
>ERZ809074.511-NODE-511-length-60929-cov-20.711174_pt1 | contig 60929 bp, 64 predicted proteins | sample MGYA00520795_ERZ809074 | MGnify/ENA primary metagenome ERZ809074 (study PRJEB31570, sample SAMEA3212989) | Homo sapiens | biome: human-gut; feature: human gut; material: fecal | place: Sweden | collected 2011 ...
GACAAAACCACGCCGAGATTGATACAATTCCATACCCTCAAAAATGCCGCAAATCCGCCGTTTCTGGGCGTTTTTTCTATTTTCGGCACTGTGGCGGCGTAGGCAGAACAGCGGTCTTGCCAGGGGGATTCGCTCTTTTCAATGATACTCTGTAACGATAGAAAAGCTATCGTTACAGAGTAGGGCTATCGTTAAAATGTAGAAACTGTTCTCGTTGTGGTATAGAGGCTTGACTCTGGACTGAAAACAGTTTATAATTAGACTGAATTAAGGGCAAGGAGGAAAGACGCCGTGACAGATTCATGCATTTATCTTGATACCTATGTGTTGCAGCAGGATATGCGAGTAAGAATGCCGAAAGCAATCCTTTCTAATATGGGAGTTGAAAAGGGAAAGACCACTTTTGATATTTATTTGAATGCGCAGGAAAATGAATTGATTTTCCGTATTCATCATGATAAAGAAGGAGAAAAAGCCGATGAGTGAGCCGTTAAGAGCCATTTCGTTGTTTTCTGGGGCGGGCGGCATGGATGTCGGTTTTGAGAATGCCGGGATAAAAGTTGTGTTTGCCAATGAATTGGTTGCCGATGCTTCTGAAACCTATAGAGCCAATCACCCAGACTGTATAATGGTCAACGATGACATCAATAATGTAATCGATTCTCTTGGCAAATATGAGGGGATTGATCTTGTATTTGGAGGCCCTCCATGCCAGGGCTTTTCAGTAGCGGGGAAAATGGACCCTGATGATGACAGAAGCAAATTGATTTTTACTTTCCTGGATGTCGTTGAAAGAGTCAAGCCAAGAGCTTTTGTGATGGAGAATGTAAAAGCCCTGGGCGAACTGAGTAAATGGAAAGATGTACGAGAACGCTATTTGAAGAAGGCTTCTGACCTTGGATATTCGTGCCATTATTTTGTTTTAAATGCCACAGATTATGGCGTGCCGCAGAAGCGGGAGCGCGTATTCTTTATTGGAATCCGAGGGGATTCGTTTGATGAAAAGCGTCTTCATCAGCTTATCACACATCATAAAACGAAGGCTGCTCCCATCAGGGATATCTTGTTACCTCTTGGCAAAGCAGGCAGTGAGGAGAATCCACGGACTTGTGTGGCAAAGATTAATTTTTGCGCACGGCCGGTTATGCGTAAATCCCCTTATGCGGGTATGTACTTTAATGGGCAGGGACGCCCGATAGATATCGATGGCTATGCGAATACCCTTCCGGCTTCTATGGGCGGGAATAAAACGCCGTTTATAGATGAAGACTACTTGTATGGGGAGGCAGATGATAATTTCATCGAGAACTACCACAAAGGTTTGATGGATGGAACGATTACCCCGGAATACAAGGAAGCTCCCAGCCGCCTTAGAAGAATTACGATACGGGAAGCGGCTAAGATTCAGACCTTCCCAGATGATTATATCTTCTGTGGCAAGCCGGCGGCAATTTATAAACAAATCGGCAATGCAGTGCCTTGTAAAATGGCGGAAGCCGTTGCATCGGCTGTTGCTGAATATCTCCAAGCGTAAAAAGCGGGAATGTGTTACCTTAATGTGGTACACATTCCCGTTTTTTATGCCTGCATTGCTTCGGTCAAGGCATCGTTCCAAGCCACCTTAATCGTTGCTTGTACATCCTGGGCATTGAACAGTTCAAACATTCTTTCATTGTATGCAGTCCGAAATGCCTCATCTCCAGAAAGCAGGATGTGGATGGTTAAATCTGTGATGGAAGCGAAATTGATATTATACCCCTGCGCAAAATACGCTTTTGCTCGTTCCAGCGCATTTTCCCTTGGAAGGTCGTTTGTATAAACGAATAAGTACTCAGCGGCGTTGTTCAGTGTGATTTTTGTGGAGAAAGTGGAATCAACGCGGGAGCCGTCTATTGGCCGCTCAGTAACTTCAATGGCTTTAAAGATCGCTCCATCCTTGTAAATCGTAATATCACCTGGTGCGCCGGTCGCACCATCTGCGGCGTTGATCTCCTGGCGTTCTATGGTCCACCCCGCATTCATCTGACCGTTGATAGTGGAGAAGACGGCATCCGTCAGGAGCATGGGAATAAGGCCGCCGCTCTGGCGATGCTGTAGTTTGTTTAGGAACATACGGTACTGATCGATGCGGAGTCGGCGGATTGGAACAAGTCGGACAATCGACTGCTCACGGAGGTCGATAAAGCACTTCAATAAGGCAATGATGATCGTTTCCACCTCGTCACTTTCGGACACAGCCTCCAAGGTGGAAATCAGTGACAGCAAAGCGTCAAAGCCTTCCTTATCGCGCAATCCATCCCTTGTATCTTCAGTGAAAGTAACATTCCTGCGGAAAGTCGCCAGATAAGGACCTTTGGAACAAGGGATCTGCTTTGAAAACAGGAACGGATTGACTGCCTTCTCATCCAGAGTACGCCCATTAAAAGCGTCCTCGCCCTGTTTGACATAGGGGTGCCGGATATTGCAGCTCCTGTCCTGATACCTTGCTACTGCGCAGCCCAGCAGGACCTCGCGGTAGGACTGTGTTTTTGAGGAAAAGATTGTATCCAGCGCATCCTTATTGTCTGTGATATATTGAGTCACGGCTGCCGGAAGTTCCTGGGCAGCTTTTTCGTATGAGTTGTTGAGAAGAACCTTTGCCTGTTCGTAATCGATAGCCATTTTATTTTTCCTCCTGATCGTCAATTGTTTCGAGGATGTCCTCTATGTGACAGCCCAGTGTTTCACATATTTTCAAAAGAACGTCTGTAGTAATGTTTCCGCCTTTGCCAAGTTTCGCAATAGATGCGGCGCTGATACCAGCGGCATCTTTTAGCTCCATCTTAGTCATGTTCTTGTCAATAAGAAGTTTCCATAGCTTGTTATAACTGATACGCACTTGTTTGCCTCCTCATTATTTCATACCCATCATCATTTCATAATGTTGGTCTTGCCCCATGTGATGGAAAATCATCTGGAAAGTATCTCTGCACTGCTGGACGTCTATGCAGTCGTCCACATAATGCATACCATCATTTATGCCGGACGAATTGGCGGCAATGTACGAAAGCATGGCGGACGCCAGTTCAAATTTAGAGAAATCCTCATTGCCAAAATCATCGTGGGTAAAGGCGTCCTTATTCTCTTCGAGTATCCTCTTTCGCAAGTCACTGCCCTCATACCCGCAAAGCTGCAGAAAGTAATATTCCAGGATTCTCCGGATAATGCTCATAAGGGGAATACCGGATGAAGCATCCTTATATTCATCCCACAGAGCTGCATAAGAATTTTTGACCGGATTTACATTCATTCGCTCTGAAGGGCAGTCGGGGTTTGGACAGTCACACAGCCGTATAGAGGACTTGTTGTCCGTTTTACGAATCAGATAAAAGGAAACAAAGTCATAGCGGTTGGCGTAAGCATAGGTGACTTCCCTGTGGAAATAAGCGTTATGAGTCAAAATAAAAATTTGCTTGATAAAGTTCCCGGAAACTACAGGATTTCTGTTATCCGCATTGTTCCGGCACACTTCGATCATTTTCCTGATCTGTGCGCTCACAATAAAGAGCGCACTGCTGTCCATGCTCGAAACGGGGTCATCGATGACAACAATTTTCTCCCGTGTATCGCCGTCGGCGCTTTCTCTCCCAAATACAAGCTGTTGGAAATATAAAAACGCAATAAAATTCTTTTCCCCTTCGCTGAGGTTCTCCGCAATCTTGCCTGTATCTGTGCGCACGACCTCGTAATTGATGGCTGGGGTTGGGACAACGCACTCTACAGAACCATCGGGGCGGATGATTTCTTCATGCCGAGGCCGCAGTTCAAATCCCTGGAATCCAGAGTCGCGGAGCATGGTGTTTATGCTTTTCATCGCAGTTTCAGTTTCCACGGTCTGGCTATTTAAAATACGCAGATCCTCTTTTAGCTGGTCAAGTACCCTTTTCTGTGTATTTATGATATCCTGCTGCGCCTCTATTTCCGCATCAAGGGCTGATTCGCTTCGCGCATAGGCTTCCAGGACATCTTTTAAAGTATAGGCGATTTGCTCAAAAACGGCTTTTTTGCACTCGGCTTTCTTTTTCGGCCCGGCGGACACAATATCATTATTGGCGTCTATCAGGCGGTTAAAGCTGCTGATGATGTCCGAAAGCTCCTGGAGAAGCGGTTCAACCTCGTCCAAGGCGATGATTTTAGACGGTTCCACCACCTTGCTCTTGATTTTTTCAATATTTTCGGCTATTACTGCCTTTACTGCAGTGAGCTTGTCGTGATAAGGCTTTGTGTCAATTACAGGGTAAACCTCATCCGGCAGCCGACTCAACGGGACGAACAGGGCATTTGCCATATCCCGATAAGCAGCCAGGAAAGCGTCCAGCTTCTGAAGGTTTGTTTGATACTGTGTATCAAAACTTGCGGCCAGCATTTCTTCAAAATTCTGAGGGAGGTCTCGGGAACAATACGGGCATTTTCCACCTGCCTTTTCATGGTAATCTGCATGGCCTTGGCGCACCCATTCAGTTGACCCGACTTCTTTCAGAAAGTCTGCAAATGGCGTGTTTGAGGTATTCACAATCGCAAGGGAAAGAATGTCACAGCCAGAGATGTGGTCAAGGGCAGAAACATCACTGACTACGTTAAATCTGCCATACCGCTTTGCCGTAGAAGAATAGACAGAGTCATACATCCGCTTCAATTCTTCAACATCATGCTGTATGGGAGAGTGGCGTTTTACCTCTTCGGCAAATTTCTGTTTTGACCCTTTCTTGCCCTCCTGAGTCGCTTCGAATACAGTGCGCAGTTCCTCTGTTTTGTCCCAACAGTCCTTATATAGCTGTTTTTCCAAAGCAGCTTTCGTTTTAGCTTTTTTATCCTTTTCAGCGAAAGCATCCGAAGAGATTTTTTGTGCCTTTTTCTGTTCAGCGGCCTTCCTGTCAATCTGTTCCTGTATTTTTACATTTGCCTCATTCATGGTAAAAACGCCAGGAAGATTGTGGTAGTTCCTCATATTGGCATCAATAAAATCCTGGTCGTATACAAGGGGGAGATAATCCACAGCAGCTTTGCCAGGGGCATAGATTACCCCAGAGCCAGTTTTTATTGCTTTTGCTATGGTTGTTTTTCCCGTTCCATTGTTGCCAAAGAAATAATTGATGTAAGTTGGGGCAATGGCAGCGCCGGTGCCTTTATATGTGGCGTCATCGAGAGTAATCCGTATAATTTCACTGGGTAATTTATCTGGCATGATATTCCTCCCTGTTAGCTCGGCCTTGGGAGGGTGGTAAGCCCAGCCTCGTCAAATGCCTCAAAAAGATTGACCTTATGTACGGACCATGCACTGAAGTTCAAATCCGTGATAGCGCAGTCCATATTAAGATCAAAATAGATGGCGTTCTTTTTTGCGCACAGTAGCTGCTGGTTAATGGCGGATATGGGCTGGAAAGCAACTTTAATGTTCTTTCCTTCTTTTTTGACCCTTCTAATGTAGCCATAGACCGCCCACTGGTTTGGATCGGTTTTACCACCAAGTTCAGTATTTTCCCGACAGATAAGGGCTGGGAATGTTTTTAATTCCGCAACTCCTGCATCGGACAGGGATGAACAACGCTCCAAAATTTCCGGCGGAACAAGATGCTGGCTCAGAGCGCGGCTGGCAGTTACAGTCACAATATTATTGATAAATACATCCTCTTCGCATGTAACAAGAAGCTGATAGTACTCCTTGCTGAAGGACTGTATTGCCATGAGCTGCTCGGCACTGTTACTTCCGCCGGGCTGTTGGTAATTGTAGTTGATATTAACCACGCCGCCGCCCTGGTTTGTTACATGGACGTTCGTGGAGCCGGTCTGCTCAACTTTTTGTGCCGCAGGAGGCGTTGATGTTTTCGGAATCAGTTTGTTATTCATAAGCCGCCTCCATCAAAAGTGAAAATTGATTGTACCGTTATTTGTCAGATTGACATTGTGATCCCCGTTTTGGATAACATTTGTCTGCTGCTGGATAACGGTTATTTTTTTGTCTTCTCCGGCGGCACCTGATGGCATTTCGTCATCCACGACCTCCGCCTCGATAAATTCTGCATCGCTGTCTGTTCGTACCGATTTCCCCGTCGGTTTTCTTGTGGCAGCAGCCGCCTCTCTGATGATGGAAGCGAACAGGTCCGCCAGCTTATCCGCAGCATTGTGTAAATCGATGTCTGGGATATATTTCTGGAACGTCTCGCACAGCCCTTGAATAGCGCAATCCTGAAAACTGCCGATGTATTCGGAAAACCCAAATGGCTCTACATAGGGGCTGATTTTTCTTGCCAGACTGGAGATTTTTGTATTTCCGTTGTAATACGCCTTAAAGGATTCTTTATCGTACCCGTTGAGAATATCCAAGCCGTCTTCAGTGACGATTGCTTCAAATAAGGAACGGGTAAAGGCGTGAGTACTGCTCCCGGCTCCGATGCTGGGATACAGCAAATGTGCAAAGTCTTTAAACTTCATACCCTCATCCTTTCTACCCAAGCCTACCCATGCCAACCCAACGGAACCCGCCTTAACCGACCATGTATTTTATAATGGATTCAGCCCTTAGATAAGGGACGTGCCTTCTGAAAACAGGGGGTACGGGAAAGTCGGAAATGTGTTTTCGGGACATGGAGAGATGATTTCTAATTATAGCACAACTGCGTGAAACATTCTACCCCTAATCCAGAATTCACATCTGTAAAAGCGAGTTTATTTTCGTATTTACAGAACTGATTTCCAGAAATAAATCTCAATAGTCCGAGATGGCCATTAGGACGATGGGATGCATAAGACCTTGGACGCAGTGATAAAGACTGCGCTCCGAGTGAAGATGCCCCACCGTTGACTTTTGGCGTTCATTTTCGGATTGGCGGAGTCTGTGGGTGTCTTCAGCCACAGGCTCTTTTGTGTCCCACCGTCCTTTGACCCGGACGGAAAGGACACGAAATGACAGTAAATCAGAGTAAAAAGCAGGACAGGCAGTATCAGATCCCTATGGCAGTTACGGACGAGGTTATCCACGATTTTGGCTTCAAACCGGAAGATATTACCTGGCGGCGCATCGGCAACCGCAAATGCAGGGTAGTCATGGTCGATGCGACTGAGGAGGAATATCGGGCGTACATGGCGCCGATGTGGGCAGAAATCAAACGGGAAGACCGGGATGGACGCTGCATGGTAAAGGGTAAAAACGGCAAGCTGATCCGCTGTCCGGAAAGCAACCGTTGTGAGGAGTGCAAGCATTTCTCGGAGGCCAGCCGTGAGCGGAATAAGCCCGCTTCCCTCTCCGTACTGATGGATGAGGGTGCGGAGCCGGCCGCAGAGGGATCGTTTGAGGAAGATGTTATCTATGAAACAATCCTGGAAGACCTGATTGCCATGCTCAGCGAGATAAAGCCCAAGTATGGCAGGATCTTCCGTCTGCTCTATGACGGAGCCACCCAGCAGGAAATGGCGGACGAGCTTGGCATCAAGCAGCGGACGGTGTCGGATGACATTAAAAAAATCCGCAGCCTGGTGCAGCCGCTGGCAAAAGACATTTTCAATTGTTAAAAAGTGGGCGGTGCTTATCATCACGATAGGCACCGCCTTTTTCAGTCTTTCTTGTAAAACATGGTTTCATAGCCGTCCGCCCGGAGATTCAGCCCCTTGATCCACGGCGGTGTCCTTCCCATCTGCTCACAGATGGCGTCCAGGGATACGTCCACACTGCACTCGATGATCAGCTCATCGTGGACATGGCCGACGATAAAACAGTGGGACAGCGTCCGCATGGCGTACATGAGGATATCCCTGGAAACCGCCTGGACGATGTTCTCCACAAATTTCGGGCCGTAGGACTCGATGCGCTCCCATTTCTTTGTACTGCCAACACCCTCATAGGTAACAGAGTCGCCGCCGAATTTGTTTGTCCCCATCTTCGGCTTCACATAGCAAAGCTGGCGGCCGGAAGGCAGAATGATGAACAGCATCCCGCTGCGGTAGCGGAACCGGATACCGTGCGTTTCCGTGTCCAGCCGCTGGCGGACGGTGGTTTTTACGGCATTGTCCACATCCCACCAAAGCTGTACGATGTTCGGATTGGAGGTGCGCCACGCATCCACAAGGGGCTGGAGTTCCTCCTCGGCAAGACCCATTTCCAGCGCGCCCATCGACTTGAGGGCGCCTACCGATCCGCCGTATCCGAGGGCGAGTTCGGCGATTTTACCTTTCTGCCTCAGATGTGCGTTCTGTCCGTGCTTTTCCACCGGAACATGGAACATTGCGGAGGCGCTGGCGCAGTAGATATCGCCGTTCTCCGCAAAGACCTTCAGCCGCCAGGACTCGCCGGCTAAAAACGAAAGCACACGGGCTTCGATGGCGGAGAAGTCGGAAACGATGAATTTATATCCCTCCCTCGGCACAAACGCCGTGCGGATGAGTTCCGACAGGACTTCCGGTACGGAGTCATACAGTGCAGAGAGCATGGCGTAATCCCCGGAACGGACAAGGCTTCTTGCGTCCTCCAGATGTGCCATGTGGTTCTGCGGTAGGTTCTGCAATTGGATCAGCCTGCCCGCCCAGCGGCCGCTGCGGTTAGCCCCGTAAAACTGGAACATCCCTCTCGCTCTGCCGTCCGCGCATACGGCGTTCTGCATCGCTTGGTACTTCTTTACAGAGGACTTGGCAAGCTGCCGGCGCAGCTCCAGCACCTCGGCAAGCTCTGGCGGCGCGGTCTTCAGCAGTTCCTTCACGGCTTTCTTATCCAGGGAGTCCACCTCAAGGCCATGCTTTGTAAGCCACTCCTTCATCTGATGGACGGAGTTCGGGTTTTCCAGGGCGGTAAGCTGCCGCATCTTTGCGGAGAGTTCTTCCCTGGAACGCTCATCGATGGCGATGGCCTGTTCCACCAGCACCATGTCAAGCTGGATGCCCCGGTCGTTGATATCCTGGTCGAGATGGTATTCCTCCCACAGAAAATTCGGCACGGGGAACTTCGACAGCTTCTGCTGGATCGCCATTTCGGTTTCCACATCCCGCTTGTTATATGCGATGAAGGTTGACCACTTCACCGGGTCATGCTCCGGGAGATTGCGCGTCCGGCCGCCATTGGCCTTGGTAGGCTTGCAGGGGACGCAGAAATAGCGGATGAGCGCCTTGCCTTCGGCCATCTTTTGATTTTCCAGCTTGAGGACTTTGCCGATCCCCTCCAGAGAGAGGGGCAGCCCCATGTACGCACCCCATACCAGGGAGCAGCGCCAGGAGGACGGGTCAAGGTAGTTCCGGACGGTATCGCCCTCTATGCTGTAGGAGGAGAAGTGCTGCGGATAGTTCCGGCGCAGCCAGACGGAAAGGCAGACCCGCTCGAAAGACGCATTGTACGCCCACTTGATAACGGAATCGTCCGAGAGCGCCCGGATGATCTCTTCCAGCACGGTATCGCCGGACGCCAGGTCATATACGGTGACCTCGCCGCCGTTCACGGACACGCCGAAAAGCAGAACCTCGAAATTAGGGGACTCAGCGTATTTATACACGCCGCATTTCTTCAGATCGACATCGGAAAAGGTTTCCACGTCGATGGATAGGGTATGGATTGCCATAGTGCTGTTACCTCCATAAAAACAGGCAGCAGGGGTTTCGTGCCTGCCGCCCGGTGCGCATTGCTTATTCCTCCGGCTGTTTTGCCGTCTGGCGCTTTTTCTCCCTGTGCTTCTTGAACTTCGTCCAGCACCAGTGCAGGAACTCGGAGATCCAGTACACGATACTGCCGACGGCAAATCCGTACAGGAGAATGAAAATCACGATCACATCGAACTGTTTTGCAAACTCATAAAGCTCTGTCATATCTGTTTACCTCGCATTTTCTTTGAATGGGCGGGCGGCAGCGGTGACTGCCGCCCTGTGTTGTCTCAGGAAAGATAATCGTCATCATCCTCGGTGGAGAAATCATCCTCGGCACGGCTCTTGCCTCCCAGCGGCTCCCCATCGGAGATCTTCTGCAGGTTGTTCAGCCCGCAGGCGATGCCCCGGTTACCGTTGGAGTTAAAGACATACAGGTTGATGCTGGCCCTGCCGTACACGCCGGAGTACACCTCAGAACGCTCCAGGATGGGGTTCAGGTCCGCATCCACGATACCGGGTGCGGTGGCGGAGTTGGCGTTGATGAAGTACGCATCCGCATAGACCGGATCATCGGGGCGTTCCGCATCGCCGTCACGCAGCGGGGTCTTGATGACCGAGAGGGCGGGGACGGTCTTGCCGTTGCCCTTCAGCTTGGACTCGCCCTCCTCATAGGCCGCCTGGATCGCCGCCTTGATGGCTTCCACGGTTTTCTTGTCGGACTTCGGGATGATCAGGCTGACGCTGTACTTGGGCGTGCCGCCGTTGATGCTCTTGGGGTCCCAGACATTCGCATAGCTCCAGCGGGTTCTGGGGCCGGTGATTACCTTCGTCTTATTCACGATCTTTGCCATAATAGTTGTCCTCCTCATTTTCTTTGAAATCGTTGATGGCTGTGTTCATGGCCGGGCGCTTGTCGCTCTCCGGCACAAGTACGGGTTTGCCGGGCGGCTTATAGACAAGACCGCCGAGCAGTTCTTCAAACTTCTTCCGGCCAAGGGCCTGGCTCATGGCCGTGATGCCCAGCAGTTTCCTCTCATAGGGCTCATAGCCGGCAGCTTCGACTGCTTTTGCGACTGCATCCTCATCGGTGTACTTCCGATTGGAGCGGCCCTCGACCACTTTGAATCCTGTGAACTTCGTCCCAGAGAGGGCTTTCTGCAGGGCGTAGTCCTTGATGTCCCCAGCCCAGGAGACCAGTTCGTCCGCTTTGGTAAGAATAGCGGCGATTTCATCATCTCCCAGGAGCGCGGGCATCTCGAAGTCATACCGCGCCAGCTCCAGGTTGTACTCCGCCCGCTTGCGGCAGTTGGCCTTTGCCTTGCAGAACTGGCAGTGGTCGCCAGCTTTGAACTCGCCCTTGCCCTCGTATGCCAGCTTGGCGGCAGGGGCCAGCACGGTCTTAGCCCAGGTCAGGAGTTCTTCCCGGCTCATGGTGTATGTGCTGACGTTTTCCCGGCGGGGCTGGTAGATGGTAAGGCTGACCTGCGCGATATCGTAAATGCCGTCGAACAGGTCAAGGGCGCCCAGCGCATAGCAGGAAAGCTGGCTGTTCTTCTCCGCCGACACCAGGACGCCAAGCCCGTGCTTATAGTCGATGATGTGGAGAATCCCGTCTGCGACGATGACGCAGTCCCCGGTGCCGAAGCTGCCCTCGATCCCCACATAACGGGAATAGTCGAGCCGCTGCTCCACAAGCACCAGCGGGTCGGCGCAGAGCTTTCCAGCCTCTGTTGCCTGCTCCATGACAAAGGCACAATACCCTTCGGCGCATTCCTCCATCTCCTGGGAGTAGTAGGTCAGGTTCTCCGTAGGGTCTTTCACCCTGCGGCCGAGGGCTTTTTCCACCTTATAAGCGCACAGCTCATGGCAGTCGGTACCCTCCTGGGCGTATTCGCTGGGCCTGTCCGCATACTCCTCGCAGAGCCGCGCTGACGGCGGGCAGTTGATCCACCTGTGGCTTGCGGAAGCGGAAAGGAAGGAATGTTTACCCATCAGTCCCCGCCTCCGGCTTTCCGAGCGCGTCCGCTTCCTTCAGAAGCTCATCATACTGGGAAGGGTCGATGTCCGACAGCTTCCGCGCTCCGTACTTTGTGATGAGGGCTTTGACCTCCGCCGAGTACCCAGCCTGGGCGATCACCGTCATGCGATGGCGTACATCTTCAAAGGCGGGTGTTTTCGGCTTTTCTTTGGGGCCTGCCTTTGGCGGCGTATCCTCCGCTGTCCCGGAAGAAAACATCCCTGCCAGCGTATTGGCGATTCCGATGATGGTCTCCCCGCAGGAGCGAAGCTCTTTAATCTGTAAGTCCAGGTCGCTCATTTTTCCCATCCGGCGTTCCTCCTTCCTCGTTGATGGCCTGCAGTTTTCTGGCGAGACGCTTCGCGATCACGCTGATGGCAATCAGCACATCGGCGAGTTCCTCGTCAAGCTGCCTGTCTCTGGTTGTCTCCGTGTTTTCCTGCATCCGCAGCACCTCCGTTTCTGAGCGGCTTTCCTGCCCCTCTGTCTCTGAAAGGACAGAACCGGGATTTTTCAGCGGAGAAAAATTTTGCCGTCCCTGTGCCTCTCACTTCTGAAAGGACAAGGACGGCATTTTTTAGCGGTGCTTTTTTGAACAAAGTTAGCTGTGGTGTGAAAACGCAGATGAATGTAATCTGATATTTGAAACCATTAAAATATAACGATTTATAAATCTTTGCATACTAAAAAAAGAGGCTATCATGTCTTGGAAAACATGATAGCCTCTTTTTTTAGTTGCTTTTGACGGCAACACCATAACGGAGCGTTTTATAAATTGTTACGCCAATCTCGAATAGGGTAATTGCAACAATAAAAGCAAGAAGCCCGTTGGACACCATATCAGCGTTCCAGTAAGTGAGAAATCTTGCTCCTGAATCTGCATGATCGCCCAACGCCTGTTCAATCTCAAGTACAAAATTCGGATTCCAAATGGGTAAGACCTTTAGTACAATGATGCTCAATACAATTTGAAGTACTCCGCACACTATATTACTGATCATAACCAGTCTACAGTAGACCCCGACAACCAAGCGTAATATCTCGTCTGCAAGACCAATCAGCAGACTTAGTATAAAGACGGGAAGAACGATGCCCCACTGTTCCAGATTAAAAATAGGTACGGTCATTACGGTTTCGCCTTCTGTAAAGAACGCAGCAAAGAAATGAGGAGCAAAAATCAGCAGCACACTAAAAATAACGATAAATATAATGCCTACAATGCTGTCGCCCCGACTTATGATTGCTTTTTTATCGGGTACAGGCTCTAAAAATTTTGGCGTCCAACGGGAGCGGGAAGTTGGAGTTTTGCCTTCTCCCGACAGACTTTCTAAGGACCATTTTTCTTCCTTTTTCAGCTCGAATTGAACCTTCTTCCGCTCCATAATGGCAAAAGTCAAGGTCACCGCACCGAATGCGGACACGCAGGACAGAATAGCATCAGTAATTCCGGTGATTAGACCATCTACAATGGCTCGGATAATGACAGAAGCAGAGTTCTGTGCAGTAATCGCAGGCATTTCTCCTATGGCATTTATCAGAGAAATAAGCAAAATCGGTATGGCAGCACAGACTATGACAACCTTAACAAACCACAGATAGGTGTCAAAATATTCCGGGCCAATCAAATATCTTTGGTCGTCTTGATATTGTTTTGCAAATTCAGCAGGATCGCCGAGTTCAGTCAGCGCCTCTTCCATAGAGCCTTTATCCGTATACATATCGCTGATCAGCTCTTCCAGCTCCATACGCACTTCATCTCGCTGAGCTTTGGAAAGCCGACGGATTACCTGGTAAATATATCGATCCATATAGTCTTTTTCATTTGGCGTCATGATTCTTCCTCCCTTAATAACCGGTCCATTCCGGCGGATAAGTTTTGCCAGTATGCTTTCAGCTTCTCATAAATTTCTGTTCCGTATTTTGTCCGCTGATAATATTTTCTCGGTTTTGCGCCACCGGTTTCCCACTTGCTTTCCAAAAGCCCCTGATTCTCAAGCCGGCGAAGGAGAGGATACAAGGTATTGGGGTCAATGGCAACGCCTTTTTCTTCCAAGCTCTGTACCAAAGCATACCCATACTTCGGTTCTTTCATCTGGCTGAGTACGCTAATTGTCAGTGTGCCTCTGCGAAGCTCCAAAAGCAAAGAGGATAATAAATCTTTTTCTTCTCCCATCAGCGTCACCTCCTAATGTCATTATACTGTATGTCATACTGTATTGTCAATATAAAAATAAAAGGTCAGTCACAGGAGTTTTGAAAAGTTTGAATACCCACCGCTGAAACGGAGGATTTCTGTCCTTTCACAATTAGAGAGGTGTAAGCCGCTCAATTTTCAGAGAAAGGATGGAAACAGACTATGGGAACAGCGAAATCAAAAGGTCTGCCGCGTTGTACTGCGCACAGGGACTGCTTTGCTAATAAGGACGGTGTGTGCGTCTGCCTGGGGGATAATGACTTCCACGGGAAGGACTGCCTGTTTTTCAAGACCACGGCGCAGTGTGACGCGGACAGGCAGAAAAGTTACGAGCGGCTGGTCAGCATCGGACGGGACGACCTGATCGAGCGGTATCAAGTGAGGGGTGTGTATGGGAGTTAGCAGATATAACAGCGAAGGCTACTACGACCCGACGGCCTATGAAGCCCTCACAAAAATCGTTCAGGAGGAAAAGGCGGCGAGATACCGGCCGCTGGTGTATATCTGCTCCCCGTACTCCGGGGACACGGAGGGCAATACCGAAAAAGCAAGGCGGTACAGCCGCTTTGCCGCAGACGCCGGCACGATCCCCATTGCGCCGCATCTGCTGTTCCCACAGTTCCTATCGGAAGAAACGGAGCGGGAGCTGGCGATTTTTATGGATCTGGTGCTGCTGGGCAAGTGTGAGCAGCTCTGGGTGTTCGGCGGCGAGGTGTCCGATGGGATGCGCCGGGAGATTGGAAGGGCAAAGCAGAAAAATATGACGATCCGTTATTTTACGGAGGATATGGAGGAAACGGAATGCAGATGACGATTTATGATGCCGCGACGGTGGGGAGCCGGTCAAACTGCGTGTATCCGAATCCCGTGACGGTCACGGATGCGGACACCATGCGGCAGGCGGCGGCCTTCGACCATGTGTGTGCGGCATATAAGCAGAACTACCGCAGCGTGGACAATTTCCTGAAAGCGGACTGCCTGCCGATGGACTGCGATAACGACCACTCGGATGACCCTGACGACTGGCTCACGCCCTTTGATGTGGCGATGGACTTTCCGGGCGTGGGGATGATTTTTGTCTACAGCAGGAGCCACATGAAGCAGAAAGGAAAGCGCGGCCCCAGGCCACGGTTCCATGTGTATTTTATCTGCACGGAGACAACGGATGCAGCTCTTTACAGTTCATGGAAGGACAAGCTGATTGCCGATTACCCCTATTTCGATGATGGGGCAAAAGACAGTGCCCGGTTCCTGTTTGGGGTAAAGGACGCGGTGGTCGAGGTGTATGACGGCGAGATTACCATTGATGAGTTCCTGGCAGACAGCTTTGCGGAGTGGGACGCAGCGCAGGGGCAGATTCCGGAGGGTTCCCGGAACAAGACCATGTCCCATTACGCCGGCCGGATCATCAAGCGGCTGGGGAATACGGAGGAGGCCCATAAGCAGTTTCTGAAGGAAGCGGAAAAATGCAGCCCGCCGCTGGATGATGCGGAGCTTGCGGGTATCTGGGCCAGCGCCGTGAAGTTCGGTGCGAAGGTGGCTGCCCAGGAGGGATATATCCCGCCGGAGCAGTACAACCAGGACTTCCTGCTGATGCCGGAGGATTTCTCGGATGTAGGCCAGGCTATCGTATTGTCACGGGAGTACATGGATCGGCTCCGCTTCTCCCCGGCTACGGATTACATCGTGTTCAACGGCTCGTTCTGGGAGGAATCCCAGCCCAACGCCCAGGGCATTGCCCAGGAGCTGACCGCGAGACAGCTTGAGGAAGCGGAAACAGAGATACAGCGGTGCATGAAGGAAATGTCGGAAAACGGCGCGTGGGCCATGCTTGCCGCGATGGGCGCCAAGAAAGCGACTGCGGCGTTCAGCGAAGTCCAGCGGCGCTCCTTTGAAAAGTATGAGCGGGCGGAAGCCTACCGGAAGTATGCCATCAAGCGCCGGGATACCAAATACATCTCGGCGGCTTTAAAGGAAGCCCGCCCAATGATCCAGATCGAGCAGCGTGTCCTGGATGCGGATGAGTTTTTACTGAACCTGCCGTCCGGAACCTGCGATCTGAGGACAGGAACTGTCCGGGAACACAATGCCCAGGACTATATCACGAAGCAGACGGCGGTAGACCCGTCCGGGGACGGCATGGATGTCTGGGAGGACGCCCTCCGGACCTTCTTCCAGGGGGACGCCGACCTGATCCGCTATGTACAGGAGATCGTGGGGCTTGCCGCCATCGGCAAGGTCTACATTGAAGCACTGGTCATTGCCTACGGCGAGGGCAGGAACGGCAAGTCCACCTTCTGGAACACCATCGCCCGTGTGCTTGGCACCTACTCCGGCAATATGTCCGCAGACACCCTGACTGTGGGCTGCAAGCGCAACGTGAAGCCGGAACTGGCGGAAGCCAAGGGCAAGCGGATGATCATCGCCGCCGAGCTGGAGGAAGGGATGCGCCTGAATACCTCCAACGTCAAGCAGCTCTGTTCCACGGACGAGATCTATGCGGAGAAAAAGTACAAGGCGCCGTTCTCCTATGTCCCCACCCACACGCTGGTGCTGTATACCAACCACCTGCCCAGGGTCGGGGCTATTGACCAGGGTACCTGGCGGCGGCTCATTGTGATCCCCTTCAACGCCAAGATCGAGGGCAAGGCCGACATCAAGAACTATGCGGACTTCCTGTTCAAAACGGCGGGTAGCGCAGTCCTTCAGTGGATTATCGAGGGTGCAAAGCGCGTCATCAGCAATGATTACAAAATCGTCCAGCCCAAAGTGGTGCGGGACGCCATCCAGAAATACAAGGAGAACAATGACTGGCTGTCCCACTTCCTGGATGACTGCTGCGAGGTAGGGGACGATTTTGAAGCAAAATCCGGGGAGTTTTATAACGCCTACAGGAGCTACTGCCTGCAGATGGGCGAATACACCCGGAGTACGACTGATTTCTACTCCGCGCTGGAATCCACGGGTGTGGTGAGAAAGCGTACCCGTACAGGCGTGATCATTTACGGGCTGAAACTCAAATCGGAGTTTGAGGATTAGTAGGTGTGTAGGTCATGTACCTCTCTGCCAGAGTTGCTCTAAGGAGATAAAAAAACAATATATAAGAGAGAATCGGGGGAAGAGGTACATGACCGTCACACAAAGAACGAGGAGAATAAAACCATGAGAGAGAAAACCATCGAACAAAAACTGGTTCAGGCGGTTAAGGCCAAAGGCGGGATTGCGCCGAAGTTCGTGTCGCCGGGATTTTCCGGGGTTCCCGACCGCCTTATCCTATTGCCGGATGGGAAATGCGGCTTCGTGGAGGTAAAGGTCTCTGGCGGGAAACCACGGCCGCTGCAGGAGTCAAGGATACGGCTTTTGCGGCAGCTGGGGTTCCTGGCATTTGTCCTGGATGGCGAGAGCCAGATCCCGCACATCCTTTCAGAGATCGGAGGTGACAGCTGTGGAGTTTAAACCGCACGATTATCAGCAGTACGCCATCGAGTATATCGAAACACACGAGATTGCCGCCATTCTGCTTGACATGGGCCTTGGCAAGACAGCCATCACGCTGACGGCATTGTACGACCTGCTGTTCGACTACTTCGAGATTACCCGCGTCCTGGTGATCGCACCGCTGCGGGTGGCGAGGAATACCTGGCCCCAGGAGATTGAAAAGTGGGACCATCTGAAAGACATCCGCTATTCCGTGGCGGTTGGTACGGAAAAAGAACGGCTGGATGCATTCCGAAGGGATGCGGACATCTACATCATCAACCGGGAGAATGTCCAATGGATGGTGGAGAATGTCCCCTTTGAATTTGACGCCATCGTGGTGGACGAGCTTTCATCCTTCAAAAACTGGAACAGCAAGCGGTTCAAATCGTTGATGAAGGTGCGCCCCAGGGCAAAGCGCGTCATCGGCCTTACGGGTACCCCGTCCGGGAACGGGCTGATGGATCTGTTCGCTGAGTTCAAGGTGCTGGATATGGGGCAGCGATTGGGGAGGTTTATCACCAAGTACCGCCAGGACTATTTCCGGCCGGATCGGATGAACGGGCAGATGGTGTATTCCTATAAGCCTCTGCCGGGAGCGGAGAAGCGGATCTATGACAAGATCTCCGATATCACCATTTCCATGAAAGCCGCCGACCACCTCAAAATGCCGGAACTTGTAAACAGCGAGTACCGGGTGTACATGGAGGAGCCGGAACAGGCCATTTATGATGAGATGTGCGAGGATTTGGCAGCGCAGCTTGACAAGGGCGAGGTAACGGCAGCAAATGCCGGAGTGCTGTCCGGCAAGCTCTCCCAGATGGCAAATGGGGCGGTCTATACGGATAATGGGGATGTGGAACATATCCACGATCAGAAACTGGACGCCCTGGAGGACATCATCGAAAGCATGAACGGAAAGCCCCTGCTGGTGGCTTACTGGTACCAGCACGACCTTGACCGCATCGAGGAACGGCTGCGGCTGCGGAAGATCGGCTTTGCAAGGCTGGACTCTGACGCCAGCATCGCAAAGTGGAACCGGGGCGAAATTCCCGTGGCGCTGATCCATCCCGCTTCTGCCGGCCACGGGCTGAATCTCCAGAGCGGCGGCGCCACCCTCTGCTGGTTTGGCATTACCTGGAGCCTGGAACTGTACCAACAGACGGTGGCGCGGCTTTACCGGCAGGGTCAGGCGTCCAAGACCGTGGTCGTACAGCACATCATCACGGACGGCACCATTGATGAGCGCATTATGAAAGCCCTGCAGTATAAGGACAGGACGCAGTCGGCGCTGATCGATGCAGTCCGGGCAAACCTAAGAAAATGAGAGTCAATCAAGGCAAATCCGAGGGAAGCAATTTCTTTTTCGGAGGTAGCGCCTATGAACAAGCAGCAGACGGAAATAAAGGAGTACCTTTCCCAGGCGTTCCGCATTGACCAGCGGATACAGAGCAAGATGGAGCAGGTGGCGTCACTGAATGACCTCGCCACACGGGCAACCGCGACTTATTCGGATATGCCCGGAAGTGAGACGAGAAATCTCCACCGCATGGAGGACGCCATCCTTTCCATCATTGAGCTGGAGGCAGAGATCAACGAGGATATCTGCAAGCTGGTGCAGATGAAAAAAGATATCGTCCATAAGATCAAAGCTGTCCAGAACACGGAGTACCAGACCCTTCTGGAGCTGCGGTATCTGTGCTTCAAATCCTGGGAGCAGATCGCCGTGGATATGGGTTATGAGCTTCGGTGGCTGTACCGGCTCCACCACAGGGCGTTGGACGCCGTTTCCGAAATAAGCCACTAAAAGCCACTGCAATACACCTTGTCCCTGTGATATAGTTAGAATCAGAAAAACAGGACAAGGAACAAGCCTTGCGGGAGCAATCCTGCAGGGCTTTCCTTTTGCCCGGAAAGCGAGGTGCAGCGTGCCAAAGAAACCAAAACGCCCCTGCTCCTACCCCGGCTGTCCAAACCTCACGGGCGGGCAGTACTGTGAGGAGCATGAAGCTGCTGCCCGGAAACGGTACAACAAGTACGGACGCCCCGCTGACAGCAACAAGAAGTACGGTCGGGCTTGGAAAAGAATCCGCGACCGCTATGCTGCGGCGCACCCTTTGTGTGAGATGTGTCTGAAAGAAGGACGGCTGACTCCTGTGGAGGAAGTCCATCACATTGTCCCCCTCTCGCAGGGCGGGACGCATCGGAATGACAATCTGATGTCCCTCTGCCAGTCCTGCCACACAAAGATTCACCACGAGCTTGGCGACCGGTGACCGTGGGGCGGTCAAAATCTCCGGGACCTGCATGAGCGGACAGCGGCCTGGGGCCTCGTGCGCGAAAAAGGCGAAATCAAAAGGGTAATTAAGGGCGGCCGGCTGCGGCCGTTCTATTTTTGCGGAAAAGGGGTGATGAAAATGCCGACAAAATCCAACAACACAGGTGGGCGCGGAGGCGCGAGACCCGGTGCGGGAAGGAAGAAATCCGCTGTTAAGGAGAAAGCCGAAAACGGCAATCCGGGCGGACGGAAGCTGGAAGTGCTGGATATTCCCGAAGTCGAGGGTGTCGATATGCCAAAGCCCCATGAGTTCCTCTCCGCCGAGCAGCGTGACGGGAGTACGCTCCAGGCGGAGGAAATCTACACGGAAACCTGGGAGTGGTTAAAAAAGGTGGGCTGCGCGGCGAAGGTGTCGCCCCAGCTCTTGGAGCGGTACGCCATGTGCAGCGCCCGGTGGATTCAGTGCGAGGAGATGACCAACCGCATGGGCTTTCTCTCCAAGCACCCGACTACCCAGAAGCCGATCCCGTCCCCGTTTATCAACATCGGCATCAACTACATGAACCAGGCGGTGCGGCTCTGGAACGAGATTTTCCAAATCGTGAAAGAAAACTGCAGCACCGACTACGGGGAGGTCTCTCCCCAGGACGATCTGATGGAGCGCCTGCTCCGCGCAAGGAAGGGGTGAAACCTGTGTTTGAGAAAGTGAATCCGTGCCACCCGGATAAGGTGGCGGACCGCATCGCCGGCGCGCTGGTGGATGCGGCATACAGGAAAGAGAATGATCCCAGGATCGCCGTGGAAGTCCTCATCGGTCACGGCGTCTGCCACATCATCGCGGAGAGTTCGGTACACATCCCGCCGGATGAAGTGGACGCTGTTGTGAAACGCATCGCCGGAAACCTGCACACGGATTATGTGGAAGTGCCGCAGGATGGACACCTCGCCGGGAACCAGGCGGACGGAATCCGCTGCGGCGACAACGGCATCTTTAAGGGAATGCCCGTCACGGAGGAGCAAAAAGTTCTCTGTGAGATCGCCAAAAGTGTGTATCACACTTACCCCACGGATGGGAAGTACATCATTGACGGGGCAAGGCTCATCCTCTGCCAGAGCAATGCCCCTGCCGCCAAGCTGCGGAAGCGGTATCCGGGCGCCGAGGTCAATCCCCTGGGAGACTGGACCGGCGGCACGGATGTGGACACAGGCGCCACCAACCGGAAGCTGGGCAGTGATATGGCCGATTCCGTGACGGGCGGAGGCTTGCATGGGAAAGACCTCTCCAAAGCGGATGTGTCGGTCAATATCTACGCATGGCTGAAAGCGCAGGAAACCGGAAAGCCCGTGCAGCTTGCCTGCGCCATCGGGGACGATACGGTGGGCGGTATCCCCTATCGTGAGATCGTGGAGACCGCCCGGAAATACATCCAGAGCCTTGGCGGTTTTGAGAAATTTGCGGAATGGGGGCTGGTGCGATGAAAACGACAACCGAGATGCAGCTTGTGCCCATTGCCAAGCTGGTGCCCTATGTAAACAACGCCCGCACCCATTCCCCAGAGCAGATCACGAAGCTCCGCTCGTCCCTCCGAGAGTTCGGCTTTATCAATCCCGTCATCATCGACCGGGATTTTAATGTGATCGCCGGACACGGCAGAATCCTGGCGGCAAAGGAAGAAGGCATCACGGAGGTCCCCTGTGTGTTTGCAGACCACCTCAGTGAAGCGCAGAAGAAGGCGTATATCATTGCGGACAACCGCATGGCGATGGACGCCGGATGGGATGAGGAACTTTTGCGGGTGGAGATCGAGTCTTTGCAGGGCATGGACTTTGACCCGCTGCTCACCGGCTTTGACGAAAAGGAACTGGCCGACCTGTTTGCGGATGATTCCGGCAGCGAAGCGAAGGATGATGACTTCGACCTGACCGCCGCATTGGAGAAAGCCTCTTTTGTGGAGCGGGGCGATGTCTGGACGGTGGGCCGGCACCGCCTTGTGTGCGGGGACGCCACCTCCGCTGAGGATGTGGCCCTGCTCATGGAGGGAAGGAAAGCCAACCTCATTGTAACGGACCCGCCCTATGGCGTCTCCTTCAAAAGTTCCAACGGCCTGACCATCCAGAACGATTCCATGAAGGATGAGGAGTTTTACAACTTCCTCCTCTCCGCTTTCAAGTGCATGGCGGACCATCTGGAGAAAGGCGGCGCGGCCTATGTGTTCCATGCGGACACCGAGGGCCTGAATTTCCGGAAAGCGTTCATTGATGCCGGATTCCATCTGGCGGGCGTGTGCATCTGGGTGAAGAATTCCCTGGTGCTGGGGCGCTCCGACTACCAGTGGCAGCATGAGCCGGTGCTGTACGGCTTCCTGCAGAACGGCAAGCATCCCTGGTACTCCGACCGCAAGCAGACCACCATCTGGAACTACGACAAACCGAAACGCAATGCCAACCACCCGACCTCCAAGCCCCTGGACCTGCTGGGGTACCCTATCGGGAACTCCACCCAGGAGAACGCTGTGGTGATCGACACCTTCGGCGGCAGCGGCTCCACCATGATGGCCTGTGAGCAGATGAACCGGGTGTGCTGCATGATGGAGCTGGATGAGAAGTACGCTTCGGTCATCCTCCGCAGGGCTGTGGAGAACGGCATCCCGCCGGAGGATATTTTTGTGGAGAGAAACGGAGAAAAGATGATGTACTCCGACCTTGTAAAAGAGGTGGAGGTACCAGATGAATAAACTAACCCTCGGCAGCCTCTTTGACGGCTCCGGTGGTTTCCCTCTGGGCGGCTTGCTCTCCGGCATTACCCCTGTGTGGGCATCGGAGATTGAGCCGTTCCCCATCCGGGTGACCACCAAACGGCTGCCATTTATGAAGCATTACGGAGATGTTTCCCGGATGGACGGCGGAAAGATCGAGCCGGTGGATGTCATCACCTTCGGCTCGCCCTGCCAGGACATGAGCATCGCCGGCCGGCGGGAAGGTCTGGATGGCTCCCGCTCCAGTTTATTCTACGAAGCCGTCCGAATCGTAAAGGAAATGAGGTGTGCGACCGATGGAAAATATCCGAGGTATATCGTCTGGGAAAACGTCCCCGGCGCGTTCAGCTCCAACAAAGGCGCGGACTTCCAGTCCGTCCTCGAAGAAATCTGCTCGGTCAAAGGATACGAAATTCATACTCCTCGACCTGAGAGATGGGCAAACGCCGGGGAGATCGTGGCAGACGATTTTAGTCTCGCATGGCGGGTATTTGATGCGCAGTACTGGGGAGTCCCCCAGCGCAGAAAACGCATCTACCTTGTCGCAGATTTTGCAGGCGGGAGTGCCGGAAAAATACTGTTTGAGTCCGAAGGCGTGTCTGGGTATACTCCGCAGGGCTTCCGCCCGTGGCAAGGAGCTGCCGGAGCTTTTGCGGAAGGCGCTGGAGCGTCAGGCTGTGTCTGCTTAAACGACCAGGGCGGCAGCCGCATGGATGTGACGGAGGACGTTGCGGCAACACTCCGGGCGGAAAACCACGGGCATCCTCCCTGCGTGATGGGTGCGGCAGGCTTTTGCACGGAGCATTCTGCAAAAGCAAGAGGTATCGGGTATGAGGAGGAAACTTCTCCTACCCTCCGTGCCGGTACGGTGCCGGCGGCGGTTTATGAAAACCATAGCCAGGATACCAGGTACACCGGCCCGCTGGAGACGGCTCCCACCGTCAACGCCACATACGGTATGGGTGGGAACAACCAGCCCTTTGTGGTGGAAACGCCCAAGACGCTGAAGATCCGCTCCGGCTGTGATGGCGGCGGCAAGGGCGCATTGATTCAGGAGAACAAGTCCGCTACCCTTGGCTGCAACAACGACCAGACTGTGTTTGTGCCGAAGGTCTACGGCATCTGCTCCAAGCAGAGCCACGCCATGCTGTCGGACAATCCCCACAGCGGTTTTTATGAAGCAGATACCTCCCGGTGCCTGGACAGGAGCGGCGGCAATCCCACCTGCAACCAGGGCGGCATGGCTGTGGTGGCGGTGCAGGGTTCCATGATTGGCAGGGCAGATAAGAACGGTCCGCAGGGCAGCGGCGTGAATGAGGATGTGTCCTTTACGCTGGATGCCGCTGACCGCCATGCGGTGGCTTATTGCATGACCACCGGCACTTACACCCAGATGCTTAAGGAACAGTCCCCGACCTTGATGGCGAGGGACTATAAGGACCCGCCTGTGGTGAACGAGACCGAGCCGGAGTACATCGTCCGCAGGCTGACACCCACCGAATGCGCCAGACTGCAGGGGTTCCCGGACTGGTGGTGCGCCGGACTTGGGACAGACGAGCCGACCGAGGACGAGATCGAGTTCTGGACAGAGGTGTTTGAGACACACCGCTCCGTCATGGGGACGTCCTCCAAGCCTAAGAGCCGGAACCAGATCGTCAAGTGGCTGAAGAATCCCCACTCCGACAGTGCGGAGTATAAAATGTGGGGCAACGGTGTGGCGCTCCCCAACGTCTATTTCGTGCTTTCCGGGATCGTGTACTATGCACAGTTTTCGGAAGGATAAACTGGTTTCTATTCTACAGAGAAATGTGCGAAAACCGCTTGCTATTTCAAGGGTTCAGAGTGATATATGTACCTACCAAAAACAAAGGAGGTTTTCGCACATGGAAATCAGATACAATGTGACAGGCGCCAAGCGCAAGGAACTGGTAAAAGTTATCGCCAATGCCACAGGCGCCAGGGCGGAATACAAGTTTATGCCCACCTGCAATTATGAAATCGACTACTTTACGGTCACCAAGGATGGGACGCTCCTCTTTGATGACCGTGCCGACAGCGAGGAAGTCGAGCGGGTGCTGGAAGCCGTCGCCGCTGCCGGCTTTGAATGTGAGCCGCAGGACGGTGGTGAACAGCCCTCCGGGGAAGAAACCAAGGAAACGGAAGAAGCCGCCGACAGTGCGCCACAGGGCGAACCCGTGGGGCTTACGGTGGAAATCCCGTTCGACAAGGTGGCGGTGGGCAACCTCACCAAGCTGCTGGATGCCAAAGGGAATCTGATACGGAAGGCCATGGGCATCACTGATCTTCGCATCGAGGTGCTGGACGACCGGGTAGCATTTCCCTGGTTCAGGGAGCTGCCAGATTGCGATGCCATCAAAGCCTACACCCACTTTATTTCCGCACTCTGCGAGATGAGCCGGAATGCCAAGCGGGTGACAGCGACCGAGAAACCGGTGGAGAATGAGAAATACGCCTTCCGGTGTTTTCTCCTGCGGCTGGGATTCATCGGCAGCGAATATAAAGCGGAGCGCAAGATCCTGCTGAAGAATCTGACCGGTTCCTCGGCTTTCAAGGATGGAGGTGTGAACCATGAAGTTTCCGAGTAGAGAGATTGTGGAGCGCATCCGCCGGGAATATCCTGCCGGCACCCGTGTGGAACTGGTGCGGATGGATGATGTCCAGGCCCCGCCTGTTGGCACGAAAGGCACCGTCAAAGGCGTGGATGATACTGGTTCCCTTCTCATGCGCTGGGACAATGGCAGCGGCCTGAACGTGGTCTATGGGGAGGATATTGTGAGAAAGGTGGGTGACCGCCGTGCCGAATAACATTCTGAAGGACTTCTTCTATGGAAACATCAATCCGAATGAAAAGCAGTTTGACCGTAATTCGGAGTATGGAAAAGCTGCTGCCGGTCTGGCTGATGAAGAAGAAAAGCTCCGATCCATGCTGGATCAGGAGGCGGCCACAGTTCTCGATAAGATGATTTGCCTGCAAGCCGCCATTGCGGGCATGACCGCTGAGGAGTACTTCATCGATGGGCTGCGGACGGGATTCCGCCTGGCTCTTGCTATCCTTGATGAGGAGGAAAACGGCCTTCTCAAGCCAATATCGGATGGCGGCAAACAGCCATAAACCACACAATATCCTGCGGTCATCTTTGTGTAATATATAACGCGGAATTAACTTGCTATTATCCTCTTTTAGAGCGAATATGTGTACACCGAAAGGGAAAACACACAGCCGCAAGGCAGAAAAACGGAGGATTTCAGAATGAACGAGAAAACAGCAAGGCAGATTGCAGAGATGAAGAACCAGACCATCGGGGTCGAGGTCGAGATGAACAGCATCACCCGCCAGAAGGCAGCGAAGGTTGCCGCCGCCTACTTCGGCACAGGCAGATACGAGAACACTGCCGGCCGCAACGGCTACAGCACCTGGTCGGCTTGGGACGCACAGGGGCGCGAGTGGAAATTCCAGAAGGACGTTTCCATCGCAGGGCCGGACGAGCAGAAATGCGAACTGGTCACCCCGATCCTGACCTACGGGGATATCGAAACCCTGCAGGAGCTTTGCAGACAGCTCAGACACGCAGGAGCGAAAAGCGACGCCTCCAGAGGATGCGGAGTCCACATCCACATCGGAGCGCAGGGCCACACACCGCAGAGCCTTCGGAACCTCGCCAACATCATGGCGAGCCACGAGAGCCTGATCGCAGAAGCTCTGAAGCTCGACCGCAGCCGCATGAGCCGCTACTGCCGCACGGTAGACCCCAGGTTCTTAGAGCAGGTCAACCGCAGGAAACCCCGCACGATGGCCCAGCTCGCGGATATCTGGTACAACAGCAACGGCGCAAACTACGGCAGAAACCACCACTACAACGACAGCCGCTACCATATGCTCAACCTCCACGCCACCTTTACCAAAGGAACGGTCGAGTTTAGGCTCTTCCAGTTCGATGAGCCGACCGCAGAACGCAGGGGCGGCATCCACGCGGGGCAGCTAAAGAGCTACATCCAGCTTTGCCTGGCGCTTTCCCAGATGGCAAAGGATGTGCGCACCGCAAGCCCCAAGCCCCAGCAGAACGAAAACCCCAAATATGCGATGAGAACCTGGCTCCTCCGCCTGGGCTTCATCGGCGAGGAATTTGCAACGGCCAGAGACTTCCTGACCCGTAACCTTTCCGGAGACACAGCCTTTCGGCACGGCAGAGCAGCCGCTTGAAGGACTTAGGTTAAATGCCCTGCCCCTGACCGCTTCGGCGGTCTGAGGGTGGTAGAAGGACAAGTAACCTAAGTCCTCCAGGAAAGGATGGATACCATGAAAGAAAAAAGATATTACATCGCTTACGGCAGCAACCTGAATGTCGGGCAGATGCGGATGCGCTGCCCACACGCCACGATCCTCGGCACGGCAAACCTCAAGGGCTGGGAACTGCTTTTTAAGGGGAGCAAGACCGGCTCCTATCTGACCATAGAGGAATGCGAAGACGGCACAATCCCCGTGGTGATTTGGGAGGTGACGGCTTTGGACGAGGCCGCCCTCGACCGCTACGAGGGATTTCCCCATTTCTATTACAAGCGGGACATTAAGCTCCAGTACAAAGGCATCCGCACGGGGAAACGCAGGACGGTGACGGCCTTTGCCTACATCATGCATGAGGAGCGCCCTATCGGCATCCCTACCAACTTTTATATGAGGACGTGTCTGGAAGGGTACACCACCTTCCATTTTAACAAGAATATTCTGATTGATGCTTACAATAAATGTTTGGAGGTATGCGGCTATGAAGAATAATATCACGAGAATGGCGGTCTGCCCGCTTTGCGGCAGGGTCTACCACGGCGCTCCGGCGCTTTCGCGGGAGGACAACGAAACGCTCATCTGCCCGGACTGCGGTACCAGGCAGGCGCTCCAGTCCATCGGTGTGGACAGTGCCGAGCAGGAGCAGATCATCGAGACGATCCATCGCCACACGCAGGGGTAAGATACACAATTTGTTCCTCTGATCTTTGTGCAGATTATGGCTCGGAATTGACTTGATAATATGTGCTTTTAGAGCGAATATGTACACACCGAAAGGGAAATGAAGAAAATGGAGGACGAAGACCATGACAATCAACGAAGCAATGAAAAAGTACCGGCTGCCGAACCCCACCACAACCGAGGATTTGGAGATGCGCTTCTCCGGCATGGACGGCAAGGTGCTGAATTTTGGAGACAAGGTTCTCCTCGCCGGATACTACTACAATGGACGGAACAAGCCCTGCTACTTTGGCGCGGCATACGAGTTCCTGACCGATGACCACACCTGCGAAGGGATGATTGGGCTGAGAGCCGCAAGTGAGATCGAATTTAAGGATGATGGCCACGCCATTGCCTGGGCGATGCAGCAGTAAAAAAAGAACATTATAGCCAGAGATCGAGCCGCATGGCTCTTTCTCTCGTACAGATAGATAGACGGCTTGCCAATTGGCAGGTCATTTTTTATGCCATTTTGGAGGTGGTGTCTATGCGGAAACTGAAGAAATACAAGCCTACAAAGTTTATGGCAAAGACCTCGCATTACGATAAGGACGCCGCCGACTATGCGGTGATGTTCATCGAGTCCCTCTGCCATACCAAGGGCACCTGGGCGGGAAAGCCCTTTGAACTGATCGACTGGCAGGAGCAGATCATCCGTGACCTGTTCGGTGTGTTGAAGCCCAACGGCTACCGGCAGTTCAATACGGCGTACATCGAGATCCCCAAGAAACAGGGTAAGTCCGAGCTTGCCGCCGCTGTGGCGCTCCTACTTTTGTGCGGGGACGGCGAGGAACGGGCCGAGGTGTATGGCTGTGCCGCCGACCGTAACCAGGCGAAGATCGTGTTTGATGTGGCGGTGGATATGGTGCGGTTCTGTCCGGCGCTTTCCAAGAGGGTAAAGATCCTGGAATCCCAGAAGAAGATCACATACCTTCCCACAAACAGTTCCTACCAGGTGCTGTCGGCGGACGTGGCGAATAAGCATGGCTTCAATACACACGGCGTGATCTTTGACGAGCTGCACACCCAGCCCAACCGGAAACTCTTTGACGTCATGCTCCAAGGCTCCGGCGATGCTCGGATGCAGCCGCTATATTTCCTGATCACCACAGCAGGCAACGATACCAACTCCATCTGCTACGAGGTACACCAGAAAGCCATCGACATCGCGGAGGGAAGGAAGGTTGATCCTACCTTTTATTCTGTCATTTACGGTGCTGCCGAGGATGAGGACTGGACAGACCCCAAGGTCTGGAAGAAGGCAAACCCCTCTCTCGGCATTACGGTGGGCATCGACAAGGTCAAAGCCGCCTGTGAATCCGCCCAGCAGAATCCGGGCGAGGAGAACGCTTTCCGGCAGCTTAGGCTGAACCAGTGGGTGAAGCAGTCCGTCCGCTGGATGCCGATGGACAAGTGGGACGCCTGCGCCTTCCCGGTTTCTGAGGATGATCTGGAAGGACGCATCTGCTACGGCGGGCTGGATCTTTCCTCCACCACGGACATCACGGCTTTCGTGCTGGTGTTCCCGCCGTTGGATGAGGAGGATAAATACTATATCCTTCCATACTTCTGGATACCGGAAGAAACTCTGGATCTTCGTGTCCGGCGCGACCATGTTCCCTACGACCTATGGGAGCGGCAGGGGACGCTGATGACCACGGAAGGCAACGTGGTGCATTACGGCTACATCGAGAAATTCATTGAAAGGCTCGGTGAGAAGTTCAACATCAGGGAAATCGCCTTTGACCGCTGGGGCGCTGTGCAGATGGTGCAGAACCTGGAGGGCATGGGCTTCACAGTAGTTCCCTTCGGGCAGGGCTTCAAGGATATGTCCCCACCGACAAAGGAACTGATGAAGCTGGTGCTGGAGGAGAAAATCGCCCACGGCGGGCATCCGGTGCTGCGGTGGATGATGGACAACATCTTCATCCGTACCGACCCGGCCGGCAATATCAAAGCGGACAAGGAAAAATCCACAGAGAAGATTGACGGGGCAATCGCCACCATCATGGGGCTTGACCGTGCGATCCGCTGTGGCAACGATACAGGCGCTTCGGTTTATGACAGCCGGGGCCTTTTGTTTATCTGAAAGGATGGTGATTTGATATGGGTATCTTTTCCGGGCTTTTCCGTTCCAGGGATAAGCCACAGAACCGCACAACAGGCAGCGCCTACAGTTTTTTCTTTGGCGGAAGCTCCGCTGGCAAGCGGGTCAATGAACGTTCCGCAATGCAGATGACGGCGGTGTATTCCTGCGTCCGCATTCTGGCGGAGGCTGTTGCTGGCTTACCCCTGCACCTTTACCGCTATAAAGAGGACGGCGGCAAGGAGAAAGCCATCGACCATCCGCTGTATCTTTTGCTGCATGACGAGCCGAACCCGGAGATGAGTTCCTTCGTATTCCGGGAAACGCTCATGACGCACCTGCTCCTGTGGGGCAACGCCTACGCCCAGATCATCCGAAACGGCAAGGGCGAAGTGATCGCCCTCTATCCCCTGATGCCGGACCGGATGACGGTGGATCGTGACAGCAAGGGACAGCTTTATTACGAATACACCGTCAGCATGGATGACGCACCTACGGTCAAAGGCAGTCTTGTCCGGCTGCATCCCTCCGATGTGCTGCACATCCCAGGGCTTGGCTTTGACGGGCTGGTGGGCTATTCCCCCATCGCTATGGCGAAGAACGCCATCGGCATGGCGATTGCCTGTGAGGAATACGGGGCGAAGTTCTTTGCTAACGGTGCGGCTCCCGGCGGCGTGCTGGAGCATCCTGGGACAATCAAAGACCCTCAGCGGGTACGGGAGAGCTGGCAGTCCACCTTCGGCGGCAGCGGCAACAGCAATAAGATCGCCGTGCTGGAGGAGGGCATGAAATACACGCCTATCGGCATCTCGCCGGAACAGGCGCAGTTTCTGGAAACGCGGAAGTTCCAGATCAATGAGATTGCCCGTATCTTCCGGGTGCCGCCCCATATGGTGGGCGACCTGGAAAAGTCCAGCTTCTCCAACATTGAGCAGCAGTCGCTGGAGTTCGTGAAATACACGCTGGAGCCCTGGCTGGTGCGCTGGGAGCAGTCTATCCAGCGGACGCTCTTTTCCCCGGAGGAAAAGAAACGGTATTTTGCCAAATTCAACGTGGAAGGGCTGCTCCGGGGCGATTATGCCAGCAGGATGTCTGGCTACGCTACCGCAAGGCAGAATGGCTGGATGAGCGCCAATGACATCCGGGAACTGGAGAACATGGACCGCATCCCTGCCGAGGAGGGCGGCGACCTGTACCTGATCAACGGCAATATGCTCCCGCTTGGAAACGCCGGGGCTTTTGCAAATACCGAAACGAGCAATGACGGAAAGGAGGAAAACCCCGATGAAGAAGTTCTGGAAGTGGAAGAACCAGGCGGCGACGGAGACAGCTCCGGCGGAACGGACGCTGTTCCTCAACGGCACCATCGCCGAGGAAAGCTGGTTTGACGATGACATCACGCCACAGCTTTTCAAGGAGGAACTGATGGGCGGCAGTGGAGATATCACGGTCTGGATCAACAGCCCCGGCGGGGACTGCGTGGCTGCGGCCCAGATCTACAATATGCTCATGGATTATCCACACAACGTTACGGTCAAGATCGATGGCATTGCGGCATCTGCAGCAAGTGTGATTGCTATGGCGGGCACGAAGGTGCTGGTATCGCCGGTGTCCATGATGATGATCCACAATCCCATGACGGTGGCCATGGGTGACACCGCAGAGATGCAGAAGGCCATCGAGATGCTTGGCAGTGTGAAGGATTCCATCATTAACGCCTATGAGATTAAGACCGGGCTGTCCCGCGCCAAGCTGTCCCACCTGATGGACGCGGAAACCTGGATGGACGCGAACAAGGCGGTGGAGCTTGGCTTTGCCGATGAAATTATGACACGCTCTGAAGTGTCAGAGGATATGGAGCCGCCTGCGGTTTCCATGCTGTATTCCAAAGCCGCTGTGGTCAATTCCCTGATGGATAAGATCGCGGCAAAGTGTAAAACCAACCCTAAGAAAACCGAAGATTCCAAACCCAAGGGCCGCTCCGTGGACAGTCTCTACGAGCGGCTCAATCTTTTGAGACATTAAGGAGGATACCACTATGACGATTCTTGAACTGCGCGAGAAGCGAGCCAAAGCCTGGGAAGCTGCGAAAGCCTTTCTGGATTCCCACAGAAACGACAAGGGCGTCCTGTCCGCCGAGGATGATGCCGCCTATACCCGCATGGAGCAGGAGATCACCGACCTGGGCAAGGAGATCGCACGCCTGGAACGTCAGGAGACGCTGGAGGCGGAACTGAACCGCCCTGTGAACAAGCCCCTGACGGGTAAGCCCATGAGCGGCAAGGAGGAGACTAAGACCGGCCGCGCCACCGATGAGTACCGCCGGAACTTCTGGAACATGATGCGCTCCAAGGCTCCGATGCCCTCTGTGGTGAATGCGCTGCAGATTGGTACGGATTCCGAGGGCGGCTATCTGGTGCCGGACGAATATGAGCGCACCCTGGTGGAAGCACTGGAAGAGGAGAATGTATTCCGCCAGCTTGCCAGGGTGATCCAGACTTCCAGCGGAGACCGCAAGATCCCCGTGGTGGCGACCAAGGGAACTGCCTCCTGGATTGATGAGGAAGGCGCCTACACGGAGAGCGATGATTCCTTCAGCCAGGTATCCATCGGGGCGTACAAGTTGGGGACGATGATCAAGGTTTCTGAGGAACTCTTGAACGACAGCGTCTTTGACCTGGAAAGCTACATCTCCCGTGAGTTTGCCCGCCGCATCGGCGCCAAGGAGGAGGAAGCCTTCTTTACCGGGGATGGCTCCGGAAAGCCCCTGGGCATCCTGGCAGCCAGCGGCGGCGCAGAGACCGGCATCACAGCTGCGTCTGCCACCGCCATTACCGCCGATGAACTGATCGACCTGTTCTACTCCCTGAAATCGCCTTACCGCCGCAACGCTGTGTGGGTGCTGAACGATTCCACCATCAAGGCAGTCCGTAAACTGAAAGATGGCAGCGGCCAGTACCTGTGGCAGCCTTCCCTGACTGCCGGAACGCCGGATACCATCCTGGGCAGACCTGTGCGCACCTCGGCCTATATGCCCGCCATCGCCGCCAGCGCGAAGACCATCGCTTTCGGTGATTTCAGCTACTACTGGATCGCGGACCGCCAGGGGCGTTCCTTCAAGCGCCTGAACGAACTGTATGCGGCAAACGGCCAGGTGGGCTTCCTCGCTTCCCAGCGCGTGGACGGCAAGATGATCCTGCCGGAGGCTGTCAAGGTGCTGGTACAGAAAGCATCGTAAGGGAGGGTTGACAGATGAGCTACAACGGAAAGAACTACATGGAACAGGGCGGCGATAAGTGGGTGATCGGAGGCACCCTCGAAATCAAGGAGGGGGCTTCTGTTACCGGTTTGCCCGCCGCTGAGGTTCCCCAAGCGGCAACCCAGGCCGACAGCGTTGCGGAGGATGTTTCCACTCTGGTTTCTGATTTCAACGGCCTGCTGGCCAAGCTGAAGGCAGCGGGCCTGATGGCATCCAGTTAAGGAAGGAGGCGGCGGGGATGGACACTCTGCTGGAAAAAGTCAAAGCAAACCTGATTCTGGAGCATTCGGCGGATGACGCGCTTTTGCAGAACTGCATCACCGCCGCTGTTTCCTATGCGGAGAGCTACCAGCATATCCAGGAGGGCTATTACACGGAGAATGCGATGCCGGCCACCACCGAACAGGCGGTGATTATGCTGGCATCGCATTTCTATGAGTCCAGGGACGGTTCCACGGGCGGATTCTTCGCTGATAACACAAACGCAGCACAGCAGGTCTGGAACACGGTCAACCTTCTGCTTCGGCTCGACCGGGAATGGAAGGTGTGATATGAGTTTTGGAAAAATGAACACCTTCATCTCCATTGTGGAAAAACAGTTCACGCAGGATGATGAGGGCTTTAAGACGGAAACGGATGTGACCGTGGCAGAGGTACGCGCTTACCGGGAAGGCCGGCATGGCAGTGAGAAATGGGCCAACATGGCTTCCTTTTCCACCGCCACCGACCTTTTTCAATTCCGCGTGATACCAGGCGTCACGGTCACAACCGATATGCGCATTCTCTGCGACGGGCATACCTTCGAGATCACATCGGTGGAGGATGTCAAAGGCAGGGGGATGTATCTGGAAGTACTGGTACAGGAGGTGAAACCAGGTGGCTAAAGCGACATGGAGGATGCCGGAGGATTTCCTGATGAAGGTATCCCGGCTGGCGGACAAAACGGATGAGATTCTCCCGAAGATGCTGGAAGCGGGCGCGGAGGTTGTGGAGGACAAGGTGCGCTCCAACCTGCAGGCGGTTATCGGCAGCGGGACGAAGTATGAGTCCAGAAGCACCGGGGAGCTTCTCCGCTCCCTTGGCACATCTCCCGCCCTGCAGGATAAGAACGGGGACTTCAATGTGAAGGTAGGCTTTTCCGAGCCAAGGTCGGACGGCGACAGTAACGCCAAGATCGCCACCATCCTGGAATACGGCAAAAGCGTCCAGCCCGCAAAACCCTTCTTAAAACCAGCCCGTTCCTCCTCCCGGAATGCCTGTATCAACGCCATGAAGGCGAAGCTGGACGAGGAGGTGGAGAAGATTTGAGCCTGCTTTCGGAAATCAAGGCTGCGGTCACCGGCTGCGGACTGCCTGTGGAGACAGGCGTGTTCTCCGGGGAGCCGCCGGAGGAATATGTGGTGGTCACGCCTTTGGCGGATACCTATGAACTTCACGCAGATAACCTGCCGGGGTATGAAGCCCAGGAGGCGCGGCTCTCCCTGTTCTCCAAAGGGAACTATCTGATGCGGAAGGGGCAGCTTTCAAATGCGCTCCTTGCCGCTGATTTTGTGATTACGGACAGGCGGTACATCGGCCATGAGGACGATACCGGCTACCACCACTATGCCATTGATGTGGCAAAACTGTATGGATTGGAGGAATGAATTATGGCTACCATTGGCCTTGATAAACTTTTCTACTCGAAGATTACCGAGGGTGAAAACGGCGATGAGACCTATGCCGCCCCTGTGGCTTTGGCAAAAGCCATGACCGCCGAGCTTTCCGTGGAACTGGCGGAAGCTACGCTGTACGCGGACGATGGCGCGGCGGAGGTCGTGAAGGAGTTCCAGAGCGGGACGCTGACGCTGGGTGTGGACGATATTGGGAAAAGCGTGGCGGAAGATCTGACCGGGGCGGTGATCGATGAAAACGGCGTCCTGATCTCCGCATCGGAGGACGGCGGCGCTCCGGTTGCCATCGGCTTCCGGGCCAAGAAAGCAAACGGCAAATACCGCTATTTCTGGCTGTACCGCGTGATTTTTGGTATCCCGGCCACCAACCTGACCACCAAGGGCGAGAGCATCGAGTTTTCCACCCCTTCCATCGAGGGGACGGTGACCCGCCGCAATAAGGTGGACGGCCAGGGCAAACACCCCTGGAAAGCGGAGGTGTCCGAGGATGACTCCGGTGTGTCTCCCACGGTTATCACGGGCTGGTACGATGAGGTCTATGAGCCGTCCTATGCGGATCAGACATCTGACACAGGCGGCGAAGGGTAATAGGAGGTTTTGAGATATGGATGAAAGAACAGCTACTGTCAATATCGGCGGGCAGGAATACGAAATGCTCCTGACCACCAGGGCGACCAAGGCCATCGCCGGACGCTACGGCGGGCTGGAGAACCTGGGCGAGAAGCTGATGAAAGCGGAAAATTTTGAGATGGCTCTGGACGAGATCGTGTGGCTGATTACCCTTCTGTGCAACCAGCCGATCCTCGTCCACAACCTGAAGCACCCGGAGGACAAAAAGCTGGAGCTGACCGCCGAGGAGGTGGAGCTTCTCACCTCCCCGATGGAACTGACGGACTACAAAGACGCCATCATGGAGGCCATGTACCGGGGGACGAAACGGAATATCGAAAGTGAGCCGGAGGGAAAAAAGACGGCGGCCGGGTAAGTGATGAAGAATTGTTTACCCGGCTTTTGTATTACGGGACGGCGCAGCTTCATCTTTCCCTGGATGAAACCTTGCTCCTTCCATTCGGCCTGCTTATGGACCTGTGGGAATGCCACAGGCAGTTTTTGGGGCTTGCGAAGCCGAAGCGGGAATTGACGATTGACGATGTCATTCCCTATGGAATATGACGGGGACCCCACAAAGCCAAGTGGCTTTGTGGGGAGAGGACGAATGACGGAATGAGCGAGTTTTCGTGTTTACACGAAAACGAGGGATATGAAGTCCATAAGGACGAAGGAAGGAGGTGCGGCCCGTGGCGGACAATTTTGGCCTGAAAATCGGCATTGAGGGCGAAAAGGAATTTAAAAAGGCCTTGTCGGAGATCAACCAGTCCTTTAAGGTGCTGGGTTCCGAGATGAAGCTCGTTTCCTCCCAGTTTGACTCCAACGATAAATCCATCCAGGCGCTTTCCGCAAGGAATACCGTTCTGAACAAGGAAATCGACGCCCAGCGCCAGAAGATCGAAACGCTGCGGGCTGCCCTCCAGAACGCCTCCGAGTCCTTTGGGGAGAACGACCGCCGGACGCAGAACTGGCAGATCCAGCTTAACAACGCCGAAGCCGCCTTAAACGGCATGGAGCGGGAACTTTCCGCCAATGAGCGGGCCATTGAGTCCCTCTCCCGGCAGGAGACGGAGACGGCGGACGCCACAGAGCGGCTCTCTCAGGAGATTTCCCGCCAGGAAGAGGAACTTTCCGGGATGAAACGCGCCTATTCCAATGCGGTTCTGGAGTACGGCAAAGGCTCCAGTGAGGCAAAGGAACTGGAGGGGCGCATCTCCCAGCTTTCCGGGGAACTGCGGGAAAACCGGGAGCGGATGAAGGACGCCGGGGATGTGGCGGAGGATTTCGGCGATTCGCTGGAGGACGCATCCAGCGGGGCAGATAAATTAGGCTCCGGCCTTTCGGTCGCCACGGTGGCGATGGGCAACCTCATCTCCTCCGGCATCCAGGCAGCGTTGAGCGGTATTCAAGAGCTTGGAAGCGCCATCTGGAACCTGGACGAAGCCACTGAGGAATACCGGGTGGCACAGGGCAAGCTGACCACCGCTTTTGAGGCGGCGGGATACAGCGGGGACGCGGCACAAAAATCCTACACGGAGTTCTATAAAATCCTGGGCGATACGGACACGGCCACGGAAGCCTCCCAGCTCCTGGCGCAGCTTGCGGAAAATGAGCAGGACATTACCAAGTGGACGAATATCGCGGCCGGTGTCTACGGTACCTTTGGCGACGCCCTTCCCATCGAGGGCATGATCGAGTCCGCCAACGAGACCGCCAAAGTGGGCGAGGTCACCGGCTCCCTGGCGGACGCCTTAAACTGGGTGGGCATCAGCGAGGATGCCTTCAATGAAAAACTGGCGGCTTGTTCCAGTGAAAGCGAAAGAAACCGCCTGATCATGGAGACTCTTTCCGGGGCCTATGACGAGGCGAGCGGCGCGTTTTACCGCAACAACGAGGCGCTGGTGGCTTCCAGAGAAGGACAGGCGCAGCTTGACGAGACCCTGGCGGGGCTTGGGGAGACCATATCCAATGTGAAGAACAGCCTCCGTGCGGAGTTCCTCCCGGCGATCTCGGAAGTCATCTCCGCCTTTACCGACATGGTCAACGGCGTGGACGGGGCGGATGAAGCCTTCGCCGGGGCCATTACGGGACTGGTGAACACGGCGGTTTCCATGCTGCCGCAGTTTGTAAACACCGGGATGCAGATGCTGACCTCGCTGCTCTCCGGCATCATCCAGAGCCTTCCGGCTGTGATGGAGGGCGCAGCGCAGATCATCGTCACGCTGGCCCAGGGCATTGCGGCTGCGGTCCCCACGCTGATTCCGCAGATTGTCCTTGTGGTTACCCAGATCGTACAGACCCTGATCGAAAACCTGCCGATGATTCTGGACGCGGCGCTGCAGCTTATCATGGGGCTGGCCCAGGGGCTGCTGAATGCCATCCCGGTCCTGATTGCGGCCCTGCCCGCCATCATTACGGCGATTGTGGAGTTTATCGTCGGGGCCATCCCACAGATCATCAATGCCGGGATACAGCTATTGACCTCGCTGGTCTCCGCACTGCCGGAGATTATCACGGCCATTGTGGCGGCGATTCCGCAGATCATTGATGGGCTGGTGACCGCCATCCTCGGCAGCATCCCCCAGATCATTGACGCGGGCGTGAACCTGCTGATTTCCCTGATTCAGAACCTGCCGACCATCATTACCACCATTGTGGCGGCAATCCCGCAGATTATTTCCTCGCTGGTAAACGCCATCTTAAACAGCATTCCCCAGATCATCCAGGCAGGTGTGCAGCTATTTGTTTCGCTGATCCAGAACCTGCCTACCATTATTGTGGAGATTGTAAAGGCGGTGCCGCAGATCATTGCGGGGATTGTGAATGCCTTTACCTCGTCTATGGGGCAGATTGTCAATATCGGCAAGAACATCGTGCAGGGGCTGTGGCAGGGTATCCAGAGCCTTGCCGGATGGATCTGGGACAAAGTATCCGGCTGGATTTCCGGCATCTGGGACGGGATCTGCAGCTTCTTTGGCATCAATTCGCCCTCGAAGGAAATGGCCTGGGTGGGCGAGATGCTTGGCAGGGGTCTTGCCGGCGGCATTGAAGACAGCGCCGGTGAAGCGGTCAGCGCCGCAGAGGATTTGAACAACGGCATCCTGGGCGTGATGAGCGGGCTGGCGGCGGATATGCAGTCCGCAGTCCCCTCGAACTTTGCCTTTGACACAGCCGCGACGGTGGGTTCCGTGGCCGGCGGCATGGGCGGAGCGGGCGGCTCCTCTTTTGGAACCCTCATTACCATCCAGCAGATGATCGTCCGCAGCGAGGACGACATCCGCAGGATTTCCCAGGAACTTTACAACCTGATCCAGACCGGCTCCCGCGCCCAGGGACGGTTCAGCACAGCATAAAAGGAGGTGCAGCCTGTGGGCTTTTCCTATAACGACATCACATCCAAGAGTATGGGCCTAAAGGCAAGGCTGACCTCCTGGCAGGTCAGCGGGAGTCTGCGGAACTTTACTACAACGGTCCCCGGCAAATATGGCGTGACGGATTTTGGGGCGGATTTCGACTACCGGGAGATTGTAGTCTCCTGCAATATCTTCCCCAGGCACAGCTTTTCCGCCCTGGTTTCCACACTGGATGACATTGCCGCATGGCTCGATCCGGTGGGCGGCTTAAAGCAGCTCGTCTTGGACGATGTGCCGGACCGGTACTTCATGGCAAGGCTGAACGCAGCGGTGGAGTGTGAACGGCTGCTGCGTTCTTCCGGCAGCTTTGACCTGACTTTCTTCTGCCCGGACCCCTTCGGCTATGCCATCGAGGATGAGACCTTTTCCATCACGGAAGCAGGAAACAGCACGGTCACGCGGATCATCGGAAACATGGAGTCCAACCCCATCTACCGCATCGAGGGCGTGATCACCTCCGGGGCAAGCAATTCCATCAGCATCACCACCAACGGGCAGGAATTAAAGATCGTCAATGCCACCCTTGCGGCCGGCGAGACGCTGGTGGTGGATACTGACCGGATGACCGCCTATGTGGAGGATGCGGACGGGATTATTTTGCGGAACGCCCTGCCGTATCTGGAGGAACTGAATTTCCCCACGCTGGCGGTGGGGAGCAACACGGTTTCCGTAACGGCGGCAAACGCCACGTTTACGGGGCTGGAAATCCAGGCAAGGAGCCGATGGAGGTGAGCGGTAATGGCACTGAAAACGATACTGAACAAACAGACGGACTTTACCGGGGAGTTCCCGGAAGAATGGGCAAAGGGCGGCCTGTGGCGGTTCAATGAATCAGACCCGGATGAGGACGACTGCCTTTTGGATTCCTCTGGCATGGGGCGGGTGGCATACATCAACAACTGGAGCGGCACCAGCGCGTCCCTTTCCGCAAACCGTCTGGGGAATTACTTCCGCATGAACATCGTGAACCCGTCTTCTGAGCAGAACTATCTGAAAGTGACCAATGACGGCAGCATTTTCGCAAGCCTTGGGGCAAGGATTGTCTGCGGCGGCTGGATGTCGCCGACTACTTATTCTGTGGGAAACACCTACTGCCCGATTTTTAACACCCGGTACGGGCCGGGGCAGCCAATCTTCTACCTATCCCTCATCCGGGGCAATCCGAGAATCATGCTCTACAACGATACCGGTTCTCTGATTCTGGACGAGTCTGTAGAGCCACCTTTTTCCCTGGTCAACGGCGGCTGGTACTTCATCGCCTGCCTGATCGAGCCGGACAACAAGACGGCGCAGTATGTGGTGGGCGACCGGGGCAGCGGCACGGTGTGGGCATCAGAAGTGCTTTCCTTTACCGGGGAACTGAACCGCTCCTGCACGGCGGATTTGATTCTGGGGATGCACGCCGACTCCTACTGGTACGCCGGAGGGCTGGACGATTGGTTTTTGGACTGTGACACCCAGCTTACCGCAGAGGACCTGGAAAACTACTTCCTTTCCTCCCTCTGTGCCAACGGCGGCGATACCTCCGGGGATGTGGACGGCATCACGGAGCCGGGGGCGGTCACGCTCCGGGCATCAAGCGGCGGTTACCCTTCGGAAGGTGTGCTGACCACAGCGGCGGCGGACTGCAACCTTTCCGGCACGGGGCGTGTGTCTGTGACCAGCGAGTACGTCTCCGGCACCACGGCGGTTTCCCTGGTGGAGACTTCCACCAGCGATGACCTGGAGGAATGGAGCGATTGGGCGGCAGTCCCCGCTGACGGGCGGCTGGCGTCCCCCAACCGGGCGTATATCCGCTTCCGGGCAACGCTGACTACTACAGACACTTCCCGGACGCCGAAGGTTATTGATATCCGGCTCTATGACATCCCGAAAGCGCCCTATGAGAAGATCGGTTATGCCCGGCCGGTAGTGCTGGACAGCAATGGCGCATGGGAGGCGGTGCTGGAAAACGCCTATGACATCATTGTGACCAGCGAGATCAACGGCGAGGACACTCTTTCCTTTAAGATTCCTTACCGGGATGGCAAGCGGGGGTATATCGACAGCGAAAAGAAGATCCAGATCGTGGACGATGTGTACAAGGTCAGGACGGTAACCGACACCAGGGATACGGACGGCAGCGCCGTGACCGAGGTGTATGCGGAGGCGGAGTTCTATGACCTGACCTTCTCTGTCCGCAAGGAGGAACGTACCTTTGAAGCGGAGTACCCGGAAACGGCGATGGCATACGCCCTGGAGGGGACGGAATGGAGCGTCGGCACAGTGACGGTGCGTACACAGCGCACCTGGACCAGCACAGAGAAAAACGCCTTATCCATCCTTCGGAATGTGGCCAATCTGCACGGCGGCGACCTGGTCTTTGACTGCCCGAACCGGCTGGTGCATCTGCTGACGGTCAACGGCAAGGACAGCGGCGCCCTTTTTGCCTACAAGAAGAACATGAAATCCATCCAGCGGGTGGTGGACACCAGGGAGCTTGTGACCCGGTTGTACGCCGTGGGCGCGGAAGGGATGACCTTCGCGGACATCAACGGCGGAAGGCCCTATGTGGAGGACTTCACCTACACAGACGAGGTGAGAATTTCCACCCTGGACTGCTCCTCTTTCACGAATCCCTACCAGATGAAAGAGTATGCTGAGATGCGGCTGGCGGATTACGCAAAGCCCACCATTTCCTATGTGTTAAACGCGATGGACTTATCCGTGCTGACGGGCTACGAGCATGAAGCCTGGGAGCTTGGGGATTACGTCCGTGTGGAGGATAAGGAGTTGGAGCTTTCGGTCACCACAAGAATTGTCCGCCGGGAATACAACCTGCAGGAGCCGTGGAACACGGTGTTGGAGCTTTCCACCACGCTGAAGAACCTGGGCAGTTCCGCCAGCGAGTGGGACAACGCGGCGGACTCGCTGGAAGGCACCAGCATGGTGTCGAACAACGACATCCGGGAAATGGTTCCTTTCAATCTGCTTAGAAACTCCCGCGCCGATGACGGGCTTGCCTACTGGGTCAGCTCCGGCTTTGAGGCGGACAGTGAAAACGGCGCGTCCGGCACGGCGTCCTTCAAGGCGGAGGGAGTGGCCGGCATGACAAAAAGCCTGTCCCAGACCGTCTATCCCGCCAACCGCTCCAGCTACACCCTGTCGGCGCAGATCGGCTCGGAAAATCTGGAGAAGTTAAGCGAGGATTCCCAGGTGGGCATTGAAGTGGTGATCGAGTATGAGGACGGCAGTACGGAAAGCCGGTTCATTGATTTGTACTGATGGAAGGAGGACGGCATGGCATATTTATCTTCAACTTCCGCCCGGATCGCGCCGGAGAATTATTCCTCCAGGGTCAAGTCCATCACGGTGCGGGTGTGCATCACGAACTGCACCGGGACGCTTTATATCACGGACATCCTCCTGCAGGCAGGGTCCGTGGTGACGGGGTGGGTAGGCCATCCCTGCGAGATGAAGTGGACGCTGGATGGCTGAGATTGCTTTTATCCGGCTGGCGGAGGTTATCAACCGGAAACAGGATATGCGTGTCGTGAGCGTTACCGTGAAGCCTACCATTGCGGACTGCTCCGGCACGATCTATTTTACTGACCTGATGCTCCAGGAAGGCCTGGCGCTGACGGGATACACGCCCCATACCGAACCATTCCTTAAAAAGCTGCGTGTGGACGGCGAAGTCAAAGCCCCTGTCTGGTTCAACGGCGTGGTGCGGGGCGAGGAAACGGTCATCCTCTTTAACCTTGGGGAGACTTCCGCTGGGCTGGATGTGCATATCTATCCGAAGTCAGACATGGATGGTGCTTCTATCGGGCTGGCACAGGGCGTGGGCGGCCAGAAGGTATCCTTCCCCAACGCCGTCCCCGCCGAAGCGGACCTTGCTCTGCTTGCCAGCACACGGCAGTGTACGAAGAACGGCAGCCCGGAGAAAAAGGAGGGCTTTTACCAGTACAGCGCCGCCTGGGATTCCAAGCATAAGGTGACGCTCCCGGAAGGGAAAACGGCGCGGGTGCTGTTTGAGATGCAGGAAATGCAGGATGGAGGTGAGCCAATCTGATGGACACACTGAAAGGCAAACAGATCATGGTGTGGACGTTCATGGGAAACGCCCGGATGTATGAAGCCCTCCGGGACTACGGCGACCGCATCAGCCAGATCGGACTGTTCTCCTTTAAGGTGCGGGCCACCGGGGAGATTTACGAGAGCGGCGTGGCGATTTCGGATATGCTCACCTACATCAACAAATGGCCCCATATCAAGTGGCTGCTGACGGTTGCAAACGATGGAGCGAACAGCATCTTCAAAGCCTTACGGGACAACACAAACGGGGCGCAGGATGTGTTCCTTTCGGAGATCGTCCGCATCATGGAGAAGTACCCCTGGTGCGACGGCATCGACATCGATCTGGAACGCGGGGACGGCTATTCCACCCATGCGGAATCCACAGCAATGTTCCGAAACATCTACAATACGGTAAAGAATTACGATGCCGCAAAGCACATGAACATCTGCCTGCCGGGGATGACTTCCGTTAATGGCTCGGTGGGCGGCGAGAACTGGTGTGTCTACGGAGACCTCAACGCTTACTGTGACACGGCGTCTATTATGAGCTACGGCATGGCCTGGGCTGGGAGCGCGCCGGGGCCGGTTTCTCCGAGAAGCTGGCTGGAGGGCATCTACGATTACGCCACACAGGTGATGGACCCGGACAAGATCTTCCTGGGGATGCCGGCCTACGGCTGGAACTGGCAGATCTACGACACGCCGGAGAACCTGGGTGAAACCTACCGGGGCGTCTCCAACACCTACTATGCCGCGAAGTTCTGGATGACGGGCGCGTACAACTTCACGGGTGACGCCCCGCCCCAGCCCTTTATCCCCATCGTGGCCTATTGGGACGACTACGACAAGGTGCCGTATGCTTTCCCCCATGTCTACGACTACATGGAAGGGGCGGACGCTGTTTCCCGCGAATACCCCCAGCTTGCGGGGACGTACAACCGCAGGCGCTACCTGACCGCCTATGGAAAGGAGCAGAAAACCGAGTTCGGGACGGTCTATATCGACCGGGACGCCGATGGCTACTCCAGCGCGTCCGGCATCGTCTCCATTGAAAACGGTATCGCAACTCTGGGCGATAACGGCTCGGTGACCTACAGCTTTACCGTGGACACGGCTGGAACTTACGATGTGGCGGTGCGGCTCTGCTATCCCTTCTGGGATAAGAACGGCATTTATGTGTCGCTGGACGGCAGTGCAAAGCATTTCACGGAAAGCCGCCTGTGGTGGCCGTATTGGCGGAGTACCTTCTGGGCGTCCCTCGCAAGCGGCGTGTCCCTTTCTGCCGGGACGCACACCATCACCATCTCCCTGGACGTCAAAGGCGTCCAGTTTTACGGCTTCCGGGTCTGCTCGGCCTTTTCCGAGGAACCTACCGCCGGGGAGGCGACCTTCGCCCTTGCGCCCAGGAGTTTTAAGGATGTAAACGGCAACATGGCTGTGCCGGATAAAGGCTTCAAGCTGACTTTGGAGATGCTCAGAAGGAAACCGGACTCGGCGCTCATCTGGTACGAGGACTTCCAGGATTACGGCGTGCTGGAGACGGACTACTGGATGGTGCGCTCCGGCTCCTTTGAGGTGTGGCGGTCGGATGAATATTCGATGGAGCGCGTCTACTCCCAGCTGGAGGGGCATGGGGAGCTGGCGTGGCAGTACGATGGCTTTTCGGATCTGCACCTGCGGGCAAGGCTGGCCTTCCCATCAAACGGCAGCGGGCGGGCCGGCGTGTTCTGCGGCAGCCTGTTCTGCTGTTTGAACTACGACACCCAGGCGGTGGAACTGTACAACGGCTCCACGCTCCTTGGCAGCTACAGCCAGGAGATCACGAGGACTTCCCCGGCGGACCTGCGGGGCAATCCCACCATGTGCACGGTGGAGATGCGCGTCCGTGGGAACCGGGTGCGGGTGTATTCCGGCTCCTCCTATACCCTGCGCTTTACGGCAACGGTCAGCGGCTTTTCCGGGGGTTATGCCGGGTACCGCTCGGACAACACTACGATCTGTGAGCTTCTGCGGCTGGGGGATGCCTGGACCTATGAGCCGTATGAGCGGTTTGACGTCCAGATGCCGGACGGCAGCTTTAAAAGCTACGGCAGGATCAGCCGTTCCAACTGCACCTGGGATGAGGAGTTCCAGGTGTTTACGCTGACCTCCGATGTGGAGGAAGGTTCCACCCGCAGCGAGGACATTTCCCTGGATTATGACTTCTTCCATTCCGATCTGCTGGAGATATCCTGCGGCGGGAACTACACGGCGAAGGTCATACCGAAAGACATCAACATCTGGATCTCCCGGCTGTTTCTTGGAGACGCGGACGGCTTCTCCATCCTCTACTACCAGGACGTGGACTCCCTCATCTACTGGGCGAACCAGGCGGCGTACCGCTGGAAGCTCCGGGGGATGTGTATGTGGTCTTTGGGCCAGGAGGATATGCGGCTATGGGAGTGGCTGCCGAAGCAAACAGAATAGCTTACGGGAACTGGCGACTGTCCTGCGGGGCGGCCGCTTTTTTCATACACAAAACCATTTCAAGAAACGGAGGTATCAACATGAAGGAACTTTGGAACACGGCGCAGGTGATCTTTGCGGCCATCGGCGGGTGGCTGGGCTATTTCCTGGGCGGCTGCGATGGGCTGCTCATCGCTCTGGTGGTGTTTGTCGTGGTGGACTACCTTACCGGCGTGATGTGCGCTGTCTCGGACAAGAAGCTGTCCAGCGAGGTGGGCTTTAAGGGCATCTGCCGGAAGGTGCTGATCTTCCTGCTGGTGGGGATCGCCAACATCGTGGATGCGCAGGTGATCGGCACAGGCTCGGTGCTTCGCACGGCGGTCATCTTCTTTTACCTCTCCAACGAGGGCGTGAGCCTTCTGGAGAACGCGGCGCACCTGGGACTTCCCGTGCCGGAGAAGATGAAGGACATCCTGGCGCAGCTCCATGACCGGGCGGAAAATACAGAAAGCGAGGGAAAATAATATGGCTTACACAAACAGTTCTCTTGTATCTTACACAAAACTCAGCCCCAACCACTCCGGGCTGCGAACATACTCCATCGACCGCATCACGCCCCACTGCGTGGTGGGGCAATGCTCGGTGGAGACGCTGGGCAATATCTTCTTGCCGACTTCCAGACAGGCAAGCTGTAACTACGGCATCGGCGTGGACGGTCGTGTGGGAATGTATGTGGAGGAGAAAAACCGCTCCTGGTGTTCCTCCTCCAGCGCCAACGACCAGCGGGCGGTCACCATCGAGTGCGCGTCCGATACCACAGAGCCGTATGCCTTTAAGGATGTGGTCTACCAGACGCTCATTAAGCTCTGCGTGGATATCTGCAAGCGCAACGGCAAGAAAAAGCTCCTCTGGCTGGGTGATAAGGATAAGACACTCAGTTATGAGCCGAAGTCTGATGAGATGGTGCTGACTGTTCATCGCTGGTTTGCCAACAAGTCCTGTCCGGGCAGTTGGATGTATGCCCGGATGGGTGATCTTGCCGCAAAGGTCACAGCACAGCTTGGCGGCGGGGCATCCGAGGGCACCGAGACTGAGTATCCTGAAAAGCTGACAGCGGGCTATTATCGTGTCCGCAAGGCATGGTCTGACAGCAAATCGCAGAAAGGCGCATACAAAATCCTCTCTAATGCCAAGAAGTGCGCTGATGCCAATCCGGGATATAGCGTGTTCGATAATAACGGTGTAAACATCTATACACCGAACACATCAACGCAGACGGCACCGGATGTGCCGTTTACCGTCAAGGTCAGTATCTCCGATTTGAACATCCGCAAAGGGCCAGGGACGGACTATGCCAAGACCGGTAAGTTTACCGGCAAGGGCGTGTTTACCATTGTGGAGGTTCAGTCCGGCCAGGGGTCCTCTGCTGGCTGGGGACGGCTGAAGTCCGGCGCGGGATGGATTTCTCTGGACTATGCAGTGAAAACCGAATAAGGAAACAAAAAAACCCGTGTGCAATCGGCTCTCTATGGTCGGCTGCGCACGGGTCTTTTTTTATCCGCTGAAATTCCCGGTTTCTGTCCTTTCAGAAATAGAAGGTTACAGATTGGAGGGACAGCGGTGACGAACGAACAGAGAATGATCGTGTCCTCTCTCCGGGCGCAGGGCATGGGCTATGGAGCAATCGCCCGGAAAGTCGGAATCTCTGAAAATACAGTGAAATCCTTCTGCCGCAGGAACGCACAGAAGGAGGATAAGCCGCAGGTCGCTGGCGCAGGCGAGCATCGGTGTCTTTGCTGCGGAGCGCCTGTGGCGCAGAGTCCCGGCCGGAAGGAAAAGAAGTTCTGCTGTGATAAGTGCAGGAATAAATGGTGGAACGCCCATCTGGACAAGGTTGACCGCAGGGCGATACGGGAGGTTGCCTGTGCTGGCTGCGGTAAGATTTTTTCAGTCTATGGACAGGCGGCGAGAAAATACTGCAGCCATGATTGCTACATCCGACACCGGTTCGGAGGCAGCGCGGATGAGTAAGGAGCAGATGAGGCGGGAAAAGCTCTATCAGGCGACCATGAGCATAGTCAGAAAGATGCTCGCAGAGGGGCTTATCACCGAGGAAGAGTACCGTCAGATTGATACAATGTTCCTTGAAAAATACCGCCCTCTTTTTGGCGCATTATGCTCTGAAATCCGTTGACTTTACGCGCCTTTAGAGTGATGTATAGTAGCGGAAAGGAGCGTGATTTCATGCCGAATTTAAGGAGAATCGAAGCGGCAGTTCCCGCCATCCGGGAAAAGAAAAAGGTGGCCGCTTACGCCAGGGTGTCCATGCAGTCGGAACGGATGCTCCACTCCCTTTCCGCGCAGGTGAGCTATTACAGCGGGCTGATTCAGAAAAACCCGGATTGGGAATATGCCGGCGTTTACGCAGACGATTTTATTTCCGGCACCAATACGGTCAAGCGCGATGAGTTTAAGCGGATGCTTGCCGACTGCGAAGCCGGCAAAATCGACATTATCCTGACAAAGAGCATTTCGCGGTTTGCCAGGAATACGGTGGATCTTCTGGAAACGGTGCGGCATTTGAAGGACTTAGGCGTCGAGGTGCGGTTCGAGAAGGAGCGCATCCGCTCGATGGACGGGGACGGCGAACTGATGCTGACTATCCTGGCGTCCTTTGCCCAGGAGGAGAGCCGCAGCATTTCCGACAATGTGAAATGGGGCATCCGAAAACGGATGCAAAACGGCATCCCTAACGGTCACTTCCGCATCTACGGTTATCGATGGGAGGGTGACGAACTGGTCATCGTGCCGGAGGAAGCGGAGATTGTAAAACGAATCTTCCAGAACTTTCTGGACGGGAAATCCAGGCTGGAAACCGAGCGGGAGCTTGCCGCCGAGGGCATCACAACCAGGGACGGCTGCCGTTGGGTGGATTCCAACATCAAGGTGGTGCTGACCAATGTGACCTACACGGGAAACCTGCTCCTGCAAAAGGAGTTTATCTCCGACCCTATCTCCAAGCAGCGGAAAAAGAACCGAGGGGAACTTCCTCGGTACTATGTGGAGGACACCCATCCTGCCATCATCGACAAGGCCACTTTTGACTTTGTACAGGAGGAAATGGCAAGGCGCAGGGAGCTTGGCGCACTGGCAAATAAGAGCCTGAACACGTCCTGCTTTACGGGAAAGATCAAATGCCCATACTGCGGCCAGAGCTATATGCATAACAAACGTGTAAAAAATGGAAATGTTCAGGAATATTGGAACTGTGGCAGTAAAAAGAAAAAGAAGGTCGGTGACGGATGCCCTGTAGGCGGCACCATCAACCATAAAAACATGGTCAAGGTCTGTACGGAAGTGCTGGGGCTTGATGAGTTTGATGAAACGGCTTTCCTGGAAAAGGTAGACCGCATCGAGGTTCCCCAAAAGTATACGCTGGATTTTCACATGATAGACGGCAGTGTGGTGACAAGGGACTGCCCGAACACGGGACATCAGGACTGCTGGACACCGGAGCGGCGTGCTGAAGTGTCCGCGAAACGGCGTAAGAACGGCACGAATCCCATCGGTGCATCCTGCTTCACTGGGCAGATAAAGTGCGTATCCTGCGGCTGTAATTTCCGCAAAGCAACACGGAACTGCAAAGATGGCAGCAAGGTCAGCCACTGGCGGTGCGCAGAGCATAACGGTTGCGATGCTCCCAGCCTACGGGAGGATTTGCTGGAACAGATGGCCACCGGGGTGCTTGGGCTGGATGCGTTTGACGCCGCCGTTTTTCGTGAGCAGATCGACCGAGTTGAGGTGCTTTCCTCTTCAGAACTCCGCTTCTGTTTTAAGGATGGCAGAACCGTAAGCCGCAACTGGCAGCCGCCGGAACGTGTGGGGCGGCCTTGGACTGAGGAGCAGAGGGCAAAATTTAAGGAATCCATTAAGGGCGCCTATACGCCAGAGCGGCGCCGGCAGATGAGTGAACACATGAAGCAATTACGGAAGGAGCGTGGAGACAAATGGCGCAAAGAAAAGTAACGGCGATTCCGGCGACCATCACGAAATACACCGCCATCCCCATCGGCAGCAAGCAGAAACGCCGCGTTGCCGGGTATGCCCGCGTCTCCACCGACCATGAGGACCAGGTCACCAGCTACGAGGCGCAGGTGGACTATTACACGAATTACATCAAGGGGCGGGACGATTGGGAGTTTGTTGCTATCTACACGGACGAAGGAATCTCCGCGACCAATACCAAGCGGCGCGAGGGCTTCAAGGCGATGGTGGCGGATGCCCTTGCCGGAAAGATCGACCTCATAGTAACAAAAAGTGTCAGCCGGTTTGCCAGAAATACAGTGGACAGCTTGACCACCGTGCGGATGCTGAAGGAAAAGGGCGTGGAGATTTACTTCGAGAAGGAAAACATCTGGACGCTGGACGCCAAGGGCGAACTGCTTATCACCATCATGTCCAGTCTTGCCCAGGAGGAGAGCCGGAGCATTTCGGAGAACACCACCTGGGGGCAGCGGAAACGATTCGCAGATGGCAAGGCGAGCGTGGCTTACAAGCGGTTCCTGGGGTACGACCGGGGCCCAAACGGAGGATTTGTTGTCAATCAGGAACAGGCAAAGACCGTCAAGCTGATTTACAAGCTGTTTCTGGACGGGCTGACCTGCCACGCCATCGCAAAGGAGCTGACGGAGCGGAAACTGCCGACTCCGGGCGGCAAGGCGGTCTGGAGCCAAAGCACCGTCCGCAGCATCCTGACCAATGAGAAGTACAAAGGCGACGCCCTCCTGCAGAAGGAGTTCACGGTGGACTTCCTCCAGAAGAAAACGAAAAAGAACGAGGGTGAGGTTCCGCAGTACTATGTGGAGGGCAACCACGAAGCCATCATCGACCCTGCCACTTTCGACTACGTCCAGGCGGAGATGGCAAGGCGGACGAGGGATAAGCACCGCTACAGCGGCGTGAGTATGTTTTCTTCCAAGATCAAGTGCGGAGAATGCGGCTGCTGGTACGGCTCGAAGGTCTGGCATTCCACGGACAAATACCGCCGGGTCATCTACCAGTGCAACCACAAATACAAAGGCGGAAAGCCCTGCAGCACGCCCCATGTCACAGAGGAGCAGGTCAAGGACGCTTTTGTCCGGGCGGTCAATATTCTGCTTTCGGAAAAGGCTGAGCTGGGTGCCAATGTCCGGGCGGTTATCGCCATGCTGTGTGGCAGTGCGGAACTGGAAAAGCAGCAGGCGGAACTGAAGGAAGAACTGGAGGTTGTCGTAGGGCTGGTGGAGCGGTGCGTGGCAGAGAACGCCCGGACGGCTCTCGACCAGGATGAGTATTCAGAGCGTTACAACGGGCTGGTGAGCCGATATGAAGCGGTCAAGGCACAGTTTGATGAAGTCACCCAGGCGATTGCCGATAAAAATGACAGGAAGAAGTTGCTGGAGCAGTTCCTCCGCATGGTGGAGACGCAGGAGCCGGTTACAGAATTTGATGAGCGGCTATGGTCGAGTCTGGTGGATTTTGTGACGGTATACCGTGAGAAGGACATCCGGGTGACCTTTAAAGACGGGACAGAGATATAGGGATGATAGAAAAGCAAAAATATTTATGGCGGCTTTGTACTTCCAAGCCGCCATAAATTTGTATAGAATTATTTCTTTTCGAGAACATTTTTCAGCTTCGCAAAACTCAGTTCACTAATGACATGCTCAAGTCTACAAGCGTCCTGCGCTGCAATATCATGGGGAACCCCGGCTTCAATAAGCTGTCTGGTAAAAAACTGATGTTTTTCGTAAATCTGTTCGGCAAACTGCAATCCCAGTTCTGTCAGGGATAGTGTGCCGTCGGCATTTTTTACAAGATGACCGGATTTGGATAATTCCTTGACCGCCCGGCTTACAGAAGGCTTTTTTACGCCTAACTGCTCTGCAACATCCACGCAACGGACATAACCATGACGCTGCTGCATTATCAAGACTGCCTCCAGATAGTCCTCCATTGCTGATGTCAAAGCCATTGGCACACCTCCCATCCAAAGTATTTTGGGTATTAGCTACCGTTATTTTGCCTTTACATTGGCGATCTCAATGAAAAGCTGGTCACTGCCGAAGCTGAAGGATTCAATCTTGTCGCTGTTAAATGCCGCATACTGGTGAGCTGAAGTAAACGGAACCAGCACGGCCTGATCTGCTGTAAAGGTCAGCACCTCGTTATAGATTTCCTGCACACGGTCCAAATCAGCGGTGCTGTCCAGCTCTTTAATGGTGTCCGTGCCATTTTCCATAGTAAGGGCAACCTGCCACAAAATCGGGTCGGACATCATTTCCGGGTTCATATTCGTCATGGTGAGGAACGGGTCATAGTAACCGCCGTAGGTTGTGTGGAGCGAGAAATCAAAATCGGTAGAAACCTGCGTAAACCACGTCATATTATCCGAACCGCGAGGCGTTACTTCAAACCCTACTTCACCCAATTCCTGAGCAATTACAAGCGCCGCATCGTCCATTGTTCCCTGATTGGTGATATAATCCAGCGTAACACTCAATTTTGCGCCATCTTTTTCGCGGATGCCATCGCCATCACTGTCTACCCAACCGGCGCTTTCCAGCAATTCTTTTGCTTTATCTGCATTGTAGCTGTATGTAGTGGCTTCTACATCGCAATACGGTAGAGAGGTATCCAGCAACTGTTCCGAAGCTGTTTCAAGACCGGAGAATACACTGTCGCTGATCGTTTCCTTATCAATCGCATAGGCCACCGCCTGCCGGACAGCGGCATCGTTAAACGGAGCCTCCTGTGTATTGAAGCCGATAAAACGGCTGTTGGAAATGCTGTCATCCAATACGGTGCCAATTCCATCCGCAGAGGAAAGTTCGGTATAACCAGCAAAGCTCAAACGGGATGTACCCGCAAGCAGATCCACTTCGCCATTGCGCAGAGCGAGAATTGCAGCATCGGGATCCGCGATCACTTTTACGGTAAATTCGTCCACATCAGGCTGTTCTCCCCAATAATTGGGATTGCGGACGAAAGTATAAGAGGTTCCGTCACCGTCCCCGGCATACATATAGGGGCCAGTCCCCATTGTCTGGGTCAGCAGTTCTTCTTTAGTTGTCAAATCCTCATTAAACGCATTGGGCGATACGATTCCCATTGGGTTGCACATGGCGAGGTCGTTCAAAACACCATAATAAGGAGTGGTAAGATGAATTGCCACGGTATGTTCGTCCACCACTTCAATCGACTCCGTGAGTGTTCCAATCTTACCAAAGGATGCAATATATGCTCCCAAATTGGAGAATGCCGCCTCTAAGCTGGTTTTTACTGCTTCCGCATTGAGGTCAGCACCATCCGAAAACTTCACGCCTTCTTTGAGATGGAAAGTGTAGGTCAGTCCATCATCGCTGATGTCCCACGTTTCGGCCAGCCCAGCCTTAAATTCACCATTTTCCCGAACGACGAGTGTATCGTAGCAGTTACGGGCATAGTAGGTGAAACCGTAAGTACCATTGGAAGTGGCAGGGGACATCGCTGGATAGAAGCCGGTGGAAAAATCCCAGCTTTCTGTTGTTGTGATACTTACCGGAGTAGAATCAGAACCGGAAGTATCGGGTGTTGTACTGTTGCAGGCGCAGAGACCAAGCGCCATAACGCCCGCCATCATCAGTGCAGCAAGTGATTTTAGTTTCATAAATCAAACCGTCCTTTCGTTTTTTGTATATATCACGCCTCAAGGAGCGTATATACCTATTTCAAATCAAGTGGGAAGCGCGCAAAAGCTGTTTGGTATAGGGGTTTTGAAATATCTTCAGATCCCCATTCCATTGACGGCTTTCGATCAGTTTCCCGTTTTGCATCACATGAATTTCGTCCGCAAGATAAAGCGCCGCGTCAATCTCATGGGTAATGAAAAGATAACAGCATTGTTCTTCCTCCTGAACTCTTTTTAGCAATTCCAAAATACTTTTGCGCAGAATGACATCCAAACCGCTGATGGATTCGTCAAAGACGATATAGCGCGGGGAAACAGCCAGAGCACGGGCAATCCCTACGCGCTTTTGCTGCCCGCCGGATAATTCTCCCGTTTTCTTGTTCGCTGTTTCTTTCGGCAGCCCCATACGGTCAAGCAATTCATAAACTCTGGCCTGCTCTTTATCCTTCGACAAGTCCAGCAGATTTCGGATTGGTTCGGCAATCGCCTGATAAACCGTAAAATGAGGGTCGAGAGCGCTTTTTCCGTCCTGCAATACCAGTTGGATTGCTTTTGCTGTTTCTTTCCGATTCCTTTTCCCTTTGCGGGAAATCGGTTTTCCGTCCAGCAGGATTTGACCGGACGAAGGGGATTCCAGCCCCAAAATCAACCGAGATAGGGTACTTTTCCCGCAGCCGCTTTCTCCCACCAAAGCATAGATACAGTGATCTTCCATAGACAGACTCACATCGGAAACCGCGTCAAACAGCAGCTTATCTTCGCCTCTATACTGTTTGCTTACATTTTTCACCTTCAGCATATACTCACCCCCATCCCAAGTGGATTGCTTCAATCAGTTCCTTGGTATAATCAGCTATTGGATTCTGTAAGACCTCTTGGGCGCAGCCTTGTTCTACCATCTGTCCTTCTTTCAAAATCAGTACATGGCCTCCGACATGCCGTGCAACATCAAAGTCATGGGTGACTAAAAGCAGTGCGCAGCCCTGCTCCTGTAGATGCAGGAATTGCTCCACCGCTTTGTCCCTGTGAATCGCGTCTAAAGCGGTAGTCGGTTCATCGGCAACCACCAGCTTTGCGTTACCGGCAATCGCAAGGGCAATGAGGCAGCGCTGGAGCATACCACCCGAAAGCTGATACGGCCTGCTGCTTAAAATCCTTTTGGTGTCTGTAAGCCCTGCCCGAGACAACGCCTGTTCATAAAGAGACAAGGCTTCCTTTTTCTTCAAATCTTGATGCAGGTTAAGAAATTCGGCCATTTGAGCACCAATTTTTCTGGAAGGGTCGAGCGCCGTCATCGGATTTTGCGGGATAAAAGCGATTTTATTGCCGTAGTACAGCGCCCGTTCTTTTTCCTTTAGCTGTAAAAGCGATCTGTTATCAAAAAAGATTTCGCCATTCACTTGGAAGGCGCTGCTGTTAAGCAGCCCCAAAATTGCCCGGCAGGTCATCGTTTTTCCGCTTCCTGATTGGCCTAAAAGGATAACTGCACCCGCTTCCTCCAACGAAAAACTGATGTCCTTCACCAAATCCTGATATGGATTTTTAAGCGCAATGCTAAGATGTTCTACCTGTAACAGCTTTTTGCTCATAGCACATCCTCCTGCGGCTGAAGAATGTCCCTAAGCGCCTCGCCAAACAGATTGAAGCCTGCGGCGGCAATGAAAATGCAGATACCGGGGTAAATGAGCAGTTCCGGGTGGGAATACAACGCCACCTGCGCTTCCTCCAGCATTGCGCCCCATTCAGCCGTTCCGCTGGGCAGACCAAGGCCGAGAAACGAAAAGCTGGAAACCGTGAGGATGGCCGAAGCTACGCCCGTTGAAAAATACACCAAAAACTGCGGAAGGATATTGGGAATTAAATGGTGAACAATAAGCTGCCACATTCCACAGCCGGACACCCTCGCGGCGACAATGTAATCCCGCCCAAGTTCCGTTTTGGCATAGGTGCGAATAAGCTGCATAAACCGCGCCCACATGGAGATGACAACCGCCCAAATAATATTTTGCAGGCCATTTCCCAAAACGCCGATAATCGCCACTGCGATAATGAGCGTGGGGAAAGCGATAAATACCTGGCTGATTCCTGTCACAACACGGTCAAACCAGCCGCCGATACACGCTGTCATCATTCCAAGGATTAAACCAATCCCTCCCAACAGAATCAAAATGGGAAGCGCCAGCCCAAGGGATGCTCTTGCACCATAAAGCAAGCGGGATAATTCACACCGCCCAAGCTGATCGGTTCCAAGGGGATAATCGGCGCTCGGCGCTTGATATTTCATCAGTGGATTCACCTCGTCCGGCGCATGGGGAGCCAAAAGCGGTGCGAGAATTGCAACGGCGCAGATCAGCACAATCAGGCCAAGCCCGATGACCGCCTGCGGATTTCTCCATATTTTACGCAGCATCGCTTTCCTCCTTTCTCCACGGGCATAGCAAGTGGTTGAGTATTTCGCCAAACAGTTCGGCCAGAAGATACAGCGCGGCGATAATCAGCATACAAGCGCCAATCGCGTTGGCATCAGCAGCCATAATACAGTTCATCAGGTAGTTGCCCACACCTTTGATAGAAAAGACCTTTTCCACTACGGCGCTTCCAGCAATCAGATAGCTTACATACTGGCAGAACAGGGTGATGACGGGCGGCAGGGCATTGCGGAATACCTTCTTCCAGAGGATCCTGTTTACCGTCATCCCGTTGGCACGGGCAAAGCTCACATAATCACGGTGCATTTCTTCCAGCAGTGAAGCGCGAAATACCCGTACAGTCGAGCAAATCACAGGAAAAGATAAGGTAATGGATGGCAATATCAATCCCATAATCCCCGATGCAGGCGTTACGCTGAAAATCGGGATTTCCACAGCGAAGCCAATCAACAGCAAAAAACCGAGCCAGAACGGAGGAACACAAATTCCAAACAGCGAAACAATCCGCATGATATGGTCCGTCAGCTTGTTCTTTTTGGCCGCGCATAAAACGCCAAGCAGAATTGAAAACACGATAATTTCAGCTAACGACAGAAAAACTAATTGCAGCGTTTGCGGGAAGTAGGCTGCCAAATCCGCAGCCACCTCGTTTGTTGAAAAAATAGATTCCCCAAAGTCGCCGCGAAAGACACCGCCGATCCAGTTCAAATACCGAATCGGAAGCGGCTGATCCAAACCAAGTTCCGCGCGTACCTGTTCAATCACTTCCGGTGTAGGAGAGAGATTTCCACGGCGCACAAGATAAGTGGCTGGGTCTGTACTGGATAATGCAGTCAGGATAAAGCACAGGATGCTTACGCCAAAGAGCAGAACCAGCAGCCGCACGATTCGTTTTATCCAATGAGATTTCACCGTTTCCCTCCTTTCCGGTTAATCAAAGCTAACCATTGTGTCGAAGTAACTGCGGCAGGCGGCATATCGCCCGCCGCAGTGCATAAATTACTGTGCAAGTTTCCAGTTCCGCGCTTTCTGCCGGATATTCCAGAATTTTTGATAGATTCCTTTTTGTTGTATCAGTTCAGCGTGAACGCCTTTTTCTACAATTTTTCCGTTATCCACCACCAAAATCTGATCGGCATCCCGAATCGTGGACAGCCGGTGTGCAATGACAATCAGCGTCTTATTTTTTACCAAAGCGCTGATGGCCTGTTGCAAATGCACCTCGTTTTCCGGGTCAACGCTGGCGGTTGCCTCGTCAAGCAGGATAATCGGCGCGTCCTTGAGCATGGCGCGGGCGATGGAGATCCGCTGCTTTTCTCCACCGGACAGGGTGGAGCCGCCTTCGCCAATTACCGTGTCATATCCTTGTGGCAGAGCAGAGATAAAATCGTGGCAGCAGGCTTTCTTTGCCGCTTCTACCACTTGCTCATGGGTTGCGTCCGGGCAGCCAAACTTAATATTGTTCTCAATAGTATCGTGGAACAGATACACATTTTGAAATACCATGCTCATATTCTTCAAGAGGCTGTCACAGGTAAACTCTTTGACATCGTGGCCGCCTATGGTAATGCTGCCTTCCTGCACATCCCAAAACCGGGCGATCAGCCTTGTAATGGTGGTTTTGCCGCCTCCAGAGGGACCGACAATCGCAGTCATGCTGCCCTGTGGAATGGAAAAACTCACATCCTTCAAAATTGGATTGCCATTCTCATAAGCAAAGGACACATGCTCGAAGCCAATGTCAAAGGAATCCAAAGGGATGTCCCTACCGTTTTCATCAATTTTTTTTGCCTGTTTGATACGCTCTACCCGGTCAAGGGCAGCGTCCATTGTCCGAATCATTGTCGTCATCTGGCCCATAACCTCAATCGGATTGAAGATGGTAAAGGAAGCGATCAGAATAACGGCGAGATTAGCGAAAGACAGGTCGCCGCCAACAGCGAGGATTCCCGCGCACAGCATAATCATGCAGGCCGAAATACGGAACACCATCGAATAGGTCATATTGAGCGGGGTAAATACACGCTCCACCCCATAAGAGGCAGCCGCATTGCTCTCATAGGCATCTTCAATATCGCTCAGATTTTTGTCGCACATATTGAAGGATTTTACAACGGAAATACCTTGCACGTATTCCAATGTGGCCGCAACTGCTTCGGATTGGATTTTCTGCCGCTTTGCAGAGAGCGCCTTTCCTTTTTTCTGCATGTGGCTGTAGATTGGGAAGGAAAGAAGGATGCCTGCCACGAAAATCAAACCGATACGCCAGTCAAAGGCTAAAATGCAACCCGCCATGACAATCATACTCAAAACGCCGGTTGTAACCTTATCAAGAATGTGCATAGAGTAGTTCTCGAGAAAGTTCAAATCCGTTGTAACAGTCGCCGTAATGTCTCCGACACTGTTATCATGGAAAAAGCCCATCGGCACATTCCGCAGCCGGTCGCCCAATGCAATCCGTTCTCTGGCTACAAACTCAAAGCCTGCCGTACTTTGCAGCCGGTAAACCAGATATTTGAAAATCATGCGCAGGATTAAACCTCCTGCAATCAAGCCGATAACAATACCCCATGTTTGTCCTGTAATCGGTTGACCGTTCTGCAATTCTATCAGGACAAGAAAGACGGCGGCGATTGGCAGCAGGCCGAACATGGATTCCAGAAAGCCACAGATAAAGCTGCCCCAAATCCGTTTCGATAAGTTTCCGCTTAAACGCAGTACGCGCCGGATGATTTTCAGCATAATTCACTCACCTCCTGATTCATACTCCAGTCCATTGCGCTGATATGAGCTTTCCACATATCCAGATAGGTTTCGGAATGGGTTAGAAGCTGCTCATGGGTTCCCTGTGCGGTAATCTGTCCGTTTTCCAACACTAAAATCTGGTCGGCATACATAATGGTAGAGAGCCGGTGTGCAATGACAATCAGAGTTTTCCCCTTTGTCAGCTTATCAATGGAACGCTGCAATTTATCTTCATTCTCCGGGTCTGTGAAGGCGGTGGCTTCGTCTAAAATCACGATAGGCGCGTTTTTGAGGATTGCCCGCGCTATGGCAAGGCGCTGGCGCTCGCCACCGGAAAGCCTTGCCCCGGCGTCACCGGCATTGGTATCGTATCCTTGGGGGAAACGTGAAATAAATTCATCGCACCCGGCCTGTGCTGCCGCCCATTCCACTTCCTTATCAGTAGCCTCCGGTTTACCAATGCGGATATTATCGCGCAGACTCATATTGAACAGAAAGTTGTCCTGCGATACATAGCTGATCTTCTCTGTTAAGTCGGTAAGGGACATCTCCCGAATATCAATCCCGCCTACTAAAACTGCGCCTGCATCGACATCCCAAAACCGGGCGATCAGTTTGGCTAAGGTTGATTTACCCGAACCGGAAGGCCCCACAAAGGCAGTTACGCTTCCGGCCTTTGCTGTGAAAGAAATACCGTGAATGATCTCGCTGTCGCCATAGCCGAAATGAACATCCTTCATCTGCATGTCGGCTTTGTCTGTATGCTTCGGCTGTGCCGGTTCCGTCAATTCTTCCATATCAAGAAGCGCCTGAATACGGGACTGCACTTCGGAAATAACGGCAAAACTTTCCCAAAACTCGGTAAAGTTTTGCAGGGAACCAACGATTGCCATAGAGAGAAGAATACAAACAATCAGTTCGGCAAGACTAACCGTACCGCCTGAAATAAGAGCCATTCCGACAGGCAAAACAAAGGCAATCGAGGATGGTAGAATCGCTTGGCTGATGCTCATAAACGGCCAACAGTGTTTATACCACTTTGTCGTGATGTCCCGCACCTTTAGAACCGCCGACTGGAACCGCCCCATTGAGGAAGCAGTCTGATTAAATGCTTTGATGACCTCCATACCATTGACATATTCCACAATGGTTGCGTTCATATTGGCATTGGACATCATGTATTCCTTCATCACTTCGCCACGGCCAAACATCATGCCATAATAGATCAGGTTTCCCAAAATAGCTGAAACCAAAGCGGCCAACGCCATGCGCCAGTCAATCACCAACAAATACAGAATGACAAAGATCGGAACAAGTATGCTGGCGGTCATTTCTGGAATAGCGTGAGCCAGCGGGCCTTCCAATCGCTCCGCATCGTCGATGACAAGTTGCTTAAACTCGCCGGACGATTTCTCTTGAATCGTTCCCATAGATACCTTGGACATCTTCTTCATAATTGCAATACGGATATTTTTAATGATTTCATAGGCTACTTTGTGGGAACACAAAGTAGATTTCGCGTAAAGAGCATGTTTTAGAAGATACCCGCATAGAGCAATTACTGGCAGGAGAATTGCCCATGTAGTCGTCAAACTGTTTTCCAATGCCTTTTGCAGCAATACGGCCACAGCAATATATGGAACAACGCCAAAGGCAGAGGATAAAACAGACAGGACAACGGCAAATGATAATTGTGATTTCTTTTCTTTAGCAAAGCGAAGAATACCCTTATATGGAGATTCTCTTTTGCCAATTTCTTTCTGCATATACATTTACCCACCTTTCCGTGTTGTTTTCCAAACATAATCAGCATAGCAAAACAGCTTTCGTTTTTGTGACCGAATCCGGCAGTTCTATACCCCAATCCGACAAATCTGTTTCTGTAACGGCTTGCTTTTTCTTATGTAATATGGTATTATAGTTAGCAGTAACTAACCTTGTGTTTATGAAAGGAGTTCGGCATTATGCTTTTACAATGGTCTGCGCCAGAATATGTGCCACGCTCTTTTCTCGTTTCCGGCGTTTCGGGTACGAATAAAGTAGTGGAGCAAACCGATACCAGCTTTCGGCTTACAAAACAGGTGGCCGATGGATTGGTGGATATGCAGGAAGTGTCAAAAGGATTATTTTTAGTGCAGTCTGAAATGTCGTTCAAAAAGGAAACGGAACTGTGCGAAGAGTATCCAGAGCGCAAAGTCTTTCAACTCTCTTTCTGTATGAATGGGATCTGCGAATGGGATTATCGTCAAACACGAGGCGAGCACTACCAGCTTTCCCCTACACAGTGCAGTTTACAGTGTGGAACTTTTTCCCAATGCATCAGCCGTTTTGGTTCTGAAGAACCTTACCGAACATTAAGCATTTCGCTGGAACAGGAGCGTTTCCTGTCTTTGGCAGAGGATTTAGAAGCCGCGCATTTAATTCGGCGGGATAACAAGATTTGTACACACATATTTTCTACCACACCGGAAATTCGCTTGGTTTTGCAGCAGCTATTAGACTGCCCGCCAGAGCGAAAGCTGCGCAAGTTGTATCTTGAAGGAAAGGTATTGGAACTTGTCTCCCTGTTCTGCGAAGAAGCGATTGGAAAGCAGAAAAACGACAAAGAGATTTCCAGAGAAGATTATCGCTGCTTGATGAAGGCCAGGGAAATTATTGACAATCATTTCCTGCACCCTTTGACAATCGCACAGATTGCGGAGCAATGCTATCTCAGTGAAACTAAATTGAAGCAGGGCTTCAAAGCCTGTTTTAATTGTACGGTCTACGAGTACATAGTGGAAAAGCGCATGGAGATGGCACATCGTTTGTTGCAAAGCGGAAAATATAAGGTGAAAGATGTGGTATGGATGGTGGGATATACCAATGCAAGCCATTTTATCGACGCTTTCAAGAAAAGGTATGGGGTTACGCCCGGGGAAATATAACCATAACCATGTATTTAGGTAACCGGCTGCTAAGGTGGCTGGTTATCTTTTTTTACTTTATAATCAACTATGCTGGCAAGCAAAATCAATTTGTTTTGTATTATATAATGCGAACATGTTTTTTTACACACCACATGCACCTGTTCGCTATCGTTAATTGGGTGGCGTGTTCATCGTTAATGGGGTATCTGGTTCATCGTTACATTGTATCAATTTCGGTGCGGCAACGGA
>ERZ809074.514-NODE-514-length-60575-cov-8.425017_pt1 | contig 60575 bp, 48 predicted proteins | sample MGYA00520795_ERZ809074 | MGnify/ENA primary metagenome ERZ809074 (study PRJEB31570, sample SAMEA3212989) | Homo sapiens | biome: human-gut; feature: human gut; material: fecal | place: Sweden | collected 2011 ...
TTAACTTCCTTAACAATAGGGGATTGCTAAAATGGCTAACTGCTTGAAATCAAGGGCATATATACGATTAGAGCCTCCCGTCGGGGAGGCTCTGCGGTATTTGGGTGTTGACCCTTTAGTGATCCGCCTGGGGCTCGAACCCAGGACCCCAACATTAAAAGTGTTGTGCTCTACCAGCTGAGCTAGCGAATCATGATGTATGGGCTGAGGGAAATGTTCTACGGTAGATTGAGGAGGCTTGCGCTTCGCTCACAGGGGTTATTTCCCAAAAGCGATGCAAAGGTAGGAAGTATTTTTCAATTGAGCAAGAGTTGAGACCGATTTTTCCAAAATTTTTATTCTGCGGTTGCGTAATGCCGTGGGTATTCGTACCTTTGAATCCGTTTACCGCCTGACGAGGCGATTCGCCATCGGTATTCAGATTGCCTTATCTCTGTTTTTTGCAAATAAATATACCATGAGCCATACTTCCAGCAATATCTCCAAAGCTACGGTAGCGGCCGTCAACGCCGGGACTAAGGCGGACGCCAAGCCGCGCAAGTCGGGGCGCATCCTGGCCATCGATGTAATGCGCGGCATCACCGTGGCCGGCATGATTCTCGTAAACAATTCCGGCGGTCCGGGCACCTACACGCCGCTCGAACATTCGTCGTGGAATGGTTTGACGCCCACAGACCTCGTTTTCCCCTTCTTCATGTTCATCATGGGTATCTCCACGTTTATCTCGCTGCGCAAGTTCGATTTCCGGCTGAGCGCTCCGCTGGCGTGGAAGATTCTGAAGCGCACGGTGCTTATCTTCGCTATCGGCATGGGTCTGGCGTGGCTGTCGCTCTTCGCCAAGGGACTTATTGTAGAGGGTAAGACGCTCTGGGAGGCCACGATGCACTTCGGCGACATCCGCATTCTTGGTGTGCTCCCGCGCCTGGCAATATGCTACGGCATCGGCTCGCTGCTTGCCGTGACGCTGCGCCACCGCTGGCTGCCGATTGTAATCGTGGCCACGCTCGCGGTCTACGGCATCATGCTCCTTGTGGCCAACGGTTATGCTCCCGACGAGACCAACATCCTCTCCATAGCCGACCGCGCGGTGCTCACCGACGCACATATGTATTATACCAAAGTCGACGGCGTGCGCATACCCATCGACCCCGAGGGTGTGCTCTCCACCATCCCGTCGATTATGCATGTGATGATCGGCTTCTGGTGCGGACGCCTCATAATGGAGATCCGCGACAACCGCGACCGCGCTCTGCGCCTGCTGCTCGTGGGCTTCGTGCTGACGCTCTGCGGCTGGCTGCTGAGCTACGGCCTCCCCATCAACAAGAAAGTATGGTCGCCAACGTTCGTGCTCACCACCTGCGGCATGGCCTCGGCACTGCTCGGCTTCCTCGTCTGGGCCATCGACATACGCGGCATGCTCGGCCGCTGGACGCGCTTCTTCGAGGTGTTCGGCGTAAACCCGCTCTTCCTCTACGCTCTGGCCTGGGTGGTGGCAATATTCATGGGGCTGAAATGCTTCCCCGACGCCGCTGCCCCCGACGGGGTCTACAGCGCCAAGAGCTGGATATACTATTGCGTACTGCTGCCGCTTACTGGCAACGCTTCGCTTTCGGCCTGCCTCTACGCCATAGCGTTCGTGCTCTTCAACTGGCTCTGCGGCCTTCCGCTTTACCGCAAGAAAATCTATATCAAGATCTGATATGACACCACTACGCCATATCGCCATAGGCGCCCTGCTTCTCAGTTCCGCTGCCGCAAGCGCCGCCGCTACTCCCGCTCCGGGCTACCCCATAAGCCAGGTGCCCTTCACCGCCGTCAAGGTCGACGACTCATTCTGGACACCGCGCCTGCGCGCGAGCCGCGACGTGACCATCCCGCTGGCCTTCAGTAAATGCGAATCGACGGGCCGCTACGACAATTTCGTGCGCGCAGTCCATCCGTCCGACACCATCCGCATCGGCGGATTCCCATTCGACGACACCGACGTCTACAAAACCATCGAGGGCGCCTCCTACCTCCTGCAGACGTTCCCCGACAAGCGTCTGGAGGCCTACATCGACAGCGTCCTGACGCTCGTTGCCGCCGCGCAGGAGCCCGACGGCTACCTCTACACAGCCCGCACGATGAATCCCGCGCATCCCCACGACTGGGCCGGCTCACGCCGCTGGGAGGCCGTGGAGAATCTCAGCCATGAATTCTACAACCTCGGCCACATGGTCGAAGGTGCCGTGGCTCACTTTCAGGCCACCGGCAAACGCAACTTCCTCGATATCGCCACGCGCTACGCCGACTGCGTGGTGCGCTCCATCGGCACCGCCCCCGGCCAGACCGACTGCGTGCCGGGCCACCAGATAGCCGAGATGGCGCTCGCGCGCCTCTATCTCGCCACCGGCGACCGCCGCTACCTCGACCAGGCGAAATATTTTCTCGACCGCCGCGGCCACACCTCGCGCCGCGACGCCTACTCGCAGGCCCATCTCCCCGTGGTCGAGCAAAAGGAAGCCGTCGGCCATGCGGTCCGGGCGGCCTACATGTACTCCGGAATGGCCGACGTGGCCGCACTGACGGCCGACAGCGCCTACATTCGCGCCATCGACCGCATATGGGACAACATCGTAGGCCGCAAGCTCTACATCACCGGCTGCATCGGCGCCACCAGCCATGGCGAGGCTTTCGGAGCCGACTACGAGCTGCCCAACATGTCGGCCTACTGCGAGACCTGCGCCGCCATCGGCAACGTCTACGTAAACCACCGCCTCTTCCTGCTCCACGGCGACTCGAAATACTACGACGTAGTGGAACGCACGCTCTACAACGGTCTCATCTCGGGCGTTTCGCTCGACGGCGGCTCGTTCTTCTACCCCAACCCGCTCGAATCGGCCGGACAACACCGGCGCCAGCCCTGGTTCGGCTGCGCCTGCTGCCCGTCGAACGTCTGCCGCTTCATCCCCTCGATTCCCGGCTACGTCTACGCCGTGCGCGGCCGCGACGTCTATGTCAACCTCTTCATGGGTAACAGCGCACGCCTCGACGTCGACGGCCGCAAAGGTGCCGTGGCCCTGAGGCAGCATACCGACTACCCGCGTAGCGGCCGCGTCGACATCTCCGTAGACGCCAACCGCCTCGGCGAGTTCGCCCTGCGCGTGCGCATCCCCGGCTGGGCGCAGGGGCGCCCCGTGCCCTCCGACCTCTACAGCTACGCCGACGCTGTGCATCCGCAGTGGACCATCGCCATCAACGGCCAACCCGTCGAGGCCGAACTGCGCGACGGCTACGCCACCATCTCGCGCCGCTGGCGCAAGGGCGACGTCGTATCGCTCGACCTGCCGATGGAGCCGCGCGTAGTGGCTGCCCACCCCAAGGTGAAGGCCGACCGCGGCCGTGTGGCCGTGGAGCGCGGTCCGCTGGTATACTGCGCCGAATGGCCCGACAATGAGGCCGACATATCTTCCGTGTTGCTCAACCGCTCTCCGCGATTCGAAGCTGAAGAGCGACCCGACCTCCCCGGCGGCGTCACAGTGCTCTACACCCCTGCTCAGCAGCTCGCCTATCGTCCCGACGGCACCATCGAGGCGCTCCCCACGCGCCTCACGCTTATCCCCTATTTCGCCTGGGCTCACCGCGGCGCCGGCAAAATGGCCGTATGGCTCGCACGCGACGTCCAGGCCGTGAAGCCGACCCTCCCCTACTCGCTCGCCACCTCGGCGCGCCTCTCGGCCTCCACGCCGGGCGAGGCACTGACCACCGTGAGCGACGGCGCCGTTCCCGCCGATGCCTCCGACCGCTCCGTGGGCTACTTCCCCCTCGAACCGCTTGCCGAAGGAGCCGACGCCCACTGGCTGCAGTACGACTTCCCCGAAGCCACGTTCGTGCGCTCTGCGTCGGTCCACTGGGTTGACGACGCCCCCTGGGGCGACGTGCGCCTGCCGCGTAAGTGGCGTCTGCGCTACCGCGACACCTCCGGCCACTGGCATTCCGTAGGCTTCAACGCCGTGCGCCTCGCCGACCCCGACGCCGAGGTATATCCCACCCGTAAGGGCGAGGCGAGCACCGCCGCCTTCGACCCCGTCGAAGCCACGGCCATCCGCCTCGAGATTTCGCCCGCACCCGGAGCTAAAGCCGGTGTGGCCGAATGGAGCGTGGAGTAATCCATCTTGAATTTCCATCCGAATATTTCGCCAAAACCGGCGAAAGCAGTAATTTTGCACCCGAAAATCGAACCGGCCCCCCAAAAAGCGGGACCACAATGGATATGCGGATAGTACGTTTCTTAAAAGACTGGACTCTCATAATCTCCATATTGGCAGGCATTTTCGGCTACTTTATCTATACCGGCATCCCCGCGCTCGAACCTACACGCGCCGTGGCCAACCGCGCCGTGGCCATCGTGCAGCCGCTGCTCATCTTCGCCATGCTATTCCTCACCTTCTGCAAGGTCGACCCGCGCCAGCTGCGTCTGCGCCGCTGGCATGGCTGGCTGCTCGCCATCCAGTGCGGCCTCTTCGCCGCCATAGGCTGCGTACTCATGGCAATGCCCCACAGCGGCTTGCGGGTGGTGCTCGAAGGGGCGATGATATGCCTCATCTGTCCTACGGCCACGGCGGGAGCCGTAATCACCCGTCGGCTCGGCGGCGACGTCAACAACATAACCACCTACACCATGCTAATCAACCTCGCCACGGCGCTGCTTATCCCCGCCATGGTGCCGCTGGTGCATCCCAACCCCGACCTCAACGCCTTCGCCGCCGCGGCGCTGATACTCGGCAAAGTGTTTCCCCTGCTGTTGCTGCCGCTGGTCGCCGCGATGCTCCTGCGCTACTTCCTGCCACAACTATGCGCGCGCATCGCCCGCTACCAGGACCTGTCGTTCTACCTCTGGGCCGTGGCCCTCGCCCTTGCCATGGCCGTGACCACGCGAAGCATCGTCCACTCTACCGTAGCGCTCTCCACCCAGCTCTGGCTCGTGGCCGTATCGCTCGCATGCTGCGCGGGCCAGTTCTATTTCGGCCGCCGCATAGGGCGCCGCTACGGCGACACCATCACCGCCGGCCAGTCGCTCGGCCAGAAAAACACCGTGCTGGCCATCTGGATGGGCTACACCTTCTTTACCCCCGTCACGGCCATCGCCGGCGGCTTCTACAGCATCTGGCACAATCTGGTCAACTCATACCAGCTCTACCGCGCCGCTAAAGGCGGCTCTTTATAGCGGCGCACCTTTGGCGTCGACTGCGGGACTCGGCTTCGGGGCCGTACTTCAGTACTGTCCCCGTCAGCCATCGCCCTTGTCTCCTAAAATCTGCACCACTCTAAAACGCCGCCTCGCCATCCGGATTCCAGCCCATCCGCGCGTTTCTCTTTGTCTCTGGTGCCGGAGGCTTGCCTCCGGTTTCCCCTTTCATCCCCCTAATTTCCCTGCAAATTTGTTTCCGCTCCGAGCTTCCGCTCAGTTCCCCATCGCAAAAGTATTTATTTGTCTCTGCGCCGAGCTTTAGCGAGGTTTCCCCTTTTTGCCGTCCTCAATACCGCGCTGAGGGCGTAAGCCCGAAGTCCACCGCCAAGCGCCCCCTCCGAGTGGCAATAAGGTAGTTCTGTGAGCGAGCTTCAGCTCGCGTTCCGGCCAGGCAATAGCTTTTGTTCCTGGTGGCCGAGCCTTGGCTCGGCGCGATATGGGTATGCGAGGTAGGCCTCGACGCACCCGTTTGGACCAAACGCCCTCGCCCCGCTATGGAAGCATGTTCAGGATCCATGCTCCCGTAGCGGGGCGTCGTGTTTTTCACCCAATTATCTCTATCTTTGCAAATCATCAGGAACTTTCCCCTGCAAAATTCAAACCATCAAATTATGTCAGATCTACAATTCTATCTTAATAATAGCTATTCTCCAGCCAGATTTATGATTAAACTGGATTGGTACCAGGATCTTCCATCTGGCAACTCCAATTTCTCTTTCGATACAATAGGCCAAAAATCGTTGTTTCTCCATGAGTATATCCACTTCCTTCAGGAAATCTCTACTGCCTATGGACGGATGAAAACATCTTGCATGCTCATGGGGGCGCTCCAACGCTCTCACCAACTGAGAATGTCTAATTTTCCTGACCTGAAAGTTCCCATTGAATTTGACCGCAAATCATGCAATGAAGTTCTATTTTTCAACGAAAGTGCATCCCCGTTCTACGCCGGCACTGCTTTCATCCAAAGATTAAGGGAGAAACCGTTTAAAATCAAAAGTCTGAGACCAATAAGTCACGTGATAGCCGGGAAAGAATTAAGGTATTTAAACGGCAACATCGAATACTCCGACGGCAATACATATGAAATCAACGTTGGAGGTGAAATCCTTTCAGAGAGTATGGCATACCTCGCCGAAAAAAATTTCATGGATGTCAACTACGAGCCGGGGCGCCCCGTAAGTCCCTATCCCTACCTGATGGTCAACAAAATTGCAGAAAAAATTTATCCCGAAATTGCCCATAATAATCTTCTGCTGTACAAGATAGTGGATTTATGCCTCTCGAAAGCCTATAATCCCGGAATCGTATTCTATGATTTTCTGAAAATTCTCAAGGAAAAGAAATTCTGCAATGCCTCCGACGACAGTAAACTAATATCTCTGTTCGAAGCTAATCCCCCGCACTCCCACCCTCTTTCCCTTATTGCCGACGAAGTTCTTCTCGAGATGAACCAATGCTTTCAAAGCAAGTATTTCGACACTACCATACAATGGATTAAAGAGTTGTATAGCCGTGCTGATTTCCTTCGGCTGTGCGATCCTCTTTTCATGAAAGAATTTTTCACCCCGGATGGCATCAGTTCGCTTGGCCAAAGTTTTATCGAGAGGTTATTCGGATATCCTTACATCATTAACTATGAGCATAAAGGCATATGGCGCGCTCCACATAGTTTCAAATTTAATCTCCGGCAAAATATCGAATTTCATTTGCTCGCAGCTGCCATCGAAATTGGGCACACGCTTAAAACCTACGGCTCCTGTCGTTTACGACCGTTTTGTGAAGTTTCTCCTGAAGAGGCTGTTCGGAATATGGTCAACGAAATCTGCAACCATCCATGCGACAAATTCACAGAAATAACCGATTCATCTCCATCCAAACGCCTTTGCCCCTTCGCCGCCATGTGGAAACATTGGGGATTGCAGGGCAAATCCGTTTCTCCCTCGTAGACCGCTCATCCAAGCCTCTTCCTGAGCCTTTACCTCAACCTCTCTTCTCCTAATCTTCCCCGCCGTTCCCCTCAGCACGGTGCTGAGGGCGGAAGCCCGAAGTTCCCCGAAAGTGGTTCTATGAGCGAGCTTCAGCTCGCGTTACGGCCCGGCAATAGCTTTTGTCACCGGTGGACGAGCCTTGGCTCGGCGCTGCCGCGCAACCGACCCGAGGGCGAGAACTGGAGGCGGTTCGAGAAAAAAAATGCGCTCTTTGACTGAAATTTAACGTTTTGGCAACACATCGTAACGAAATTATACATACCTTTGCAAACAGAAGGAGGAGCCCAACACACATCCGAGTGCTCCTCTCCCATTTCCTGCTCATGCAGAGGCAATTGCAGCGAATTCTTTAACCAAATAATTTCTACTTTATCCTTATGAAAAAACTTCTACTCATGCTTTGCATGGTAGTGGGCATTGGCATGTATTCGATGGCCAAACCGACTACTTGGGAATCGAAGCCGACAAATGCAGCTGGCTACGATTCTGCGCTTGAAGGTTCGAGCAGCACAACCACTAAAATTCCGACCGGATGGTGGATTGACAAGACTGCAAACACCAAATGGGATTTAACGGCAAAATATGCATCAGGCGGCTATTATTCACGCGGAACAAATGGATTAACATTCGGCAGCGGAAACGCTGCAATCCAGACTGTCACTCTTGAGACATCCGCTTTTCCTGGCACCATTACAAATGTAACCATCAATGGTGTATCTACAAATGTAAGTTCATCAAAAAAAGGGAATGTAACCGCAACTGTTACGGTTGGGACCGAAACATTTACAGCAACTACTTCCTCCAACAACACTGCAACAGCTAAGGATTTTGTATTTACTGGAAGTGCTTCCGGTAAAATTACAATTGTACTTACTCAGGCTGGGGATGCCGGACGTCAGTTGAATTTTAAAGGTCTTGCAGTAACCTACGATACCGATGGCGGCGACAATCCTCCTGTAACCACGACTGTTACTCCTCCGACTATCACCATCTCCGGCGAGAAGCAGGGCAACGACTACTTGGTTGGTGCTACCGCAACTATTTCGGCTGAAACCGAAATGATTCAGTATACGCTTGACGGCACTACCCCCACTACTGAAAACGGAGAGCTTTATACTGAACCTATCGTTCTTGACAAAGCCCAGAAATACACCATCAAAGCAATTGCCCTTGATGATGATTTCAATGCAAGTGAAGTTAAAGCCCTGGAAGTAAACATAGTCGAGAAGATCGTTACGCCTCCTGCCGGTGATACCGGCACAGTAGTATTTATCGCTGATGGCTATACTTACACTGGAACAGCAGATATTAAGGTTACTTTTAGTGGCACTCAGACTTCTGGTAAAACAATTGCCGACCAAACCTGGACTGCAACAGGTGTATGCGCCCTTGATTTTACAGCTACAAGTCAGTCCACATCCTATACCGACGGCTCAGTCTGCAGATGGTATTCGGGCGATGGCATCACAATCACGCCTCAAACTGGAATTAAGATTACAGGCCTGAAAATGGTTTCTGGGACTTCAAATGCAGTATGCTCAAATGGGACTCCTAAACTTAACAGTATTAACTCGACTGCTTGGGTAGCCGATGGTAATACCGTTGCAACTTGGGCCGGAACCGCCGTATCAGAAGCATTCACTTTCACCAATACTGCTCAGATTCGCTTCCAGTATCTTGAGGTGACATATGAAAAAGTGCAGACCGGTCCGGTTGTTGACAAGCCCATTATCACTATTACCGGCGAAAAGAGCGGCGAAGACTACCTGATTGGTGCCACGGCTTCTATCAGCGCTCCCAAGGCAAGCTACATATTCTATACTACCGATGGCTCTGACCCCAAAGCTGAGGGCAACACCGCCGTAAAAGAAGTAGAAGCCACAAGCGTTGATCTCGGCAAACTTGCTCTCGGCGAAACTACCATCAAAGCCTACATCTGGGATGCAGAAGCCAATGCAAGCGCTGTGGAGACTGTTACAGTCAACGTAGTGAAGAAGCCCGCAGGAATTTTCTGGAGCAGCGACCAGTGCAAGATTTATATCGGCGAAGAGCCTTACACCTTCCCCACTCTGACTAACCCCAACGAACTTAAGATTTCCTACTCGATTCCTGCCGCCGACGCCGCTATCGCAACCATCGACAAGGCAACCGGCGAAATAACCATCGTGGGTGAGGGCTCGACTACAGTCCGCGCCACCTACACTTCGACCGATGATTCCGAATTTGCAGGAAGCTGGGTTCAGTACACCCTCACCGTTGCCAAGCGCCCCGCAGGCGACTCGATGCACGCCACAAGCTATATGTTCGACTTCACTGCAGAGGAAGACTTCCGCGGACTTGGCAGCTATGGAATGAAATTTTTCTCTCAGACTTATACAGGCTCCGATTATGAAACCGATATGGAGAATCCTGTCACCAAGATTATCCGTAAGGGTGTAACTCTCGATTTTGTATTGCCTGACAACTACACTTCAAAGATGCCAACCTATCGTCTCTACCAAGGCACTGCAAAGAAAGGCGACGCCCTGCGTGTTTACAATGCCAAACTGCAGTTCTCGGTTCCCGCACCCGGCCGCATCAAATCGATTGTATTCCATAAGGGTGGAGAAAACAGATGGACTCTTACCGAAGTAAGTGCTGGTGAAATGCCTACAACATGGGCAGATGATGGTACTGCTACCTGGACTGCTCCAGAGAATGAATCTATTTCAAGCGTCTGGTTCAACTTCAACGGCGATAGACATACCAGCTTTACCGGCATCACCGTTGAATACGACCTGAGCAAGCCCGCTATGCCTTATGTCGTCAGCGAAACAGCTACTGAAATTCTGGTGGAATGCGACGACTGGTGCGAACTCCATTATACGAAGAAGCCGGAGTCGGCCGCCAAGGCTCCGAGCCGCGTACAGCTTGCCGACGGCACTATCGAGGATACCGACGAATGGTACAACCACGGCAACTATCAGATTACCATCGACAAGACCAACGAGCTCCATAAAGATCGCGGCTACAGCTTTATCGCCAACCATGCCGAGACCGGCCTTAAGAGCGACGCTCTGAACCTCTATATCGGTTCCGAGGGCACGCTGACCGGAGTCGAGGGAATTTCGACCGAGGCCGATGCCGACGCTCCCGTTGAGTTCTACGACCTGCAGGGCCGTATGGTGGCCAATCCCCAGGGCGGGATATTTATCCGCCGTCAGGGCATGAAGGTAACGAAAGTAGCCCTTTGAGGGCCCCCTTACATCAATCCATAAAAGGCGGCTCCGCATAGTGCGGAGCCGCCTTTTTAACGTTAAAATCTTAGAAACTACAAGGACCTTAGAGACTTTAGAGACCTTAGAGACCTTAGGAGCCTTAAAGACCTTAGAGACATTAAAGACTTTAGAGACCTTAGGAGCCTTAGAGACCTTAGAGACTTTAATGACCGAGAAGCGGAGAGGGGCGGCATCAGAAGCCGCGGCGGCGGATTTTGACGGGGATCATCTCGGGGGTGCGCTCGGCGCCGTCGGGGAGCACGAGGGCAAGGTGGCCGCCGCCTCCGGCGCCCAGCATCTTCCAGGCGAGGGCCGTCGGGCGGTAAAGCTCGATGAATTCGGCTACTCCGGGCTGCATCATGGCGGGGAAGAGCGCAACCTGGGCGGCGAACGATGCAGCAAAAGCGGCGGCGAAGGCCTGCAAGTCGCGCGCCATGATGGCGTCCCAGCATCTCGAGGCCGCCGAGGTAAGCGCCTCTACCTTGGCGGGAGTAATATCCTTCCCTTCGACCACGGAGCATCCCGGGCGGCGCGGGAACATCGGCACGAGCACGATATGGTTTTCCAGCCAGGTGAGCACGGTCTCGTCGTGGCACGACTCGATGCGCTCAGGCCAGTATCGGCCGTTGTAGTAGTGGCGCGTAAGGCCCGACATGCAGATGCCGATGGCGTCCTGGGCGCCGGAAACGTGCCCCTTGTTCTCCGGGTCGTTCTCGAAGCAGAATAGCAGACGGGCGAGCATTTCCTCATTGTAGTCGGGCAGCTCGTAGGGCCATATCTTGCGGGCGGCATTGCGCGTGGAGGTCGACATACCGCCACGCTCCATAAATTCCACTGTAGGCTCGATGGATATGGTGAGCGCCCAACCGGCGCCGAGCTGCGATACGTAGGGCTGGTCGATCCACGTGCCTGCAAGGTCTACGCGGTAAGGGAGGTGCGATTTCACCCCCTTGCGGAGCGAAGTGGTGGAGCGGGCCTCCAGTCCGGCGTCGGGCACGCGCTGAAGCTCGATGTACTCGATGCCGCGGTCGGCGCAGAGGCGGCGTTTCACGTCGCTTCCCCCGTCGGAGTTGACCACGAAGATGTCGGGCTTCACCAAATCGAGCGTATCGAGAAAGTCGAGCATGCCGCTGCCGGGGTTGATATAGGCATCGGTGACGTAGCGTATCGCCTTTACCATATATAGACGTTCCTTCTCGGAGTAAACGGTCTTGCGGTTTTTCAGCTCCTCGATGGTGCGGTCGGAGCCGATGCCAACGTAGAGGTCGCCGTAGCGCGAGGCCTCCTTGAAGAAGGCCACATGGCCCGAATGGAGCATGTCGTAGCAGCCGGAAACGAATACTTTTTTATTCATTATATGATGATGAGAGTGTTACGGACGCACGAGCCGTGCGTCCCTACAATTTGGGTTATCGTATTTGCGGATTGCGGAGGATGGCAGCGGCATACAGGAGAACGACGGCGAAGCAGCCTACGGGCACCCAGAAGGAGGCGCCGATGCCGAAGGAATCGCTCAGAAGGGCATGAAGCGGCGTGATGAGCGCACCGCCGAGGATGGCCATAATCAGACCCGAGGCGCCGAGTTTGGCGTCGTCGCCCCCGACGCCCTCGAGAGCGATGCCGTAGATGGTGGGGAACATGAGCGACATACACCCCGATACACCCACCAGCGCCCAGACCGACGGCCACCCGCTGCCGTAGATCACAACCAATGTGCAACATATGGCCGCCACGGAAGCCACAGCGAGCAGACGCACAGGACGCACGTAGGCCATCAGCCACGTGAACAGGAAGCGGAAGGCCGTGAAAGCCAGGATGCTGTAGAGGAAAACCATCGAGGCTTCGCGTTCGAGCACGCCCAGACGCGCCATAGCCAGACGGATGGTGAACGACCACACGCCCGTCTGCACTCCCACGTAGAAAAACTGCGCCACCACGCCGTAGCGCCAGCGGCGGTTGGCGAACAGCCGGCGAAAACTTTCCGAGATTCTGAACGAAAGGCCTTCGGAACGTTCGGAGGGCATGCGCACGAAGGCGATGACAAGCAGCAGCGCGAGCAGCACGATGCCGATGAGCATATATGTGGCCGACACGGCGCTGAGTTCGTGGGCCTGCACCTGGCGAAGAGCCTCGGCGTCCATGCCGGCACGCTCGGCGGCGTCGGCGGCATTGAGTTCCGAGAGGATGAAATGGCGGCTTAGCAGTATGCCGCATACGGCTCCGACAGGATTGAGCGTCTGGGCTATGTTGAGGCGTCGGGTGGCCGTCGCCGCCGGACCCATGGAGAGGATGTAGGGGTTGGCCGTAGTCTCAAGAATGGCGCATCCTCCGGCCATTACGTAAATGGCGAAAAGGAAGAAACCATAGGAAGCCGCCCCCCCGGCGGGAAAGAAGAGCAGCGTGCCGGCCGCGTAAAGCGCCAGACCGAGCATTATGCCGGCTTTATAGCTGTGTCGACTGATAAAAATAGCCGCCGGAAGAGCGAAGCAGAAATAGGCGCCGTAGAAGGAAAATTGCACCAGCGAGGTCTGGAGGTCGGACATCGACATGATACGCCGGAATGCCGCCAGAAGCGTATCGTTCATATTGTTTGCCAGGCCCCACAGCAGAAACAGGAGCGACACCAACGCGAACGGCACACCGAAAGCTACGGCACTGCGTTTACTCTGATTTGTAATGGAATTTCTCATGGCGTGAATCTTACTTGCAAAGTTAGGGCTTTCAGCGGAAAAATTTCAGAAGTTGCAAGAAATTCAGTAGCTTTACAATGCGAAAACATCCAAAACAGATAGCCACATGGACATACTTGAAGCCATGACGGTGCGCCGGTCGGTGCGCACTTTCACCGGACGACCGATAACCGCTCTTCAGGCCGAACGCATCGTGGCGGCCATATCCGAGGCCGCCAATCCGTTCGGCCAGACCCCCGACATAAAGTTGATCCGCTTCGGCGAGGAGCGCGATCTGCGGCCATCGACCTACGGAATGATACGCGGGGCATGCGACTATCTCGCCATGGGCTACGGCTGCAGCGAGGCCGACGCACTTGCCGCAGGCTTCGCCATGGAGCAGGTGGTGCTCGAAACTACCCGAATGGGGCTCGGTACGTGCTGGATAGCAGCCACCTTCCGCGGAAGCGACTTCGAGCGGAAAGCTACGTGGAGCCGGGAGCAGCCGCTGAAAGTGGTAATCCCGGTGGGCGTGGCGGCGAGAAAGAGCCTTGTGGAGCGCGTGGCCCGCATGGCCGCCGGGAGCGACCGGCGCAAGCCGATGGACAGCCTATTTTTCGCGTCCGGATTCACAGGACCGCTCTGCGGGGATTCGCCTTTCTACGAAGCGCTGGCCATGATGAGGCTCGCCCCGTCGTCGACCAACTCACAGCCCTGGCGCGCCGCAGCGGGCGCCGACGGGCGCAGCGTGGACTTTTTCAGCCGCGACACCAGTAAATTGTCGACGCTCGACTGCGGCATCGGTATCTGCCACTTCGCCATGGCCGAACGCGCCTGCGGCCACTCCGGCAGTTTCATGCGCCTCGCCGAAGCCCCAGCCAACCCCGCCGGATTGCGGTACATCACCACATATATCAGAGAATAAATTGTTGATTCTGCACTCGCTTCCCACATTGATGGTAAAACCCTGTTTGCAGGCTGTTACCGAAAAGTTAAATACAAGGGCGAATGTTTTCTATTATTTTAAGATACTGATAACACAAGAGTTAAATCCGAGTTAAACCTATAAGTCAAATTAAACGCAAGGCTGTTATTCTTATCAAAGAAAGCGAAAAGAATAACGAACAACAGCTTTAAAAACACATTTGACTTATGAAAAAGAAAATTCTCGGACTTGCTGCAATTGCAATGTCGCTCATCGCCCTCCCCTCCGTAGCCCAGAACAAAAAGAACAACGACGGCCGGAAGAAGGAGGCTCGTATTGAAAACACCCAGTGCACCAAAGACTTCAAGAAAGGCGACCGCGCCACCTGCATATTCGAAGGGCTCACCCTCAGCGATACTCAGAAAGACCAGCTGAAACAGCTTAACGAAAAGCAGCTTGCCGACCGCAAGGCCCGCAAGGAGGCACTCCGCGCCAACCGCCAGCGCAACGACTCGACCATGCGCGCCGAGCGCCGCGCCTCGAAGAAAGCCTACCTTGAAGAGGTGAAGGCAATCATCGGCCCCGACCAGTATGTAGTGTTCCTTGAGAACTTCTATCTCAACGGCGGCCAGGGCAACGGCCACGGCAAAGCCGTCAGAGGCCAGAAAGGCCACGGCCATCACGGCCACTTCGCCCAGAACGGCAAGAACCGTAACGGCAAAGGTATGAACCGCGCCGACAAGGCTCAGAAGACTTCCACCGAAGCCAACGCAGCTTCTTAATTTGAGGTTTCCTAACAATACACCATAATTACATCCGCCAGGGGCGGTGTGTCAAAATTCAATAATTTGACACATCGCCCTACTATTTACCCGGATGGCAAGGGCGCTGTCAGAATGGTCCAGATGGTAGGAGCCTGAGGGTGAGGGTGAAGGGAGTTGACTAAGGTCAATGACCGAACCCGAACCCCTCGGGCTACGACCCAGATGGGCTATTATGACACGCCCTCCTGGCGCTATTTATGGCGCCAGAACGTTTGCCATGTCGGCGGAAAAGCTTAAATTTGCGCGATTTAACCATAAAACCGACATGAAAATACACATCGGGCCGCTGTGCCGCCCGAGATTGACACTGGTATTAGTTCTCGCCGCTCTTCCTGCGGCATTCGCCCAGGTAGTGGACACTGTCAAAACAGCTGATAATCCGCTGCCGCCGGTGGTACGTAGCTTCATCGGCGACTATGTGCAGAGTGCCGACGGCGCCATCTCCCTGCGCAACGCCACAAAGCGCCAGCAGTTCAACGGCTCGCAGAAATCCACCTTCGACCGCGACATCGCATCGCCCAAATCGGCCGGATTCCATCCCGACGGAAGCCGGCTGTATGTCAACTCGCTCGAAGGATGCGCTACGGTGGTGTACGACGCCCGCACAATGCGCAAGCTCAAGGTCATAAGCCACCGGTTCGAACCCGCGGCCGACACACGATGGGCCACCCCTTCAGGGTTCTATCCCTGGACACACTATGCCGACGGCGCCAGGCGTCCATTCAGTGGCAAACCCGTGGAAATGGCCTTCTCCCACCGCGGGCGCTATCTGTGGGTGCCCTACTACCGGCGCTCGTTCGACATCAACGCCCAGGACCCTTCGGCCGTGGCGGTAATCGATACGCGCACCGACTCGATCGTACGTATGTTCGAGACCGGACCGCTCCCCAAAATGGTAGCGACATCCAACGGAGGCGACCTTCTGGCCATAACCCACTGGGGCGACAACACGGTGGGACTCATAGACATATCGGGCGAACGACCCGATACATGGCGCCATCTGCAGCCAATCGTAATCGGAAAGAAACTCCAGCTCGACTTTCCGCTCGACCGGAGTGTGGACCGAGACTCGAAGTCGGGGCTGCTGCTTCGCGGCACGATTTTTACCCCCGGCGACCGCCATATGCTAATAGGATGTATGGGCGGTAGCATAGCCGTGGTCGACGTGGCCCGGCGCCGCCACACCGGCTTTATTAACGACATCTACAACGTGCGCCATCTCGCCCTGCGCGGCAACAGGGTCTACGCCTCGCAAAATGTGGCCGGAAAAATCTGGAGCATCGCCGCCGACAGCCTTACCTCCGCCATCGACCGCGCCGCGGAGGCCGGGCGACGCGCAATCTCGGCTAACGGATGGCGCGGATGTCAGGTGGGGAAGGGAGCGCGCACGCTTGAGGTATCGCCCGACGGACGCTACACATTCGTGGCCTGCAACTTCGACAGCCGTGTAGACGTAGTCGACAACGAAACAATGAAAGTGGTGACTTCCATACGCTGCGACTCCTATCCCGTAGGACTCGCGCTCTCGCGCCGGGGTGGAACACTGGCCGTAACGTCGCAGGGGCGCCGCGGCCAGGGAGGGAATGCCCTCAATCTCTTCAACATACACCGGAAATAACCGTACATTCCAATAATCAGGGCGGCATGTCGAAATCTGTCGACACGCCGCCCTGATTATACATATAAACTGATTTTAGCGGACTATTTCCTTGGCAACACTGTTGCCGCGGCGCACGATGTAGATACCCGGAGCCGGATGAGCAACACGGATGCCCTGCAGATTGTAATATACCGGAGGAAGCTGGCTGTCGGAGTCGGAAGTGACACCCTCCACACCCGACGAGGCGGCTTTGAAGTAGAGGCGGAAATTGTCGAAACAGGTCCAGTCGGTGGACATTGTCACCGTCTTGCGAATACCGACACGGAGCGCACCGCGTTCGGGCAGAATATATTCCACGGAGTTACCGGTATATTTGCCTGCGGTGTTGAAGGCCGTGTTGGCCGACCACACGTCGTTGGGGACATTCGAGAGCGTGTAATCCTCGCTGTGGAGCGAAACGAAGGGAGTCTCCATGTCGGCGATATAGAGCACCGGGTGCAGACGCTCGTAGCCGTCGCGGTGGGCGGCAAACGAATACTCGCGGCTGCCGTAGCGATAGAATCCCTGTGCCTCAAGCCGATATGTGCCTGCCGGCATATTTTCGAGAATCTGGTAAGTGTCGAAATTCTTGTCGAAATGCTCGGCCACACCGGCATTGGCGGCCGTAAATACCGTACCGAGCCAGCCGTTGCCATTGTTGGCGTTGAAATCGGGATTCGCGAGAAGATACGTCACGTCGTTGAACCCTTCGGGAGCATCAGTAGAGAGGGAGGCTGACTTGGCAGCGGCGAGTGCATCGAGCGCCTGACGCAGAGCGGCTGTGAGCGACTCCACCGTGCGGTTGGAATCAACCAGAGTCTCGGCCATGGCGATGGCTGCATCGTAGGATGCGTCGCCACCGGCCTGCGCCGTTTTGGCCTTGGCAAGCTCCGAAGCATAAACGCCCCAGAGCTCGAGCATCTGCTGTTCGGCAGCCGTGACGGGCATCACGCCGCCGACGCTCATGTTGCCGACTCCGCCGAGAGCGAACGCCTCGCCGGGGGTCGAGACTGCGAAATCCGTATCCGTTACTTTTGCCGTGACGCCCGAAGTGCGGTAATACAGCCCGTGAGTATCGCGGCCGATAAGGCGCACAAGCACGGGCGACGACACAGCGGCACCACCTTCGAGAGCCATGGAGGCAGACTCACTCCAATCGCCATCTATAGCATCAGCTACATAGTGGACGAGAGCGGCACGCGAGGGCACGGCGGCAAGCAGATGCCAGCGGCCATCGTAGCCGCTCTTCCAGAGGTCGAAGCCGGCAGGCGCAATCCCCTCGGGACCGAAAGCTTCCGGGGCCGACAGGGTGCCGAAACCGGTATCAGCCGTAGAACGGACGAGTTTCACACCCTCGGTCGTGCGTAGCAGGAAGTATACCTGAGTTTTCCCGTCGTTGTCGACAACGACACGCGGACTCTCCACGGCAGTTACATTCGAATCGAACGTCGCCGGAGCCGACTCCCAGTGGAAAAGGTCGGGCGACTGCATCAACACTACAGAAAGTCCGTCGGCCGATACTCCGGCCATAAGATAACGGCTGTTGCGGGAGTCGCGGGCGATGAAAGCATCCTGAGCGACGATGCCACTGCCTGCGCCAAGCCTTTCAAAACGTTTTCCCATCGTCGACTCTCCGGCGAGCGCGAACTCAACGGAGCCGCCCGAGGGAGCGCCGGTGAGCAGATAGCCCGTGAACGCATCGGCGGGAGCAAGCGTAACCGGGAACTGAAGCACGCCCTCTGCTCCGTCGGGCATGCGCACCGTGGCCGAAAGCGTCCCGGCAGCGCGAGGCTCTTCAGAACTGTTGGCCCGGAGAATATCGAGCGTAGCCGAATACAGACCCGAAACGGGAGCGATGTCGGCCGAGGGGGGTTCCATGAACCATTCAACTGACGCACCCGAGGGGAGAACTGTCGGGAGCTGAACGGCTTCGTGAAGCCAGCGGAGCCTGTCGGCTACCGGCGCAAGCGCGTCAAGCGCCTCCTCGCGTGCGGCATCGCTGAGGTCGGAGCGTCCGACCTCCGGTTTCACGGCATCTCCCAGAGCGAAGCGGATGATGCTGAATGAATATGGGGGCACCTGATAGACTGATGTGGAGGGAGCTACGCTTTCCATAGCTCCGGCGGCCGGAGCCACATTGCGCGGATTGTCGAGCGTGTTTATGTCGGTATCGGATGCAGAGGTGAGCACCGTCACATCGGCCGACAGCATCGAGGCGTTAGCCATATTGATTGTGAGAGGAGTGGCATTTCCTGATGTGTTTACCACCTTTACAAACATGGTGTTGTCGTCGTCGTTGACGGTCGATGAGAAGTAGAGCGAACGACCCACGGGGAATGTAACGTTGTGGACAAGTTCGCCGTCGAGCCAGCATTTCACCGACGGCCCGTTGACCTCCACCTTTATATGGTAGTCGCGGCCGGATTCAATCTTGCCCGGTCGCAGGTCGAAATCGGATTTAGTGCCGTTCTTGCAATACTGGAGGCCGTGCTGCGAATTGTTCCATCCGCCTATGTTCCACCAGCAGTAGTTGGAGGCGTCGGCATAGTTGAACACGATGAGGAAGCCCTCGCTTCCGGAAATCTTGCGCGCGTCGCATTCGAAAACGTAGGAATCGGGCTGTTCGGTGTTCAATATCGCCATATCGCCCTGCAGCGAGAGGTTTTTCTGATAGAGCGTCTCATTGTTGTTGCCCCAGGTTGAGCCGGCCGTCCAGTTGTCTATGCCTGCGGCGAAATCGTCGGTGAATATTTCCGTGCCGTCGGGGCGGGTGATTTTCACGTTGTCGAAATAAGCGCGGGTGCTCCAGGTCGACACGCCCACCTGCTTGCCAAGCGAGGCTGTATTGTTCTCCTCGGTGAATTTCACGTTCTGGCGCCCCACGTTGGTGGCCATAAGCTGCTGGACATAGTAGGAGGGGATACCGAACGCGTCGGCGTGGGTAAAGCGGATCATGTCGGGCAACCAGCCGCAGCCCCGCTCTTCGTTGTAGAAAATCGGGGCATAGGAGTTCATCACCACGATGTCGGAATTGCGCTCCATTCCGAGCATGTAGACGGCCTCGCCGAGAGCGGCGCGCAGCGGACCGGCGCCTACCTCGCCGGCAGGCTCCGTGACGGCATATTCTCCGACATAGATTTTTGGGCCGGTGCGGTCGTAGGAATCATATTTCCCGTACTGGAGCTCGAACCATCCGGGAGTGCGGTAATAATGCTCGTCGACCATCTCGACCGGATAGGGATTGCGCCAGGAAGGTGTATCCGTGCCCCACGACTCGACATTGCCGATAAGGGTGATTTCCGGGTAACGCGACTTGATGGCATCGTAGAAAGCCTTGTAGCGCTCGGCATAATGGTCGAAACGAAGATCATTGGGGTCGTAATTGTAGTTTTCGTTGCCAATCTCCAGCAGGCGGAGATTGAACGGCTCGGGATGGCCGGCGGCTGCACGGCGTGCGCCCCACTCGGTGGTGACGTCGCCGTTGCAGTACTCGATGGCATCGAGAGCCTCCTGAATGTAGGCGTCGATGTCGGTATAGTCCACCGCATAGAAATGGCCGAGACCGATATTTACCACAAACAGCGGCTCCGCACCCAGATCTTCCGTAAGCTGCAGGAATTCATGGAAGCCCATGCCGTCGGTGCAGGGGTATCCCCAGTTGTGGTTGTAGTGGCCGGGGCGCTCCTCAACCGGGCCGATGGTCTTCTTCCATTCGAAGCGGTTGTTGTTCTCGGCCGTACCGTAGCCCTCGATGTAGCATCCGCCCGGAAAGCGGACAAACGAAGGCTGCATCGCCTCAAGCATTTCGGCCAGGTCGCGCCGGCATCCGTTGGGACGGCCACGGAACGTGGGCGGGAAAAGACTCACCATGTCGAGGCAGAGCGTGCCGGGCTTGTCGAACGTGAGGTTGAACTTGCAGTCGGGAGCGGTGACCGTGGCCGTCATCTCGCCCGACACCTTGGTCCATTTGCCGTCGGCCCGGAATGCCACAGCCCCCTGCGCGGCGACTTCGCCGCCGGCTGTTGCCAGAGAGAACGAAGCGGTTCCGGAATAAGGTGTATCCGATTTCACCCAGAAAGAAAATGAATACGTATCGCCTTCCGTAGCTTTGATGCCCCAGTAGCCTGTGTTGGATATCCCCTGCCCTGCCTCTGAAATTTTCAGCTCGAGGGCCGCGAGATGGGCGTCGTTCATAAGGCCGGTTCCGATAGCGACTGCCTCGGCGCCGTCGAGAGGTGTCCAGAATTCGAGACCGTTGGTCTCGAACGAGCGGTTGCGGATCAGCTCAGCATAAAGACCACCGTCGCCGGCATTGTTGATTTCCTCATAGAAAATACCGTAGTGGAGCGGACCGATTTTAGCGCCGCGAGAGGCGGCATCGATATTCAAAGTGACCTGAGCGCCCGCCTGGACGCCACATACGGCCAAAGCAGCTCCCAGAAGAGCTTGTCTGAACAAGTAAGAAGGCATAGAATTCATGGTATTAAGGCAGCCGACCCTTTCAGCGACTGCATTCTGCATAATATAATACTGTTTACAAATTTACGGATTGAAACATACATTTACAACAGCATCCCCGAAAAATCGGCTAACGGCAAAATAACTTAAAATTTAGGGTTGCGTTTGAGCAATGAGAAAGGTCAAATCGTAGTTTATTATAAGAATCAACAAAAATAATACCTAAGTAACTGGTCGAAATTATTTTAATATTTCCGGGAGGAAAATTTTCGGGAGATTTTTCTCGATGAAGAAGGAGTGTAGATGTCTACACGACTGATGAAGAGAGGAAAAGATGCGGAAATTTTACCGCGGAAATGTTGAAATAATTAGATCAGGAAAGTATAAAATAATTTTGAACAGTTACTTAAATAATACCATATGGCAAAGAAAGAATACTTTCCCACGATAGGAAAAATCAAATTCGAGGGAACACAGAGCTACAACCCGCTGGCGTTCCGCTATTACGACGCAGAGCGCACCGTGCTCGGGCGCCCCATGAAAGAATGGCTGAAATTCGCCATGGCATGGTGGCATACCCTCACTGCCGAAGGTGGCGACCAGTTTGGCGGAGGCACCAAGAAATTCCCCTGGAATGATGCGCCCGACGCCATGACGGCGGCAAAACAGCGCGCTGATGCCGGATTCGAAATCATGCAGAAGCTCGGCATCGAGTATTTCTGCTTCCACGACTTGGACCTCATCGGCGACCCGGCCGACATCGACGAATACCAGAGCCGTATGGCCGAAATCACCGAATACCTCAAGAGACTGATGGCCGAGACGGGCATAAAGAACCTCTGGGGCACGGCCAACGTGTTCGGCAACGGCCGCTACATGAACGGCGCAGCCACCAATCCCGACTTCGACGTAGTGGCCCGCGCAGCCGTACAGATCAAGGGTGCCATCGATGCCACGATAGCCCTCGGCGGCAGCAACTACGTGTTCTGGGGCGGCCGCGAAGGCTACATGAGCCTGCTCAACACCGACCAGAAGCGAGAAAAGGACCATCTGGCAATGATGCTGAAAATGGCCCGCGACTACGCCCGCTCCAAAGGTTTCACCGGCACTTTCCTCATCGAGCCCAAGCCCATGGAACCCTCCAAACACCAGTATGACGTCGATACGGAAACCGTAATAGGATTCCTTAAAGCTCATGGCCTCGATAAAGACTTCAAGGTGAACATCGAGGTGAACCACGCCACGCTCGCCGGCCATACATTTGAGCATGAACTGGCTGTGGCCGTCGACAACGGGATGCTCGGCTCAATCGATGCCAACCGCGGCGACTATCAGAACGGCTGGGATACCGACCAGTTCCCCATCGACAACTACGAGCTTACCCAGGCCATGATGCAGATAATACGCAACGGAGGCTTCGGCAACGGAGGCACCAACTTCGACGCCAAGACGCGCCGCAACTCCACCGACCTCGAGGACATCTTCATCGCCCACATCGCCGGGATGGACGCCATGGCCCGCGCGCTGCTCAGCGCCGCCGAAATTCTGGTAAAATCGCCCTATAAGAAGATGCTCGCCGACCGCTACGCAAGCTTCGACGGCGGCAAAGGCAAAGAATTCGAGGAGGGCAAGCTCTCGCTCGAGGCGCTTGTTGACTACGCCAAAGCCCACAGTGAACCTGCCCAGACCTCGGGCAAGCAGGAGCTGTATGAGGCAATCATTAACATGTACTGCTAAGAAGGACCTCATAACGGCCCGGCTGCGGCGTCGCCGCAGGAATGCAAAATACAAAATACGGCGGTGTTTCAAAAATCGATTCTTGAAACACCGCCGCTATTTATTTGGACGGAGGGAACAACGTATTTATCAGGTGTGATTTCAGGCTCTGAGGTAAATTGAAAATATCTGATTCCGATAAGTCGGGATACTGGCTCATGTTCGGCCTGACAAATCTTCGCTGCCTCGTTCCATCGATGATTGCCGTAACTTCGTAATGTTTTTTGGCATTTACAGCTATTGAGAAGCCTGAGATTAATCTGCCGGAACTATCGACAAAAGAAACGTCGGAAGCTTCATTTTTGCTGCTATAGCCGAAGGATAATAAAGTGTTGCAAAGAGTGTTGTTTATGATTCCGCGCCAAGGTTGTCCGATGCCATATTCCACGGCATATTCGTTGAACCTGCTGATAGCATCTGCCACACGGTCGATTGTCGTGCGAGGGTTCCGGATGTCATTTTGTTTTGCGAACTCAAGAAGATCCGCTTTTGTAATACACGACGTCTTCCCCCCGATGCTCATTCTTCGCTCCGGATTCGGCCCGGTGCCGTTGATGCTGAATATGAATGTTACATCGTAGGCCGGAGCTATTTTCCAACGGCCATTCTCTTCAAGCAGAAACGAGAAGTTTTTGTTGTGGTCGTCCGTATTGTTTGCCATAACGTTAAATACCATCCTGCAAAATATCTGCTCGATTTCAGTCTCAGGCAGGCCGAGTTCTCGGCAAGTGGCAATCAGGTCTTCATAGCTGCGTGCCTCGGGATTGATGGCGGCAAGCGTCTGCACATGTATTTTTCTGCCCTGTTTCCGATCGAAGCGTTTTGTAAGGAAATGATTTATGCCGTCCACTGGCAATAACCCGCATTCCTCCATATCGATGCCGGAGGCTACGGCCATTCGGTAAAAAGCCATTTCAATTTCAGCAGTCGGCATGGAATTGTCGCCGAACTTAAGAATATGATATTCGAAGTTCCGGGGCAAATCAGACTGTCCGGAGCGTATTTCTCCGGTTGTATTATCTATGGCAAGCACGGCCTTCATCTGGCGGCCACCGGCCGATGTGCCGACGGCCAGCAACGCCTGTAAGGTAATACACTCGTTGCTTTTCAATACAAGATTGTCTCTTTCATGCAGAACTTTCAGCGAAACATCGTATAGCGATTTGATGTCAATAGCTCGTGTATGGGCGACGTCGGGAGCGTATGGTTCATATTCGAGAGCCCCCATACCGCGTGTGCCGATAAACATAAGTTTATAAAGAGGAGTTATTTTGTTGCGTGGAATTTTATTGTCCCTCACCCACTTATCGAAGAGTGTGTTTCCCCAGGAATCGGGAAGCGAGTCGGCAATAAACGGAGGAAGCCCCTGATACAGCGGACGCTCGTCGCCGTATATCGGCAACAGCAGGCTGCGGCTTGACGATGGACACAGTAGTGGAGCAATATCGGGAATATCCTTATGTCTTTCGGGGTTGTACATAAAATAGGTCTGCCTCGCTGCGGAATCCCAAACGAGTCTTCCGATTTCCTGCCCCCAAAGATTCACTTTCAGATATTTCATGGCTTTGAAATTTTACGTTTCCTTACACGCTGAACCTTACGGTCGTTGGTGTTGTACATATATGGAGATTCGGGAAGTTCAGGAAGAAGCAGATTCCAATTTCCGGCAAGTCCGACAGTCCTTAGGAGACTCATCAAAGTACCGAACGAGATGTCGGTCATGTTGCCCGTCTCAAAACGGTAAAGGGTGGTCATGCCGATGGCGGCAGCCTGAGATACATCCTTGCGGCTCATCCGCAAACGCATACGGTAATCCCGAAACCTCAATCCGAGGGTTCGGACGATATCGGGAGTCGGAAGAGATTTATCTGTAAGTATCATTAAGTAGATATTTATATCTTGATTATATTGATAATATTCCGCAAAGTGATAATTACAAAGGTATATAAAAATTTTTGAAACACCGCCGATTTTTTGCTAATTTTGCAGCCGCGAAACGGGGGGATAATCCGAAAAGCGGGGATAATACAGAAACAGGTTGATTAAAAACAGGTTGATAAAAGGTACAATTTAATGAAGAAATCTTTGCTCTCGCTCGCCATGGGCACTTTTGCGCTCGGAATCGTGGAATTCGGCATGATGGGAATCCTGAGCGACATAGCCCGCGATTTGAAAATAAACATAGTAGATGCCGGCCATCTTATTTCAGCCTATTCGGCCGGAGTGGCCGTAGGCGCTCCATCGCTGATATTTCTGCGCCGGTTGCCTCTGAAGCGTCTGATGCTGCTTCTGGCAGCCGTGATAGCGGTGGGAAACGCGATGGTAGCCTTATCGCCTAATTTCGGCTGCCTTCTCGGAGCTCGCTTTGTTTCCGGATTGCCCCACGGCGCATTTTTCGGAGCGGGAGCGATAGTATGCTCGCGTCTGGCCGATAAAGGGAAAGGAGCTTCGGCGGTGGCGGTTCTTGTCGGCGGCATGACCATAGCCAATCTTGTAGGCGTGCCGGGGTTCACGTTTGTATGTCAGCTCGTATCGTGGCGTCTGCCGTTTGCCATAGTCGCGGCTATAGGGCTGATTACCTGCGTGGCTATCAGATGCTGGATACCGAGGCTTGCGCCACTGCCCGACACAGGGATGAAGGGCCAATTCCGCTTCCTTTCGCGGCCGGCGCCATGGCTGATATATGCCGGAGTGTTTTTCGGCCAGGCAAGCGTGTATTGCTGGATGAGCTATATTTCGCCGATAATGACGCGCGTGACCGGCTTTTCAAATTACGACATGACATATATCATGGTAATTGTAGGCGCAGGCATGGTATTCGGCAACTATATTGCCGGACGACTGGCCGACAGATACCCGTCGTCGCTGGTGACGGCTGTAATTGCGAGCCTTATCTTTGCCGTTATGCCGATGATTTACATCCTATCTCCATATAAGGCGCCTTCGCTGCTTCTGACGTTCATAGCGCCGGCACTGCTCTTCGGGCTCGGAGGACCGCTGCAATACCTGATAGTTCGCTACGCCAAGGGGGGAGAAATGCTCGGAGGCGCCGGGATTCAGATTGCTTTCAACGTATCCAATGCCATGGCGGCAGCTATCGGAGGCGCGGCAATTCATCACGGCTTCGGATTGGCGTCGCCCGCATTGGCAGGAACACCGTTGGCTCTAATCAGCGCAGCAGCGCTCTTCACGCTGTATCATATGAAGCGTCGCAGCGGAAAATCCGGTGCATCCGGGTCCGACGACTGACTGAAACCAATGGTTGAGACAGCATTTTTATCTTTTTCTACGAAATCCATCCCAGATTCCACCCTTCATAAACTCTTCATTAATCCTTCTGCCACGCTCAAAGGTATCAGCCCTTTCCTTATGTTCTCTGGCCTCTCGTTCATTCTTAGCTTTCTGTTGTTCGTAGGATAGCTCATGACGACCGGATGAAGGGTCTTCTGCGTGGCCTGCGGCAAAGAGGAAAAAAGTGCAGAGAAGCCAAGGCAACATGGCAACCAGCATCTGAACGAAGAGATTCCATAAAGCAATGGCAAACCCTAACACGGCAATCATGGCGCCGACAATGTAGACAACTCCGAATATAGTCAGCCCCATACCTTTAAAGAAACCGTATGATTTGATATTCAATACTATAGTCGACATTGACCCTAGTCCTATAATCGCAATGATGATAATCCCTGCGATTATTTGCAAAGTCGAATTGCTCACGCGTAACAACCCCAGCACCAGACACACAATGAACATAACCGGAATTGCAATAAGAAAAGAAATTGCCATGGGCGTAAGCTCTCCCATTGGAGTGCAGTTCCGTGAAACCAACCTGCCATAAAGCGGGAAACTGGCTAACTGAGCCAAAATCACAAAGCCAAACGGAAGCACGCGGAGCACCGAGCCCCAGAAACCATAGACATCACTGTCGCACCACCAAAACATACGGGTCCCGAGCGCAAGGTAGCCTCTGACTTCGAGGTAACAGGCCAGCGCTATCATCAATGGTACAAATATCAATGCAATCAACCTTATCAGCTTCCACTTTAGACCGATAAGCAACAATAACAATGAACCCAACACTAACCCGACAATATATTGATATGGTGTCAGGGTTGAGTAGAGCCTTCCGTCGGGAGTGCGCCACTTGGCTGTCAAGGTTTCCCAGGGGTCTTCGACCTCCTCGTCATCTATGAAACATAAATTGCCAAAGACGCTTATCGCATATTCCTTGCCGTCAACCTTTATAACTCCGTAATCCGGAAAACCATCCACTCTCCTAAGCACACTTACAGTATCGCCCGCAGCAATACTGACGGCATCAATGCCAACTGCCTCTTTCCCGCTGATGATTTGTATCTGATTCAATGTGACCGAATCACGCATGAACGGATCCACCACGTATTTCTGCCCGGACATTTGCCCGGCACTCAACATCACGATTGCAATAAAGATAGTTTTTATAAAATACGGCATTGTTGACTATGTTTTATTGGCAAATTTACACATCAGACCTTGGAAATATCTTCTCAATGAGTAAAAAACGTCTCTCAATGCGTAAAAACATTACTCCACGCGCAAATATTCGACTATAGTCGAAAACTCAACAAGAAAACAGTCAGACTACAAAAAAATGGAGCGTCGCAGCGGAAAATCCGGCGCATCCGGATCCGACGACTGACTGAAACCAGTGGTTTAGACAGCATTTTCCAGCCGCAGCAGATAACGCTTGGCATCGAGGCCTCCGGCATAGCCGGTAAGGGTACCGTCAGCTCCGACGACGCGATGACACGGCACAAAAATTGAAAGCGCGTTCGCGCCTATGGCACTTGCCACGGCGCGAACGGCTTTTTTATGGCCGATGATACGGGCTATCTCGGCATAAGTCGGGGTAGAGCCGTATGGGATGGCAAGCAACGCCTGCCACACGGACTTCTGAAAAGGTGTTCCGGCTAAATTCAAAGGCATATCAAAGTTTTTGCGAACGCCCCCAAAATACTCATCGAGCTGCCGCGCAGCCGACTCTATTACAGGGCTCGTACCTTCGGTAATATCTACGCCAAGGATACGATTCAACCTATTGGCGACCGTCTGCCGGTGGGGAGAATCCAGCCAGTCGCACAAGCAAAGACTCTCGCCCGTCGACCCGAGCACAAGTTCCCCGCATGGCGAGGCATAGACAGATGTAATTATGATATTTCGCTGCTTTTCAGTCATCCCGTTTCAGATTTCAGTAAAAAAACTACCCGACTCCACCGATGCTTACTTACAAAGATACTCCTTAAAGAATTGCTCGATTGAGCCGAAGGGGATGATGTCCTTCCTGTCGTAAAGGTCGGTATGGCTTGCGCCGGGAATCACCATGAAGAGCTTGTTGTTGTCGTTGCCGGGAACCACGGTCAGCTTTTTGTAGGTATCGCTTCCGAAATAGAACGAGTGGGCCTTCTCGCCATGGAGAATCATAACAGCGCTTTCGATTTCGGCGGCACGGCTCATGAGTGGGAAGTTAATCCATGGAATTGCTGATGTGGTGTTGCGTCCGCCGTTGGAATTGAGCGAGCGCGGATGGTAGCCGCGCGGAGTCTTGTAGTAATCGTAGTAGTCGCGCAGGAACTTCGGCGCATCGTCGGGCAATACATCGGGAACCCCGCCGGCAAGTTTCGGAGTACCATTGATAAAATCCTCGGTGCGCTGCGCGGCCAGCTGCTCGCGGAGTGCGTTGCGCGCTTCAATATTGTCGGCAGAGTCGAAATAGCCGTTGGCCGTCACCCGGCTCATATCGTACATGGTCGATGCCAGTGTGGCCTTGATGCGCGGATCGGCTGCAGCGGCATTAACGGCAAGGCCACCCCATCCGCAGATGCCGATGATACCGACTTGGGCGGGGTCAACGTCGGGATTTGTGACGAGGAAGTCAACAGCCGCGCTGAAATCCTCAGTGTTGATGTCGGGCGACGTCATGTAGCGGGGCGTGCCGGCGCTCTCGCCGGTAAACGAGGGATCAAAAGCGACAGTAAGGAAGCCGCGTTCGGCCATCTCCTGGGCGTACAGGCCGGCGCACTGCTCCTTTACAGCGCCAAAGGGGCCGCATACGGCTATGGCGGGGAGCTTGCCTGTGGCTCCCTTGGGCTTGTACATATCGGCGGCAAGCGTTATGCCGTAGCGGTTTACAAACGAGACTTTAGAGTGGTCAACCTTGTCGCTCTTAGGGAATGTCTTGTCCCATTCAGTGGTAAGTGTCAGTTTCTCCATATCGGTGTTGTGTTCAGGCGTGGATGCATTCAGGACCAAAGTTCCCATAGAAACGGTAAAAAGCCCCAATGTCAGCATTCTCAAGGGTTTCATAAACTATTCCATAATTGATGGGTCATGCTGCAAAATTAGGACATTTATCCTACAACGCAATTGGCTAAAAGCTCAATTAACGTTTCCTACAGGCTCATTGCCTCCCGAAGACAAATCTAAATTGCAGAAGGAGCGATTCCGAATTCCCGCTTGAAGGCAGTGGAGAAATGCGACGGATTACGGAAGCCGACTTCGGCCGAAACATCCGCTACTCTTCGTCTGCCTGCTTTCATAAGCTCGTAGGCCTTGTCAAGACGCTTCTTTATCAGCCATTTCTCCGGCGTAAGGTTGCTGATTTTCTTGAAATCGCGCTTAAATGTGGCGAGGCTTCGTCCCGTGTAGTGCGCTATCTCTTCGATACTTAGGTCACTCATGTAGTTTTCTTCCATAAAATCGAGGATGTCGATCTTCCATGGCTCGTTGAAATCGAATATCGTGGGCACAAATCTCTCATCGATAGCTAAAAGAGCCATCAGCCCCTCCTGCAACTTCAGTTCCATAAAGTCATCCTTTGGCTTTACGTCAGGGTTGAAGTAGGGGGCCATGGAGGCGAAAAGACTGGCCAGTTCCACCGTATCGGGCAACTTTATTACGCCGTCGGGGAGCTTTTCTGTGTTTGGCCTGAGTTTGTTGAGCGACAGCCTGCCGTACATTTCCCTAAGAAAACTCCGGGTAAACATCAGAAAGATACCGCAATACCGTTGGCCCCGATAAGTTTTCTTATACATTGTAATGTGATGGTCGCGCGGAATAAAGACACATTCACCTTTGCGCACGTGAATCTTCTCCGTTCCGTTGTCGAGAATCATCTCGCCGGAATAGACATAATTGAGCGCATATTCCCGCGAACGGTGTATGCAACCGCTCAAATCGTCGTAAAAGAAACTAAAAAACACATTGTTATAGTTGAATATCAGCTTCATGGGGCCAAGATTCTCTTCATGATTGTTTGCCATGGTTTGTATGTTTGAACTACAAATTTACCAATAAAAAGGCTACACGCAATTACTCTGCGGCTCAAATTCCATACAAAGAACATAATTATCGATATACAATCCACACCTAAATATCAGGCAGGATAATTATCAGAGTTTTTGGATACAAATACCGAAAAATCAATATCCTTTGTCATATTTTGTTATTGAAGTCATTTAAACTTTTTCTTCGAAAAGAATTTGAGCCTGTTTTTGAGCGGATTTAACCCGAATTTGAGGGAGCGATACGGGCATCGTGACCGAAAATGAGGGTGAAATCAGCCAAAAAGAGGCCAAATTCTTGAAGATTACATATTACGAAGCCATTTGAAGAAAAAGTTGAAATGACTTCTTTAACAAAAGAGATTGAAATCTGCCGGATTTCTCTGTTTATGGCTTTAATAACCGAATTATGTGTAGTGCCGCCACGGAAAACAGGATGTAAATTTGCAATCGTAAAATAACGACCATAAGTCCGATTACACTTAATAGTGACAATATGGAATATAGAGAATTAGAACGGAGCGGCCTGCGTGTATCGTCCATAGGGCTCGGCTGCATGGGCATTAGCCACGGCTACGGAGCTCCGGCCGACCGACGCGAAATGACTCGGCTGCTCGGCGAGGCGCTTCTCCCCTACCGCAACCGAGTGGCACAGATTGACCGCGCGCTCGACGCGATGCCGATGAGCGAAGTTTTCGGCGGCTCCAAAATCGTAAAACCAAACTGATAATTCACTGGTCAAAAGCATTGTAAGGAATGAAACCGGAAGTAATCTGCCATATAATGAGTTCGGTAGACGGGCGCCTGATTCCCTCGCGCTGGACTCCACCGTTCGACAGCACCAACCCCGCCGAACTGTTCGGAGAATACGCCGCCATAGGCAAAAGTCTGGAGGCCGACGCATGGATGTTCGGGAAAGCCACCACACGCGAGTTTTTCCCGAAAGATTCATGCCGCAATCCGAGAGACACTCTGCGGCAGGGAAAATCCATATAGGCGACCTCTACTCGCCGCGACTCTTCAGCACGGTTGAACCCGACGCCGACATTCTCTACACATCCGGAAAAATCCGCGGCGACAACATGGTGGTAATCCTCGGCACCAACGCTACCCACGCCTACCTGGCCATGCTCGAAGAAAAAGGGATTTCATATATCATACTTGCCGACCCCACGGCTTTGAGCGACGCCATGACCGCGCTCTATGAGCATTTCGGCGTCAGAAAAATCTCTCTGCAGGGAGGAGGCATAATCAACGGGGCCATGCTTGCCGCAGGGCTCATCGATGAACTAAGCCTCGTGATATACCCCGGCATCGACGGCCTGACCACCTCGCCATCCATATTCGAATATCTCGGAGCGGCCGACGAGCGGCCGGCCGAAGGTCAGTCGCTTGAATTGCTTTCCTCCCAGGCCCTCGCCAACGGCAATATTTGGCTCCGATACAGATTTCACTCAACAGCCAAAAATCAATTATGAAAATCAGCAAACATACGGCTGCTGCCGTCTGCGCCACGCTATGCATCGGCACAGCATCTGCCCAAAAATCCGACAATATGAACGCAAAACCTCTTTTCGAAGATGTAGCCGTAGAGGATGTGCTCTCCTACAAAGGCAATCCCTACGGACTTGTGTACGACAACGCCATCAAGGCCAACGAGCCCGGCAAAGTGAACATCCACCCCATTGCCTACGATCTCAACGGCCTCCGCATCGCCGCCAATGTCTATACGCCTGCCGGCTACGACCCGGCAAAGAAATATCCAGCTCTGGTAGTGGCCCATCCCAACGGAGGCGTAAAAGAACAGGTAGCTGGCAATTATGCCCAGATTATGGCCGGGAAAGGATATATCACTCTTGCCTTCGACGCCGCTTATCAGGGTGCCAGCGGAGGACAGCCCCGCAGCACCGACGGCCCCGCTAACCGAGTGGAGGATATTCACCGCGCCGCCGACGTGCTCGCCACTTATCCCGGAGTCGATTCCGAGCGCATGGGGATTCTCGGCATCTGCGGCGGCGGAGGCTATACGGCCAAGGCCGCACAGACCGACAAGCGATTTAAGGCCGTGGCCACCCTCAGCCTGTTCAATTCCGGCCTCGTTCGCCGCAACGGGTTCCTCGATTCGCAGATAAATCAGGTGCAGGAGCGTCTTGCCGACGCCTGCGCCGCCCGTCAGCGCGAAGCCGAGGGGGGCGAAATCGAGTATGTGGGAGATATGAGCGGAGTGACGCCCGAGCAGGCCGCCAAACTTCCCTTCGACCTCTACCGCGAGGGCTACGATTACTACATTGTTAACTATGCCCATCCCAACTCCACGTTCCGCTACACCAAAAGCAGTCTTATCAACCTTATGGACTGGGACGCATCTGAAGGGATGTACCTCATCGACAAGCCATTGCTGATGATTGCCGGCAGCAACGCCGACACCCTCTACATGACCGAGCAATGCTACAGCAAAGCCACCGGCACCGACCGCAAGGAGCTCTACCTCGTGCCCGGAGCCACCCACATCCAGACCTATTACGTGCCCGAATACGTAGCCCTCGTCACCGATAAACTCACAACCTTCTTCGGCCAAAACCTCTGACCACAAGGCTAAAGCATCTGATTGACAACCATTTCAGCTCCGCCCCCGATATTTGGGAAATGAGCGGCACCTCGCAAGGCGCCGCTCATTCTGTATCTTACAGTCAGACTTTATGTAGGAATAATAAGAGTAGTTTTATAAACCTCAATCTAATGCATCAAATACTGATGATTCACCGATAGGGCAGATATTAAATGACTATGCGGTATTATAATAGATGACACATGGGTAATATCAGTGATCTGAGCCTAATTAAATAGATGAGACAATCTGTTGGCAAATATCAGTCCACCAACAACTGCGGATGAGAATGCTGCAAGCAATACAGCTCCAGCAGACACATCTTTGGCGAGCTTTATGCTTTCATCTTTACACGGGCAGATACGATCGGCAAGTATTTCAATAGCGGTATTAAATCCTTCCGCAGCCAAAACCAAGCCAAAACAGATTACTATACAGCACCACTCAATAAGGGAAATTCCACATAATATCCCGGCAACAGTCGTTAATGTCGCGATTATAATATGTATGCGGAAATTGGGTTCTCTGACGAGTCTTTTAAGGCCGGAAAATGCAAATTTGAAACCTGCATATCGGCTATGACAATAAAATTTCATGATATATTCTTTTCGACAGATTATAAACAATATATGCTATCAGACTTCCGATTGCCATTCCAAAAACTATATCGGATGGATAGTGTACGCCAAGATACAAACGGGTGTAGCACTCCAATAAAGCCCAACCTATCAATAGTGCGGCAAGCCATTTTCTTCTGAACCATAAGGTAGTAAAAACGGCAATCGCGAAAGAATTTGCAGCATGGCAAGAGGGGAAACCATACTTCCATCCGATATATCCGCGAACTATATGTAACATAGCACTAACCGGATTGTCTGGATTCGTCGGTCTCAATTGTTGAACAGCAGGACGGATAATGCTGGCGCACAAATAGTCCGTACATCCTACCGCCACTATCAGCAAAGCGCAGAAAAGTATTGTTTTCGGAAATTTGTCCTTCCGGATGGAATAAGCAATTATGCAACAGACAACTCCGACAAAGAACCAGAAATCGGTTATTACAAGGATGGCATTATCCATAAATGGACTGTGGCAATTGTTGATCGCCACTACAATATTATTGTCAGCATTTCCAAAAAGAGGTTGAGGCATAGCGTATGTTATTATTCAGAATGTCAGCTGCAATGCCAGTCCCTTACTCTCTTGTGAGACGTAGGGCGACAGGAATATGTTGGCATTATACCGTTTATGAAAAAATGTTTTTGTTATCACAGGATAAAGCCAGTATGCAGCCTGAGCGCAGAGTATTCCGAATCCGGCTCCTGCCACAACATCTGTAAGCCAGTGACGGTTGTTATACATTCGCAAGAATCCGGTTCCGGCGGCTACTGCATATCCGGCGACACCTATCCACGGTGATACCTCCCAATATTCGCGGCGCAATATCTCGGCACCGGCAAAAGCAGTTGCGGTATGGCCCGAAGGGAAAGAGTTGCGTGTGCTACCATCGGGGCGTTCAACTCTTGTCAGTGTTTTCACTCCATAAACCGACAGCCCCGTAAGGAGATAGGCTGTGCCGGATATAATGGTTAGGTCAACATAATCATGTAGGCCTTTTATCCCGCAAAGTCTTAATCCGTAAGCGGCTGCCAAAGGCGCATACTGGCTGAAATCATCGACACCCAGTTTTGAATGAGGATGCTCCTGAAGTTCCTCTTTTGTTTCATGGTTTGTATATTTCAGCCAGTCACTTTCCAGTCCTATAAACCCTGCCCCAATCAATACTCCGGGTATGATAAGCTGTGTAGGGCGGAATCGGTAAGGATTCTTAATCTCATGGCATTTCAGAGTATCGACAGTCAGAGTGTCGGTATTTTCATTTGAGGCGAATACCATTACCGGCAGGATAATACTCCAAAGGAGTATAAGTATTCTTTTCCCGTACATCATGACATTACATTTCTTCATCATATTCCACATTATGATGCTGTTTCTTGCCTCCGCCTCCGAAGTTCCAGCTTAATCCCACATAGACGATACGCGGATTCCTGCGTTTTTCCACTTTCTGCTTCAGAGCCGGGGTATCAAGGGTATATAATAGTTTATAAGTATCGAGCAAATCCGTTACGGATGCAAAAAGAGCCAGATTTATTGACGGTATATCATACTTCATTCCAAGGTTAAGTTGAAAATCGCCATCACGTTTTCCTTGTGGCACAAGAGTAGCTGAATGGTAACGGGCATTCAGTTGAACCGTACCATGTTTTATTGGCGTGAAATCAGCGTTCAACAAACCACTCCATGAAAACATCTCGCGATTACCCCCGAAGCCAAGTCTTGAGGCATTTATGCGATTGTAATACCCTGTACCGTTCAGGTTTATGTCAAGCCAGTCCGTAACACGCATATTCCATACCAGCTCGATGCCGGCATTGTGGGACGTCTGGAGATTTTCTTTCGTTGTCAGCAGTATTCCATTGTCGATATAACGCGATACATCTGTTATGCCGTCGGATATATGACGGTAGAAAAGATTTGCAGTAAGAGAACCGGCGTTTGAAAGCCAACGGATACCGAAATCGGCGGTGTTTATTCTCTCCGGTTTCAGATCAGGATTGCCAGCCTCAAGACTCAACGGATTTATTCTTTCGGCAAAAGGATTCATATCGCTCCCTTGAGGACGGTTGATACGCATACTGTAACCGGTGGACAGTTCTATGTCGTCCCCGATATGGCGTGATACCCTTGCCGAAGGAAATAAGTCAAAATAATGCTTGCGTCGGCTTTCAGAGATGGATTTCAGTTGATTGTCGATGTCAGTATATTCTCCACGCAATCCTGCATTGACGCGCCATAAACCAAAAGTCATATCGGCGTTGGCATACAGCGAGTTCTCCATTCTCAGATGTGTGAAGTCATTGCTTTCATCCGTATTAGGGATGAATGATGTCCCGTCCCAGCCGGAAACATGATAGTTCTGTTCGGCTCTCAGATGTTCAAACTCATATCCCGAAGTCAATTTGATATTATCCGTCAAAGCGTGCTGCCATCTGAGGTTGGCGTTATGGATATAGTCTGCATCCCAGACGGTTTCATTGTTCCGGGTCTCAACATCCTGACGCATTGTCGTGTATCGGTTCAATTCATCTTCCGATTCGGAAGAATATACATAACCGATTGAAATCTCATTACTGTTTCCGTAACGATGGGTGTACTGGAGGCTTCCTTCCCACATATTTTCTTTGGCATCGGCATCACGGTCACGGTGATATGAATCTGAAACAATGCCGTTCAAGTCTCTTGTACGAGAATCAACATACTCATCCCGCTTGAAATTTCTTCGGTTATAATTTCCCGAAACGCTAAGCATATCGGCAGATGTGATATTGGCGGTCATTCCAAGACGGAATGTATGGGAGACCGGCCGCCCCAATCCGTAAGTGGTCTGGGTAATGGTATCTGCGGGGGATATGCGGTAATCATCAACAGTGCGGTCATAGCGGTCGCGTCTAAAAGTATATCCTCCGTAAAAATTCAGATTTCGGATACCGTAGTTTAAGTTTACACCGGCGTTGTATCGTCCCGCACTCCCGGCATTCGCAAGTATCGAGCCGTTGAAACCTTGTTTCGTATCGGTTCTCATTATTATATTTATGATTCCGCCCCCTCCTTCGGCTCTGTACTCGGAGGTAGGATTGTCAATTACCTCTATTCGCTCTATATTGGCGGCAGACAGCTGACTGAGGGCATCTGCACGTGTCTTTCCCGCCATCATCGCTGAGGGTTTTCCGTTTATCAATATTGTCACGTTGTCGTTGCCTCTCATGCTGACATTCCCGTCAATATCCACTTCAACCGAAAGGATATGATTGAGAATTTCGCTTGCCGAAGATGCTTTTGAAGTAAAATCCTGATTGACTGTGTAAACTTTACGGTCTGTTTTTGCTATCGTTACGGGCTTCTTGGCGACTATGACAATTTCATCCAGATATTTGTCAAACGCAGATGTGTCAATGCTGTCAGTTTCAACCCCGGTTTGGGCTGAAACTGACACTGTTACAAATAATGATGTAATGAATACTGCTAATCCTTTCATATCTTCGTGTTTGAAATTACGCGGCAAAATTAGAACCTGATTTTGCAGAAATTCTGAATAGGAGGTATATCATATCCCTCTCATCAGCAATGCAATAAATTGTTAACTCTTATGCAATATTCATGAAACGATATAAATCTAATTTTGCAGTGTAAAACCAATCCTTCAATTATGAGAATTGAAAACACTATAAATAAGGTAAAAGAATTTTTACTTTGGATTTACATCATGGCAGTCCTCTCCGGGATTGTTTACGCAGCCTGCATGGGATAGGAAACAAGAACACCCGATGAAATCATATACGAGAAAACTCATACACGATAGATGTTAGTTGCAATGAGAAAAGCTGCTTTCGTAATTATGGCTATATTAGCCGGTTTTACATCCTCTATGATGGCGCAGGAAACAAAAAATCCCTATCTGCCGGAAATTCATGGAACAATACGGGCAAAATATGAGTATGAACCGACCATTGGGAAAGGCCGTTTCGAGATTCGTAATGCCCGACTGAGTGTTGAAGGGAAAATCATACCGATTGTAAGATATAAGGCGGAGATAGATCTGTCGGACGAAGGGGCCATCAAGATGCTTGATGCTTACGTCCGGCTCCAGCCGAAGGAGCGGTTAAAATTTACATTCGGACAGATGCGTGTGCCGTTTTCTATTGATGCCCATCGTTCGCCGCATCTCCAGTATTTCGCCAACCGTTCTTTCATAGCCAAACAGGTAGGAAATGTCAGGGATGTGGGAGCATCCGCATCATGGACTTTCGGATCTGAGGCACCTGTAACACTGGAAGGCGGTGTCTTTAATGGGTCGGGATTGACCAATCAGAAAAACTTTTGGACCTCAAATTATAATTTCTCGTTCAAATCGCAGATCTGTCTGTGGCGGCAATTCAATATCGTGCTGAGTTGCCAGAAAGCAGGTGCCGCGGATGTCAACACATATATGTACGACGGTGGTGTCTATTGGGAAAATTCCCGTTGGCACATAGAGGCGGAGTATCTGCGGAAGCATTATTCACATCATGCTTTCAATCCGGTCAATGCCGTGGATGCGTTTGCGGCATATCGACTGCCATTCAAAAGAAATAACATGGCTTTGTCCTTTTTAGGTCGGTATGACTATATGTCCGACCATAGCAATGGAACAAGAGATGAAAATGGGGCCCTTAAAACCGATGATCCGGAACGCCACAGACTGACAGGTGGATTGACGCTAAGTATGGGGAAAGGCCCACTTCAAGCCGATATCCGTCTGAATTACGAACAGTATTTTTACAAAAAAGGTGTTGTTCCTTCAATATCTGAACAAAATAAAATTGTACTTGAATTTGTGGCTCACTTCTGAATCATGCCGTTCAGTATAACCGTGAACAGATGGTTATCTGATACAAAGTCATATTTTATATCCCAGCGATGAACATCGCAGACGGCTTTGGCTATCGCAAGTCCAAGACCGTTGCCTTTAGTGCCGGATGTTGAAGCAAACCGCTGGAACAGTCGGCTATTGTCGAGCGGTTTCCCGTTATCTGACGGGTTACTTACCATAAGTTTACCTTCAGCCAAAGAGATGTCAACCTGTCCGGAATTCCGGAGTGCATTGACTACCAGATTGTTTACAAGGCTCTCAAAAAGAGTTCTGTTCGCACTGATTTCACATTGTGCATCTGAGAATGTGGTGTTCACCTTATACCCCAGTGATGTCAGGCTGTCAGTTATGTCTCTTATTATAGAGACCATATCCACTTTTGTATTGATGGCAAACTGGTCGTTGTCGATTTTTGCAAGCAGCAGCAAGTCCCGGTTTAGGCGTTCCATGCGTCGGTTTGCATTATATAGTTCATTGATGGCATCAAGTGTTGCTTTGTCAAGATTCCGCTGCAACAACAGGTCCAAGCGGCTCCTCATGACAGCAAGCGGAGTCTGGAGTTCATGCGAGGCATTTTCTGTGAACTCTTTTTGTTGACGGTAGGTTTCGGAATTCCGCTGCATTAGTCTTGTCAGCGCATGGTTGAGCCTGCTGAATTCCTTTATGTTCCCGTTTTCAAGAGCAGGCAACGTATTGTCGGAAACCCTGAACTGTTCCATTGACTTCAAAGTGTTTTCAAATGGATGCCAGAGGTTGCGCAGAGAAAAACGAATGGCGATAAGCAACGACAAGGCTATCACAACGAATATCAGAAGATATTGAATCATTACTCCCGCGATAATATCCTGCTCCAAGTCAAATGATGGTGGGAGCCCCTCTCCCCGCTCAATAGACTCTATGATGTCAATCATGTCCTCTGCATAAAAATATCTGGTTATCAGATAAAAAAGCGGAGCGGTGAGAATAAATACCGCAGCTATGCTTACAATAATCCTGTCGCTTGTTTTGTGTAAAAGAGTTTTCATTCGTCAATATTCCATTTGTAACCGGTGCCGTAAAGAGTCTTGATACTATTGGGCATTCCCGCCGCAGCCAGTTTTGACTTCAAGTTCTTGATGTGGGCATAAATAAAATTGAAATCATCGAGCATATCAGCCATATCGCCGCTGAGATGCTCTGCAATCGCACTTTTGGATACAATACGGTTGCGGTTCTGTATAAGGAACAGCAACAGGTCATATTCGCTTTTCGTCAATGCAATATGACTGTTCCCGACTGTCACTTTATGTTCCGGAAGGTCTATTGTAAGTTGTCCGGCGTGAAGCGTGTTGTCACTTGTGAATTTCTTTCGTCTCATCAGAGCAAAAATCCTCATGCTCAGTTCAGGCAGATGAAAAGGTTTGGGCAGGTAGTCGTCCGCTCCGATTTTCAGCCCCTCGACCTTATCGTCAAGAGAGTCTTTGGCGGAAACGATTATCACTCCGGTCTGTGGCGATTCCTTTTTGATATTACGCAATATATCAAGACCACTGCCATCAGGAAGCATTAGGTCAAGAAGGATGCAGTCATATTCATAGGCAGCAATCCTGTATAGGGCCTCATTGCAGGTATAGGCGTGTTCGCAAAGATAATCCTCGCGTCCAAGATATTCGGCGATACTCCTTGAGAGCATCCTCTCGTCTTCTATTATCAACAGTTTCATGCTTGTATATTTTTCAAGCCGACAAAGTTAAGGACCGATTCTGTATGAAATATGAATCCCGTTATTTCCACATCATCAATATGCTGCCGGCGCATATAAGTATGCCTCCTGCTATAACCTTTGGCGAAACAGGCTCTTTCAGCAATATAAACGCGAGTATGATAGTCAGCACAACGCTAAGCTTGTCAACCGGAGCCACACGCGACACATCACCAATCTGGATTGCCTTGAAATAGAACAGCCACGACAAGCCGGTCGATATGCCGGAAAGTACAAGGAATACCCAAGTGTAACGCGATACAGACTTGACTTCCTGCAAATGGCCTGATGCAAAGACGATACCCCATGTGAGAAACAGGATAACAGTGGTGCGAATCGCTGTGGCGAGGTTTGAATCAACATCTTTGACCCCAACTTTGGCACAGATGGCTGTCAGGGCGGCGAACAGTGCCGATAACAAGGCATATATCTTCCACATTTTAGTAACGGTGCAAGGTTGATTTATACATGATAAAGATAGCGGTTGTGATTCTGTATAAGTGCCCGTGGGTTGTTAACTTTTTATTAAATCAATTAATTCATGTGATTTTAAGCAAAAAACGCATGGTTCTTTTATACAACCATACGTTTTGGAATACTATATACCAATATTCAAGCGAGTATGTTTACATACCATTGGCTCGACATAATGAATTATTGGTTCGGCTACCATATTTTCTTTTGATCCGGGAGATTGAGCCGGAGCCTCAATTCGCTGACATTGTGTCGGTTCATAGTGTTTGATTCCCTCACCGAAGTCCTGTTTCTCTTGTTCGGGAGCAAGTTCTGTGGTTTATTATCAAGGAGTAAATTCACATTATATCCATTCGTCAACGAATAATCTGGAAAAGAAGTATCATCTAGTTCTATGATATATATCCATAACTATCCATACTTAATTTTATCTTCAAATATCGAGCTGGGGGAAAAGAAAGTTATATGGCATTTTCTCCATTCAGCCTACTCCAATAATTTCTCTTTTCCCCAGCTCCACATCCTCACCCTGAAAAACACCAATACCGCCTCAAAAGCAGTGAATCAACGAAAATCGCCGCAATTAAAAATTCCAAACAACCGTTAAATATCTGCAAAGTACTTTCTCGCTCTTTCACCATCTTCTGTCATTAGTACATTTTTAGTACATCTTTTAAGCAGATTTTATGCTGATTTCCAAGCATTTATCACAATTAAAAATTATCCGGTAATGGTATAATACCATTTTGATATTCATGACTACATAATAATTTCAGTAAAAAACATCGCTTTTGCCGATTATTATTTAGGTAGGATAGGCAACGCCCAATCGGGAAGATTTTCGATATAGCGCTTGGCAAGGGTGCCGGAGGTCAGACGGAAAAGGAGACGGGCCTCGGCATCCTCAATCGAATTATCATAGACATAAAGTCGGTCGACAAATGGAGCCAAAGCGATACAGTTTGCTATGGATTTGTCGTAACGAGATATAATTTTGGGAATCGGAACATCGTGGCCTCCATTAAGCACGCGGTTTGCTACTCGCTTCGCATTGATTGTAGGAGATTCCGTGGACACAAAGAACAGACGGATAAAGAATCCGGCTTGCTTCGCTCTGAGGATATAATCGACCTTATCGGGAGCCGACATCACGGTTTCAAAGATGTGGCTTTTGCGGGATGCAAGGCATCTTTCACGCCATTCATTACAATAATTGGCTGCTTTCAGCACTGATTCCTGATTGTTCCAGTCGCCAAATATGTCGCGGGCAACATTATCCGGATTGATATACTCCGAATCCTCCAGCCATTCATGATGTAGAATCTTGGAGGTCACGGAAGTTTTGCCCGACCCATTGGGCCCGGCAATCACAATCAGGACAGGATGATGCTCACTTGCCGCCATTGCGAAGGCGCGTTAGGGTTTCTTGGACTCGTGCCTGAGCTTCGCGGGTGGCGGCTTCGATGTTGGCAGCGACACGGGCGGCGGCATGCCGGCTGCTTTCGCGAGCGTCTTCCGCGACCTCACGCATTATCTGAGCCATGCGTTCGTCGCCCGGCTCTTCCATCGACGTCAGTCGATAACTGTTCATTTCCGCTTCCGACATAATACAATCTAATTTATTCAACGCCAAATTTACGAAAATTTTCAGGTTAGATACACAACCGGGAAAGATAATCCTGATTGTCAGGACTATCTTTCCCGATTTTTAACTCTTAGGGCTGCTCTGATTTATGCGATAGAGCAGGAGGGGATGTTTGGGAGGAGGCGGCGGGTCAGGCCGGAGTCCATTTGCAACGTACGGGCGACACGATGGCGCCCTCCTTTTTGAGCTGTGCGAAAACTTTGTCTACCACCTTACGGTCCAGACCGGTAAGTTCAGCTACTTTTCCGGCATTCACGGGTTCGCCGGCCGTGCGCATGGCTTCAAGAATTACATTTTTCTCGTCCATAATATAAAACTATTGAAATTTAAAAAGGCAACCGGCCACCATTGTATGCAGCCGGCTGCCCGTGATTATCTTAATTATCTGTCTGATATCAAATTATTTCACCTCCTCGAAGTCGACGTCGGTGACACCGTCGTCGGCAGGTCCGTGGCTGCCGCCCTGTGCGCCACCCTGGAAGGGTGCGCCCTGCTGGCCGGCTGCGCCCTGGGCCTGTGCCTGGGCGTTGAGGATGTCCTGCTGGGCTGCGCCGAAGGTTGTCTCGATTTCCTTGATGGCGGCGTCGATGGCTGCGATGTCCTGAGCCTTGTGAGCGTCTTTCAGTTTAGCCACTGCTGCCTCGATAGCTGCCTTCTTGTCGGCGGGAATCTTGTCGCCAAGTTCGTTGAGCTGCTTCTCGGTCTGGAATACGATTGCGTCGGCCTGGTTGAGTTTGTCGATGCGCTCTTTTTCCTTGGCGTCGGCGGCGGCGTTGGCTGCGGCCTCATCCTTCATACGCTGGATTTCGGCGTCGGTAAGGCCGCTGGAAGCCTCGATGCGGATGCTCTGCTCCTTGCCGGTGGCTTTATCCTTGGCGGATACGTTGAGGATACCGTTGGCGTCGATTTCGAATGTCACTTCGATCTGAGGTATGCCGCGGGGTGCGGGTGCGATACCGTCGAGGTGGAATTTGCCGAGGGTCTTGTCGTCCTTGGCCATGGGGCGTTCGCCCTGGAGCACGTGGATTTCAACCGAAGGCTGGTTGTCGGCAGCGGTCGAGAAGGTCTCGCTCTTGCGGGTAGGAATTGTGGTGTTGGCCTCGATGAGTTTGGTCATCACGCCGCCGAGGGTCTCGATGCCGACCGACAGGGGCACTACGTCGAGAAGGAGCACATCCTTTACGTCGCCTGAGAGTACGCCGCCCTGGATGGCTGCGCCGACAGCTACTACCTCGTCGGGGTTGACGCCCTTGGAGGGAGCCTTGCCGAAGAATTTCTCCACGATTGCCTGGATGGCGGGGATACGTGTGGAACCGCCTACGAGAATAACCTCGTCGATATCCTTTGCCGTCAGACCTGCATCCTTAAGAGCCTGCTCGCAGGGAGCGATGGTGGCGTTGATGAGTCGGTCGGAGAGCTGCTCGAATTTAGCGCGGGTGAGGGTCTTCACAAGGTGTTTGGGCACACCGTTGACGGGCATGATGTAGGGAAGGTTGATTTCGGTCGAAGTAGTCGACGAAAGCTCAATCTTGGCCTTTTCGGCAGCTTCCTTAAGGCGCTGGAGAGCCATCGGGTCCTGACGGAGGTCAACGCCTTCGTCCTTGATGAACTCGTCAGCGAGCCAGTCGATGATTACGTGGTCGAAGTCGTCGCCGCCCAGGTGGGTGTCGCCGTTGGTGGATTTCACCTCAAACACACCATCACCGAGCTCGAGGATGGAGATATCGAATGTGCCGCCACCGAGGTCGAACACTGCGATTTTCTGGTCCTTGTTGCTCTTGTCGAGGCCGTAGGCAAGTGCGGCTGCCGTAGGCTCGTTGACGATACGGCGCACGGTGAGACCGGCGATTTCGCCGGCTTCCTTGGTGGCCTGACGCTGGGAGTCGTTGAAGTATGCAGGCACGGTAATCACAGCCTCTTTAACCTCCTGGCCGAGATAATCTTCGGCGGTCTTCTTCATCTTCTGAAGAATCATGGCGGAGATTTCCTGAGGAGTGTACTGGCGGCCGTCGATGTCGACGCGCGGAGTGTTGTTGTCGGAGCGGACAACTTTATAAGGAACACGCTCGATTTCTTTCTGCACCTGGTCGTAGGTCTCGCCCATGAAACGCTTGATGGAGTAGATCGTACGGCCGGGGTTGGTGATGGCCTGACGCTTGGCGGGGTCGCCCACCTTACGTTCGCCGCCATCTACGAAGGCAACCACCGAAGGAGTGGTGTTGCGGCCTTCGCTATTGGGGATTACAACGGGGTCTTTACCTTCCAGCACTGCTACGCAGGAGTTGGTTGTACCTAAGTCGATACCTATAATTTTTGCCATAATGAATATAATGTTTTTGTTGTTGTTTTCAAATGTTGTCTGATGTGCGACGGCTCGCTGAAGCATGATAATACGCTTTGGAATCGCCGTCCGCTCTGATATAGGAACAAATGTTGTGCCAAAAAGGTTGGCGGTTTCAGAATCAACATCTGAAACCGCCAGTTAAGAATTCATAATGACTTATTGGCAGACCGTTCTGCCATATCTCTGCCAAATTTTCCGAAACATATGGATGATGGCCCGGACTGGAAATCTACGAGCAGGAGTCGGCAGCGAAGGGCTGGGGATGATGCCCCTTGCAGAGACGCACCGTATGGTCGACGATTGCGTGGCGGTTGGCCATGGTGGAGATTACGGAAAGCTCGTGGCTTACGAGTACGATTGTGGTATGAGGGGCCACCTCCTGGAGAATCGTATAGATATGTTGCTCGAAATGCTTGTCGAGATAGCTGAGGGGCTCGTCGAGCACGAGCATTTCCGGACGCGAAATCAACGCTCTGCCGAGTAGGGCGCGCTGCAGCTGGCCTCCGGAAAGATTGCCGATTGAAGCCCGGCGGTGGTCGGAAAGCTCCACCATGCGTAGAATCTCGTCGACGGCGGTTCGCCTCTCGTCAGCCTCAAGCCTTCCGATGGCCATCAGTCCCGAGGAAATCACCTCCTCCACTGAGATGGGGAAGCGCGAATCAATCATATTTTTCTGGGGCAGATAGCCGATTGGAAGCCGGTTGCACTCGCCGCCGGCCGAATTGCGGTATATCACCGCACCGGCCGAGGGCCGCAGAAGCCGCAGCATGATGCGGAGCAACGTGGTCTTTCCGCCGCCGTTAGGGCCTGTGATGGCCAGAAAGTCGCCTCGGTTCACCGTAAGGTTCACATCGGAAAGGATATTCTTTCCTTCCCACTGCATGCTGACTCCACGAAGCTCTATTATCGGTTTACATATCTCCATACGGCAGAAAGACGGGTAATATTAAAATAATTTCGACCGGCTATTTAAGATGAGAAAACAAGAACGTCAGCGTGACACCGCTCCGGCCAGGGCATCTACGGTTCGGGTCATCTCCCCCTCCCAGTCGGCGCTCATCGGATTTATCTCTACGGGATTGAGCCCGACGGTCCGGCCCACCATCTCGGCCCGCGCCGGATCAGCGCCCTGCTCCACAAAAAATACAACCGGCTGTGCGCGTCGGATTCCGTCGAGCACCTGCGCCCTGCCTCCAGCCGAACTTTCCTTCTGGCCATCGGTAAGTGCGAGCTGGCGCAATCCGAAATCGCGGGCAAAGTAGCTGAGCGCAGGGTGACGTATAGCGAACGAGCTCCCCCCTACAGAAGCGAGCCGCCCCTTCCATGCTCCTTCCAGAGAATCGAGGCGCACTATCAAAGTCCGGTAATTGGCCGTATAATAAGGAGTGCGCGCCGTGTCGGCATGGCAGAATGCACGTAATACGTTTTCCGCGATAACACGCGCATTCCCTACCGACGACCATATGTGCGGATCGGCATACAGCTCTTCGCGCTCATCCGAAGCGTCGGAATGGCGATGCTCGCCGGCATGTTCATGACCATGAGTGCCGTGAATAAGATCGATTCCATCCGATACGCTCACAATCCGGGGCGCTCCGCCGCGAGAGGCGCTTTTCCGGGTCAGCGACTGTTCGAAAGGCATCAGCCCGGTAGACAGTAGAAGATCCGAGCCACCGAGCGCTTTCATGGCTCCCACCCCCGGCTCGAAAGTCTCGGGGTCGGAACCGGATTTCAGAAGTGTAGTTACCGCAACGCTGTCGCCGCCAATGGCCCGGGCGAAATATTCGAGCGGAGGCACCGTGACGGCCACTCCGAGCGGCGCTCCCGCCCCGGGGGCTGCATCTCCGCGAGCCGAACACCCCGAGGCGACAACCGCCATCGGAAGCGCCGCTAGCCCAAGAATGCGGAACATACGGCCACATCCGGCCGAGGCTTCCGCCACAAACCCTCTGAATCGCTGTACAATCGGTTTCATAGCCACAAAGTTAAGGAAAAACAATGATTTAGAATCTAATTTTATATGGAAGTTTACATTTTACCAATTTTATATTTTGAAATATAATAATTTATACTATCTTTGCAGGTACGCTATACAAGCGCGATTGTCGGTAACGGCTATTGCCAGTCCGAATTCCGGCCCACCATCGATGGCCGGGCGGCATACGGAGGCCCCGCAACGCCCACTTATGGCATTTTAAATCACTTAAATCTAACTTATTTAACGGTAATCAGGGAATTATTCACCTCAAGCTATGGCAAGAATCAATCTCGACAATCTTGACACCAAGATTTTGCAAATGTTGGTCGACAATGGCCGTAAACCGTTTCTGGAGATTGCACGCGAATGCGGTGTCTCCGGCGCGGCCATCCATCAGCGCATAGCAAAGCTACAGGCCACCAACATTCTTGAAGGGTCGCGGGCTCTGATCAAACCCACCACGCTGGGTTACGATACCTGCGCTTTCGTTGGCGTTTTCCTAAAGGAGCCCAGCAAGTTCAACGACTTTGTGGAGAAACTCAAAACGGTGCCCGAAGTGGTGGAATGCCACTTCACCACCGGTCAGTACGACATGCTCATCAAAATGTATGCCCACGACAACGAGCACCTTCTCCACCTGATCCACGAGAAGCTCCAGCCGCTGGGACTTCTCCGCACCGAGACGCTCGTATCATTCCGCGAAGTGTTCTCGCGCGCCCTCCCCGTGGGCAACGATTAAAGCTTCGAGAGGCGCACAGCCGCGCCATCTATCTTAAAAACACGTCGGACATCCGAAAGGCGATGCGCCGGGATTTTCTCCCGAGGCATCGCCTTTTAATTTTAAATTGTCGTTAAGGTTGCGACGACTTACTCGCGCACGAAGCGCAGGCAGTGGCCGAAGGTATAGGTATGGGGATTAAGACCCTTGGTGGGGAATACGGCATTGGTACCGGTTGCGGTTACGCGGAAGAAATCAATAGCGTTAGATTTTGAAAGAGCATCATACGAGCTGTCAGAGGTCCAGATGTATGTATCCGAGAACTGAGAGTTAAGGTCGGTGGCCGTGCTATAGTAGCCGGTAGCCACTACGGAGAAGCCCGTATCATTGGTTCCTACATTTCCTTCACCCCACGAAGCAGGAGCGGAATCCTTATATAATTTGGCAGTGCGGGCACCTACAGAAGTGCGGATTGAGCCATAGTCGGCGCAGGAGGGCACACGCCATCCTTCGGGAGCGATCTTGTCGCTTACAGCTACGTAGCCGTTGTAGAGGCGCCCTGCAATGGCAGCCCAGTCGGCCTCAGTCTCAGCGTAGTAGCATCCGGTGGTGTTGGAGTTCCATGCGTCCTTGTCTGTGCCGGAGATGGAGGCGATAGCGGAGCCGTCGGTATATTTGGTGCCGCGGAAGTTGTCGGCCATCCAGTACTGCAGACCAATTTTCACGATGCGGTAGGTCTGCGTCTCGGTGCCGCGGCGGTCAACCAGCAGCTGGGGTGTGACGGTTGCGGCAGTGGTCTCCCCGTCGTAGGCGGTGAGAAGCTTGCCTTCGACTACATAGAATGTGGTTACATCGTCGCCTTCGGTGCCGATAGTCGGGAGTTTGGTCGAGGCGTCCCAAGCGACGGTTGCCCCTTTCGAAGTGATACCCTTGGTGAGGTCAGCTTTTCCCTCGGCGTCGCAGGGATAAACAACTATAACCTGACCCAGGCCCTTGACGTATTCCTTGGCTACCTCGGCAACCTTTTCGGTGCCGGCTTTTACGTCGAGCACATAGCTGGTGGTAAAGTCGTTGGGCACGGCGAACGATACGGGACCTGCTTCCTTGGCAACATCCTCGAAAGTAATATCGGCGATGTCGGCCAGAGGATAGTCAACGGTGGTGCCGTTGGCGAGATTCACGTGCATGGTGGGAACAACCTCCTGAGCGAAGATGGCGGCCACAAAGCTGAGTATTGAGATTACGAATGTGAGAATTCTGTTCATTTCAGTTGGAATTGAGCTTGATTGGTTTGGATTCAGTTGGCTACTTTCAGAGTCTTATTGTTGGCGCGTACCAGATAAACGCCTTTGGCAAGAGTGGTAAGGTCGACGGATACCGAGCCTTCGCCGGCAGCGGCCATTGTGAGCGCACCGGCTGTGGTGTATACCTTAACGTCGATTGAACCGCCCGAGATTGCGGTGAACGTAAGATGTCCGTTGAGCGCCTCCACCGTGAGGTCGTCGTCGAGATTGGCTGTCACCTTTTCCACTCCGCCCGTTGCGGAGAGGTCGAAAGTAATGTTGCTGAGGGCATTGACGTCGAATGCCTGGCTGCCACCGTCGGCCGTGGCCACATTCATGGTGTGGTCGTCGAAAGTGATGCGCGAGATGCTGGATACCGGTATCGCGGCGCCAGCGCCGCTTCCGTTAACCGTCATCGTGCCTTTGGCATCGGCCTGCACGCCCGTGGCGGCCAGCAGAGCTGTCGCCAGCGCAAGGTAATGATGCTTCATGTCAAAAAAAATTAGTAACTGTTCCAAAAATAATTGTTTTTTACCGTAGAGCTCCTTTGTTATCAAGAGCCGATCAAATTGAAAACCTTTTAGTCGTAATTGCGAATATTTGCAATTATATGCAGCTGTTTTCGACGCAAAGGTATTAAAAATTCCCTAAAATTCAAACACTATGAAAATATTACCCCATGCCGATTGTCTACAGAGACTTCGCATGCCGGTTTTATCCGGAAAGGATATGAAAATTTTGGGCTTATTTATTTGGCGGTTGCATGGATTAATTTTTAACTTTGCGACAACGATGTAAGGCGCTCCGGCGCCCACATAATAATATATTATAGACATTCTACCGAATACAAATCTTATCTCCGCTCAGTATATCCTATGATTTTCAACTTCAGAATCGTCTCCGACGAAGTCGACAACTTCAAGCGCGAAATTCAGATCGATGCCGACGCAACGTTTCTCGACCTGAAAAATGCCATCTGCGATAGCGTAGACTACGACAAAAACGAAATGTCGTCGTTTTTCCTCTGTTCCTCCGACTGGGAGAAGGAAAAAGAAATCACCCTGGAAGATATGGGATCCGATTCGTCGGAGGATGTATATCTGATGGAGGATACGGTTCTCTCCGATCTCATCGACGACGAAGGGCAGCGTCTGCTTTTCACTTTCGACTACATGACCGACCGCTCTTTCTTCATGGAGATGAAGGAGCTCATCCCAGGTAAGACGCTCATGGACCCCGTCTGCACCCTCTCGCTTGGCAAAGCCCCGGCCCAGACCGTAGACTTCACCGAATTCGAAGCCAAGACCGACGCCAAAGCCAAAGCCGCAGCCGCCGACGACCTCGACGAGGATTTTTACGGCTCGGAATCGTTCAACGACGACGAATTCGACCTCGAAGGATTCGACGAAATGAACTTCGAGCAATAAGGCGCGGATGGAACGCAATCCCGAACTGCAACTGGCATGGGAATATGCCGAGCATACCGGCATCAGCATTTTTCTCACCGGCAAAGCCGGGACTGGCAAAACCACATTCCTGCGCACCCTGCGCGAGCGCAGCGCCAAATCCATGGTGGTGGTCGCTCCGACGGGCGTGGCCGCCATAAATGCCGGCGGTACCACCATCCACTCTTTCTTCCAGCTCCCGACGGCACCCTACGTGCCGGGAAGCGACTACAAGGACACTTTCAACTTCTCGAAGCAGAAGCTGCGCATAATCCGCGCGCTCGATCTGCTCGTAATCGATGAGATTTCAATGGTGCGCGCCGACCTGCTCGATGCCGTCGACAACGCCCTGCGCAAATACCGCCGCTCGTCGGCCCCCTTCGGGGGCGTCCAGCTGCTCATGATCGGCGACCTTCTGCAGCTCGCGCCTGTGGTGACACACGCCGAGGAAAGTCTGCTCCGCGCGCACTACGATACCAACTATTTTTTCGGCTCGAAGGCGCTCGCCCGCATTCCCTACGTCACCATCTCGCTCTCGAAAGTCTACCGCCAGCAGAACGAGCAGTTCGTAGAGATTCTCAACCATGTTCGCGCCAACGCCATGACGCCCTCCGATGTAGCCCTGCTCAACTCCCGGCTGAATCCCGACTTCCGCCCCGGCGCCCGCTCGGGCTACATCCGCCTCACTACACATAACGCCACGGCCGACGACTTCAACCGGATGGAACTGGCGCGGCTCGCAGGCTCCGGACGGCGCTACGGTGCAAGCGTTTCCGGTGTATTCCCCGAATACGCCTACCCGACGGCAGTCGACCTGTATCTGAAAGTCGGCGCGCAGGTAATGTTCGTGAAAAACGACCCGTCGGCCGAACAACGCTATTTCAACGGCAAAATCGGCATCGTCACCGAAATGGGTGCCGAGACCGTCACCGTAGCCTGCGATGGCGATGCCGAGCCGATTACCGTCGGAGTCCAGCAGTGGGACAACATGAAATACACCGTCGACGAGAAGACGCAGACCGTAATCACCGAGACTCAGGGATCGTTCACCCAGATTCCGCTGCGACTGGCCTGGGCCATCACAATCCACAAAAGCCAGGGGCTTACGTTCGACCGGGTGATAATCAACGCCGGACGCGCCTTCGCCCCGGGACAGGTCTACGTGGCTCTCTCCCGCTGCAAGACGCTCGACGGTATAGTGCTCACCACTCCCCTCGGCAGCTCGCGCATGGGCACCGACCCCGAAGTGTCAGGCTATATCACCCGTCAGGACGAGGAGTGCCGCCGCAGCGTGGGGATGCTTCCGGAAATCAAGCAGGCATTCTACCGCAACCGCCTGCTCGACCTCTTCAATTTCGGAGACCTCGCCACTACTCAGGCATCAGCCGCACGGCTCATGGGCCAGACATTCCGACACTCATATCCCGACGAGACTGCCGCACAGGGGATGATTGCCACACGTCTGCGCGAAGAAATAATCGACGTAGCCGACAAATGGATTGTGCAGCTTACCAACATGCCGGCCGAGGCTCTCTCCACGCCCGACGTACTGCGACGCGTCGGCGCCGCATCGGCATATTTCGCCGAGCGCCTGCAGAGCGTGTTCGGCGCCTCTGTCGACGCCCTCGCCAAGGTGAAGACCGGCGACAAAAAAGCATCCCAGCGCATCCATGAGCTCGCCCTCGATCTGCGCTCCCTCCTCAAATCGCACTGCCAGGTACTGAAAGCTATCGCCGCCCAGGGCTTCACCCTCCCCGGCTATCTGCGTATCAAGCAGCAGGCCCTCCTCGAGGCCGACAAACCCGAGCGCAAGACCTCTAAAACCACCGCAGCCACTCCGCGACGCAGCCGCTCCGCCTCCGGATCCGCCACCCGTCGCCGCTGATCCGCGCGCCCAATGCATATTTCTGCGTTTCGGATTTTTTTCGTATCTTTGCGCGTTGCAGGCGACATATATACTGGCGGCTTACTGCCACGTCTCCTCAATCAAACCGACAATTCCAAATTACAAAACCAACTAAACTAACATACAGCAATGGCACAACAGGAAGATGTGTTTAAGAAAATTGTATCCCACGCCAAAGAGTATGGGTTTGTGTTTCAGTCCAGCGAAATCTACGACGGCCTCGCTGCCGTCTACGATTACGGCCAGAACGGCGTAGAACTGAAAAACAACATCAAACGCTACTGGTGGGAAGCTATGACGCTTCTCAACGAGAATATCGTGGGCATCGACTCGGCCATCTTCATGCATCCCACCATATGGAAGGCATCGGGCCACGTCGACGCATTCAACGACCCCCTGATTGACAACCGCGACTCGAAGAAGCGCTACCGCGCCGACGTACTCATCGAAGAGCAGATTGCCAAAATCGACGAGAAAATCGAGAAAGAGGTGGCTAAAGCCGCCAAGCGCTTCGGAGACAGCTTCGACGAAGCCCTCTTCCGCCAGACCAACCCCCGAGTGGTAGAGCATCAGACCAAGCGCGACGCCCTCCATCAGCGTTTCTCCGACGCCATGAACGCCAACGATCTCGACGAGCTCCGTCAGATCATCATCGACGAGGAGATAGTAGATCCCATAAGCGGCACCAAGAACTGGACCGACGTGCGTCAGTTCAACCTTATGTTCAAAACCGAAATGGGCTCCACCGCCGACGGCGCCATGACCGTATACCTGCGCCCCGAAACCGCCCAGGGCATCTTCGTGAACTACCTCAACGTGCAGAAGACCGGCCGCATGCGCATCCCATTCGGCATCGCCCAGATAGGCAAGGCTTTCCGCAACGAGATTGTGGCCCGTCAGTTCATATTCCGCATGCGCGAGTTCGAGCAGATGGAAATGCAGTTCTTCGTTCGCCCCGGCTCCGAGCTCGAATGGTTTAAGAAATGGAAGGAGACTCGCCTGAAATGGCACAAGGCCCTCGGCCTCGGCGACGAAAAATACCGCTACCACGACCACGAGAAGCTGGCCCACTATGCCAACGCTGCCACCGACATCGAATTCCAGATGCCCTTCGGATTCAAGGAAGTGGAAGGCATCCACTCACGCACCAATTTCGACCTCTCGCAGCATGAGAAATTCTCGGGCAAGAAGATACAGTATTTCGACCCTGAGCTCAACGAAAGCTATATCCCCTACGTAATCGAGACCTCGATCGGTGTTGACCGCATGTTCCTCTCCGTGCTCTGCTCGAGCTATGAGGAGCAGACTCTCGAAGGCGGCGAGACCCGCGTGGTGCTCCATCTTCCCGAAGCCCTCGCTCCCGTGAAATGCGCCGTAATGCCGCTCGTGCGCAAGGACGGCCTCCCCGAAAAGGCCCGCGAAATAGTCAACGACCTCAAGTTCGACTTCAACACCCACTACGAGGAGAAGGACTCCATCGGCAAACGCTACCGCCGCCAGGACGCCATCGGTACCCCCTTCTGCATCACAGTAGACCATCAGACACTTGAGGACAATACCGTAACCCTGCGCGAACGCGACTCGATGGAGCAGAAACGCGTGGCCATCTCCGACCTCCACGCCCTTATCCACGACCGCGTAAGCCTCAACTCGCTCCTGCGCAAGCTAGGCTGAACCCTGAGGCCTGAATTATAAGATTTTACCATCTCTCTAAACATACATTGAAAATGAACACCAAAACCATTACCATAGGAGCCATTCTCCTTATCGTAATCCTGCTTTTCGCCGGCGGCTGCTCAAGCTACAACGGCATGGTCGACGCCGATCAGGCAGTAAGCAAGCAATGGGGCCAGGTTGAGAGCCAGTATCAGCGTCGCTCCGACCTCATTCCCAACCTTGTAAGCACCGTCAAGGGTTATGCCGCCCACGAAAGCGGCACACTGGAGAAGGTGACCGAAGCCCGCGCTAAAGCCGGCTCCATCACCCTGACCGCCGACGAGCTCACTCCCGAAAACATGGCCCGCTTCCAGCAGGCCCAGAACGAGCTCTCCGGTGCCCTGAAATCGCTTCTTGCTGTTTCCGAAGCCTACCCAGACCTCAAGGCCAACGAAAACTTCCTCGATCTGCAGAAGCAGCTTGAAGGCACCGAAAACCGTATCGCAACCGAGCGCATGCGCTTCAACGAGGCTGTCGAGAAATACAATCTCAAAGTGCTCCGCTTCCCCGGCAATATCTGGGCCGGAATCTTCGGATTCGACCGCAAGGATATGTTCAAGGCCGACGAAGGCGCGCAAAACGCTCCTAAAGTGAGCTTCGACTGATTCAATCCCCCAACATCCAGACATCTCCACCCCAAGTGAAAAAATTATTCCATCTGCTCGGAGTCGTCTCGCTGGCGCTTCTGTCAGCCTGCGGAGGCGACGACGACAACGAGGTGAATCTCGAGCAATACCAGGCCTGGCACGATGAAAACATCGCATGGCTCAACAAGGAAACCGTAAAAACCGACCCCGACGGCGACGGCCTTTTCTACGAGGACATCGTGCCGGTATGGGCGCAGGGCCAGACCATCTATATGCACTGGTTCAACGACCGCAGCAAGACGGCCATGAACCTCGTGCCCGACCTCACCTCGACTATACAGGCCTATTATGAAGGGCGCCTGTACGACGGCACCGTCTTCGACAAGTCGGAGAATCTCTCCTCCAAGATTCTTACCGCCAAGGTAAGCGGTCTGATTCAGGGATGGCAGATTGCCCTGCAGCAGATGCATGTGGGCGACACCGTCCAGGTCGTCATCCCTTATCAGCTGGCCTACGGCGTAAGCGGCTCAGGAAGCATTCCGCCTTACTCGGCGTTGAAATTCAACATGCGCCTGGTCAACATACCCTACTACGAGGTGAAGCCCTGACCGGCGCGCCGTCAGCTCCGCTCCCGCATCAGAAAATCCCGAAAATCAGGCAAAACCACATAAAAGCTGTTAACACGGCTAAGGTTTGGCAAGATTTTTGTAGCATACAGTTGTTATCATTAGGTACTCCACCTACTGATAACAACTTTTTTGTTGCCTTAATAAGACTTAATGGACAAGACTATATTTTCAGATACACGAGCCCGCATCGAGCGCTACGTAGCCTCCAACCGCCTCAAGGACGCCTTCGAGACCGTTGCAACGCTTGCCGCCGGGCTCTCCAACCGAAAAATCGGCAATGAGATTGCCGCCGCCGAGCAGAGCTACCACTATATGCTCGACTACGCCATGCAAGGCGCCGACGATCCCGGCCGCGCCGAAATGGCACGCGACCTCGGTGCCCGCATCCTCGCCCTCACCGACCGCCTCGAACGCGAATACCTCAGCCGCGACACCCCCTCTCTATATTACTCCACCCTCCGCTACGAAGCTACGCAGCAACAGGACTCGATTCCATCGCTGCTCGAGGCCTACCGCGAAGCCACGGCCGAAGGGTCGATGTTCAACTTCGTGGTGAGCGGTGCCCATTCCGAAAAGCTACGCGAGCGTCTTGCCGAGCGCGAGCGCCTGGAGCGCCGCATATTCAACCGCGTATGGACCGTTCACCCGCTCTCAGGCGCTCAGACGGAGGCTCTGGCAAATGCCCTGGCCGACGCTTCGCTCCCGCTGGAGTTCCGCATACTTCTTGCATGGGCCATCACCCTCGGCGGCCTTCACTATTACGACGAGCACCGGCTGCAGCTCCTGCTCGACTGCTACGCCGACTCCCTGCGCCCCGACCGCAACGGGGCTCTCCCGGAGGGGGCCGTCGAGCGGCTGTCGGCTGCGGCAATCGTCGGCGCCCTTCTGCTTATGCATCGCGGACGCCGTCGTGGCTTCTCACCCAAAACGCTCACACGCATCGACGTGCTCCTGTCCGACGGCCACACCCTTGAGTCGGATATCCGCACCTGCTACCTCGAGTTTGCAAAGACTATCGACACCGACCGCATCTCGCGTAAGATTACCGACGAGATAGTGCCCGAAATGCTCAAACTCAAACCGCAGATCGACAAGCAGATGAAGCAGGGGAATCTCGAAAGCCTCGATCCGGAGGAAATCGAGGAGAACCCGGAATGGCGCGAAATGCTCGAAAACTCCGGCCTCGCCGACAAGCTCAAGGAGATGAGCGAGATTCAGGAAGAGGGTGGCGACGTAATGATGGGTACGTTCGCCCACCTCAAGACCTTCCCCTTCTTCAACGATCCCTACGGATGGTTTCTCCCCTTCCATACCGACTTCTCTGAATTTGCCGGCGACGGAGCGGCACTATACCAGTCCATGGCCGACATCATCGCCAAGGCGCCATTTCTCTGCGACAGCGATAAATTCTCATTCATGCTGTCGCTCAAGCAGGTGCCCCAGGCCCAGCGCGACATGATGATGCAGCAGTTCCGCGCCCAGGGCGACCAACTGGCCGAAATCCAGGCCGCATCGCTCTCCGTAAGGGAACCACGCACCAATGCCATCAACAAGACCGTGCAGAACGCCTTCCGCTTCTTCCGCCTCTTCCGCCGCAAAGGTGAATTCTTCAATCCATTCTCCGCAGGCGTGAACCTCGTGGAAATCGACGCCCTCAAACCGGTGGTAATCCGCATGGACATTATGCCGCTGGTAGGCGAATTCTATTTCTCCCACGGCTACTATCCGCAGGCCATCGACGCATTCAAGGCTATGGCTGCCGACTCCTCGTTCGCACCCGACGACCAGTTCTATCAGAAACTCGGCTACGCCTACCAGAAGTCAGGCGATACGGCCGAGGCAATCCGCTGCTATCTGCGAGCCGAAATGCTCAACTCCGGAAGCGACTGGACGCTGACACGTCTGGCCCATCTTCTTCTGGCCGACGGACAACCTGCGGAGGCCCTGAAACGCTATCTCGAACTTGAGCGCCGCAAACCCGGAAAAGCGGCCACAGCTCTTGCAATCGGCCGCTGCCACCTTGCCCTGGGCGATAACGACCGCGCGCTTCAGGCCTTCTTCAAAGCCGAATATCTCGGTGGCAAACCCGAAAAGACTCTGCGCCCTCTGGCATGGACGCTCCTTATCTCCCACGATTTCGAGCGCGCCCACAAATATTTCGAGAAAGTGATGCTCAACCTCGCCCCTATCGCCGACGACTACCTCAACATGGGGCATCTCGCCCTGGCCGAAGGGCGCCTGCGTGAGGCCCTCAACTTCTATTCGCTCAACATATCGATGCGAACCGAGGCTCCCGCTACAGCCTCATCCGGCGAACATCCCTACAACAGGCGCACCGCCATCGACTCGCTCATAGCCGACATAAACCAGGACCTCCCCACACTCACGGCGCTGGGTGTCGACCCCACGCTCGTGCCCCTGCTTATCGACTCGCTCCTCTACTCCATCTGAACCGACCGCCCTCCGGGTGTGTTTGTTACTTCGGAAGACTTCTGTTGACTTCCGAGAACTTACAACCTATAAATCCTCACGACAATTATGGATACAATCCGACTTCCCCGCCCTGCTACCTCGACGCCTGTCGAGACCGCCATGGCCGCCCGCCATACCTCACGCGAATTCGCCGCGCGCGAACTCTCCGACCAGCATCTGTCCGACCTCCTGTGGGCCATGTATGGCGTGAACCGTCCCGACGGCAAGCGCACCGTGCCCGCATCGATGGGCCTCTACATCCTCGACCTCTACGTAGTGCGACCCGACGGCATCTATCTCTTCAACCCCGAAAATACCACCCTCGAACCGCGCCTTGAAGGCGATCACCGCGCCCTGGCCGGCGCCCAGGAATTTGTGGCCACCGCCCCGCTCAGCGTAGTGATATACGCCGACTTCGACCGCTTCAAAATCGACGATCCGCAGCTCGCGCCGCTCGTAGAAGCATTCAAGATGCCCTCAGCCTACCTCGACGCCGGTGCTGCCGCTGAAAATGCCTACCTTTTCTGTGCATCGCAGGGCATCAACGCAGTGGAGCGGCTTATGGTCGACGAAAAGGCCTTCTCTGCCGCACTCAGCCTCCCCACCTCCAACCGCATGATGGTCGGCCTCACCTTCGGTTATCCTCCCGCCGAAGCCTAAATCAACACAGACGATATAAAACGACAGCGCCGTGTCAACCAATCGGTTAACACGGCCCCGTTTTTATTAGAGTTGTTCCGGATATATCCGGGAAATCAAATGCTTACTGCTTTACGACCTTCTTGCCGCCACGGATGTAGAGGCCGGCGGGAAGTTCCTCCCAGCTTTCGGTCAGGCGGATGCCCTGCAGATTGTAGATTTCCTTATCTGCATCGGTGCCGTCGGCAGCCACATTCTCAACGCCCAGCGAGGAGTCGAGCGTGAACGTCTGGTCCACGTTGTTGGCGAGCTGCTGATATCCGTCGAGCCCGAACGCATAGGTCATGATGCTCAGCGTATATACGCCGTCGGCCGTGGGTGCGGGGTCAAACTCGAGATCAAAAGTGGGATAATCGGCAGTAACCGGAGTAACGGCCTTCGGACGCTGATTATAAGCATACTTGCTGTCCTTGAGCGTAATACCATACTCGGAATTCAGCTCGGCAGTCTTGGCTTCGGGGAAGGCGATGCGGATGGTTGCAAGGCTTGCCACCGGTTCGTCGGTCTTGGTAAGGAACTCAACGGTGTAGTTGATGGCCTCTACAATGGTCCAGGTGTGGTTGATGGCGGGGCAAGGCTTGCCGGAAACCGTCAGGGCGCCTTCTGCCACATTCAGAGTCAAGCTACCGGTCTTGCCAAGGAAGTTTTCACCGAACACGTTGAAGAGCACCATATTGTTGCCTTCGGCGTAAACCTCGAAATCAGTACCATATTCCATAATGGTGTCGTCAAGCTTGAGTGTGATGTCGGCGTTGTCGTAGTTGATGGCAGCCTGTTTGCCATCCTCGAAGATAATGGCAAGATAATAGCCTTCCGACGAAGCGAAAATCTCCTCTTCGACAGGATCGAAGCTGTAGAGAATTTCGCCACCGGGAGTCTCCATGTTGAATATTGCCATAATCTCGGGATTCGTTTTGCCGTCGATGGTAAACACGCCTTCAGGGATATAGAAACGATAAGCGCCGTCGACACTCGGAGTCATCTGTGGCTTAATCTCGAAAGTAGGATGCTCAGCATACTCAACAGCATTGACTTCAAAGCCCCAGGCAGCGTAGTTGTTGCCGCTCACAAGCATCATGTCGCCTTCCATGCCTTCGACTAACGAAGCGGTAGTAGCGTCGTCGAATGCGATGACGATAGTTTCAAGCGATTCCACGGTCTCGCCGTTGGCAGGGATGAGAGTATACTTGCCGTCGTAAACCTCGGCAACCTTGTTGATGGTTACAGTATGGATTTCGCCGTCGGTTGTGAAGGTATAGGTGCCGTCGGCTGCGAGGGCAACCTCTTCGCCATCGTAGAGCATGGTGGTCTTCTCGGCAGGTTTTACCACAACCTCGGTACCGTCGTATACCGAGAGGATGTTGCTGGCCTCAAGGTCGTGCTTCAATACCTTGTCGTATGTCACCTCGGCTGTAGCGCCGTCGTTGAGGAAGAATTTCACATCACCCTTGGCGTGGGTTTTACCGTCGGCGAAAATACGGACAACACTGCCGTTCTTCACGGGAACGTCCACAAAGCGTCCGTAATCATCGGTAGTCTGCGCCACGTCATCGCAAATCACCTCCAGCGACTCTAAGCCTCCGAGCGGACGGATGGTGACGGGAGCGTCATATTCAAGATTGAAGCTGTATTCATTGTAGCCGGGTTTGGGCGAGAACATACCCATCGCTCCATATTTGGAGGAGGAATTGATTCGTACCATATTCTCCTCGCCGGCATAGTAAACCCATGCCTTGGAATCAGGAGCCGTCGGAGCTGCCACCACGTAGATGGTCTCTCCGGAGTAGCCGGACTCAATCACACTGCTGAGGTTGGCTCCGCGCGTATGATTGATGAAATAGCCTTCTTTCTCGGTCACCTGAATGCCGGCATAACGCAGGCTGTAGGTCAGAGTATACTTCTTGGCGGTGCCTGCAGGAATAGTGTAGGCTCCGTCGAGCACGGCACCGCTCTCCGAGGCTTGTTTGAGCACAATCTCCTCAGCCACATCTTCGCCGTTTTCAAGAGGAAGTTCCACTCCGTCGAGACCGTTGCCGGCAATGATTTTAACGCCTTCGGGATTTACGACATAAGCCGTGATGGTGCGGGTGCCGTAGTCGCGCTCTGCGACATCAAATTTCACAACACCGGTCTCATCGGCCTTGAAACGTACATAGGGATACTCGTCGCCCTTCACTTCAAGAGCCGTACCGCCGTAGGTCACGCCATTAATGGTGTAGTCGGCAGCGTTGAGATTGAACTGCAGGTCGGAATTTACGGCCACGGTCAGCTTGCCGTCGGCGATCTCGCTTTCGATGAATTTCGAGGTAGTCCAGTTGCGGATGTTCTTCACTACCTTCTCCATGCCGGCGGGAATGTCGAGGGTCAGCTCAACGTCGCTGCCTAAGGTGGCGGGATCAAATACGGTTACCTCGATATTGTCGCCGGGCGCTACCTCAAACTGATAGCTGTTGGGGGTGGTGGCAAAGCGGGGTGCAAGTGTTGTGCCGTTTTGCGTAACGGAATATATCGACGTGCCGTAGGCGGTCTGCAGGTCGACCTTCTTGTTTTTGGTCGAAGCGTACGGAATCGTGTTGTCGCCCTCCTTAAGAAGTGCGAGGAAATTCGCATCCGTCTCATTGAATTTGGCTACCGTGATGGCGTCAGCACCGTTGACAACCTTAAGGTTGAACGTCTGGTCGAATTCAACCTTATTGAGGTTGACTTTTACGGTTTCACTGGAAAACCCAGGCTCGGATGACCCCTGGGGCCAAGGTTGATTTGACCCCTGAA
>ERZ809074.518-NODE-518-length-60258-cov-9.518678_pt1 | contig 60258 bp, 66 predicted proteins | sample MGYA00520795_ERZ809074 | MGnify/ENA primary metagenome ERZ809074 (study PRJEB31570, sample SAMEA3212989) | Homo sapiens | biome: human-gut; feature: human gut; material: fecal | place: Sweden | collected 2011 ...
CATAAACCACACCGTTGAATCGAAGTGATGACCTACAATTCAACTTCTTTCCGAAGCATTTGGAAAATCCATAAGAATAGATAGTGTGTTCGTCTGTATTCTCAATGAAAACGGAATTGTTTTTCAAGAAAAATTTGGAGTATTGACTCCAGGAACTGGAGCAAATGCTTTCCGTAATGTTGCAGTACCATGTCGAAGAAGTGTGTATGGAGAGCACGAGCATCTATTGGATGCCGGTGTGGAGGGTATTGGAGAATTATGTCAGCCTAAAGCTGGTCAATCCCTACTTCATCAAACAACTTCCCGGTAAGAAAAGCGACGTTAAGGATGCGGAGTGGATAGCCACCTGCCTTCTCAAGGACCTTATCAAGGGCAGTTATGTTCCTGAAGACCTCATTCAGCAGTTGCGTCAATATGACAGGCGCATATCTGATTTGAATGCGGAGATTGTTAGGAAACTTGGGAAGTTGGATGCTGCATTGCAGCGCTGCAACATTCGCATCAGTAACTATGTATCGTCGACTGACGGGAAGAGCTACAAGGAGGTCGTTCGCCTGATATCCGAAGGAATTCGTGACCCATCAGAACTGACGAAAGTAATTCATGGACGAACTGTCAACCGCGTAGGTAGGGATGTCGTCTTGGCCTCACTTACTGGAGTCATATCCGACACAGATATTGACGTCATGCGCCAGTTGCGGGAGGAAGTTGAACTTGTTGAGAAACATAAGGATGAATGCCAGTCCAAGATGGACGCCATCTGCAGGCAATACTTTCCCGATCAATTGAAGAATCTTCAAACCATACCGGGAATCAAGGGACGTTCGGCTACTGCCATAATCGCCGAAGTGGGCACAGATATGTCATCGTTTGAAGATGCCGCCCACCTTGTATCCTGGTGCGGGCTGAAGCCGCGTAATGAAGAAAGTGCCGGAAAGATCAAGGCCAGAGGCATAACACACGGAAATAGATACCTGAGGAAAACTCTCATTGAGTGTGCATGGGCTGCATCCAAAACACAAGACTGTTACTTCAGTAAGTTTAGTTATCATCAAGTCGTCGTTCGTAGAAAAAGCAAAATGAAAGTGCAGGTGGCTATTGCCAGAAAAGTCCTTACCGCAGTGTGGTATGTAATGCACGACAATGTCGCCTATCGCGACTTTACCCCTGATATTGCCCCGGCTGCTGAATAGTCGGTCGGATCAATATATACCGCATATTGTAAGGTCACTATCTTTGTGGTGGTTCGTCCCCGTTTTACAAATTGGCTAACGCTCTATGCGGCTTAGGAGGCCCGTTTGAACCATAGAGTTCGAAGAGGAAAGTTATATATTATCTATCTGCCTCGCAACGAGGTAGAAGGCTTGTCATGCGCACTTGTGATGCCATATCCGCTTTTGCTTGCCTCACGCACCTATGGAATACTTGATTTATAGAGGAAAGATAAGGAATTATCCTGCACGATTTGCATTTATAGGCTCACTTTGAATCTATAAATAGGGGATAGCAGCACCTTCGACAGGCGGTCAGTGGGAAAACCCTGTGTTGAACTCACAATTCTCTTTGGACAGTTGACTCTATGTCTGGTTTATGGCGACTTCGCATCGGGATTAGTGATAGGGATATCTTCCCGTACGGCGAAAGGGGGGCCGGACGGGAACGAAAAATATCAAGGCATATTGCTGGCTCGCGGAGTTCCGCCAATTCACTTTGGCAGAGAGGATGGCGTAGAGCGCACTCTGTGAGGGATTGCTTGCCAAAGTGAGACTTTTTTAGCCCCACCTTGGCAGGGAGGTATCGATATACGCGTTCTGTGGCACATTGGCTGCCAAAGTGAATTTGTGGAAGCGTTCGGGATTTCGTCGCGCAGAGCGCTCCGACGTCCCTGTCCGCTCGCCGCGGGGCCCTTGCAAAGCACTGTTATCAAGGAGTTACGCGGCCATGAGGCCGCTATTTCGTTTCCGTCCAACCCCTTCCGAAAGCGAGCTTTCGTCGGGGCCGCCCGAAAACGAAATTAGCATCGCTTTTGCGATGCTAACTCCTTGATAGTCAATACTTTGCGGAGAGGGAGGGACTCTATTCCCTAATTTTTTGAAAAATAAGTCGCTCATTATAAATAAGTTATAATTTAAAATTATCCATTTTTTGCTGTCAAACTGACACGAAGCTGACACGAATTAGCGGAGAGCATTTTACTCTCCGCCAGGCATTTACGTCTCATTTGTTGAGAATCTCGATGTCGTTTTCTCCAAAGACAAGCTTCAGAACCTGGTCCTTTTTATCCTTCGTCAGCCGTATCTGAAGGATGGCTTCTATCGGCTCATTCTCAGCGGCCTTCTGGCTCACATATTTGTCGGGATACGTGAAGATGTCAATTTCACGTAATGAAAGATTTGTGGCCAGATTTGAAATGTGAGCCAGGGTGAGATTCAAACCTCCATTCAAGATTTTGCTGAGCTGCGAAGGACTTGTGCCCATATACTCTGCCAGGGCTGCCTGGGTTATGTTCCTGTCCCTCATAATTTTAAGCAGATTTGCCACTAACTGCTTCTGAACTTTGTTTTCTGATGATTCCATACTCTCAAAATTACTTATTGATTACTAAATACTTATGATTTTTGATTAAATAAAGTTGCATTAAATGCAATAAAAACTTTCATAAAATGAAATTTCTTTGTACTTTCGCGGTGTGAAACTTTTGTTGCAGCAAATGTAACTGAACAAAGGTTGATTCACATAGGGAAAATTCATTATAAACACTTTAATATGGCAAAGAGTTCATTTGTAATCGGTTGGAATAAACTTCCAAAAGAGGACAGCGCTGCTGTCAAAGAGGAGATCAAGGTTGTATTGGGTATCAAGTCAGATCCGCAATTCTATCGAAGAATGAAAGGAGTGCCTGAGCCTACTGTGTCTGAAGCGGAGGCAATCACCAGAATCTTCAACAATCACGGAATCGTAAATATATGGCAATAAATGAGACCCTGACGCAGCGGGAAGAACAGGTCGCCGAACTAATCGCCTGGGGTGCTGCATATAAGGAGGTTCCGCAACTCCTCCAGAAGAAATACGGCGGCAAGGAGATATCCGTCAACACGGTCAAGAGGATTGTCGAGAACGTATTCTCCAAACTGTATATCGGCAAGGCAAACGAATTATCAGCCTGGTGGTTCTGCAATAGACTCGGGGTTGATTCCAGTCTCTCTCCGCTGAAGGACGTCAAGAGGACCATATATTCAATCTTATTCCTGGTAATCATCACGCCTCAGATCCTGGCAGCCGACCTGGAACAGGCGACAAGAACAAACAGAACAACAAGAACAGAGCGTATCGAGCGTTCAAGAAGAAAGGAGGAATAATGGAAATGAACGAAAAGCAACTTAGAATGATTGACGAGGCATTGACCACCCATATCGATAGGCTTGAGAAGCTTAGGTTCAATACACCGGAGCAACATATCAAGGTTAAGCTATTGTCCCGAATTGAAGATTTCAGGACTCTCCAAAGCGACATCGAGGTCCTACTGTTAAGATATTAGTTATGCCACGCATCAAACAAGATATATACGACAGCATCATCCAGCGTCAAGATAATGACAAAATCCTGCTGGAAGTTGTCGGCCAATACAGCGAGCTGCGCAAGGAAGGCGCCTCGTATAGAACAGAGTGTCCGGTTTGTCACGGCCACTCTCTAATTATTACTCCCGGCAAGGGCTTCAAATGCTTTGGCTGCAATGAGGTGAAGGGAAGAAATGCCTACCACTATCTGCTTACCGCGCAGCACAAGGATGCCATGGACGTCATCAAAGAGCTCGCAGCTCACCTCAATATCTACATTGAGTACGAAGACGAGCCTCAGCGCATCAAGGCAAAGACCAAGGAGCACAATGACTTCTGGAAACGAATGCTTCAGGGCAGCGGCCTGACAAGGGCAGATGTAACCGCCAAGATAAAAGACGAGGACGGAACCACAAGGGAAGAACTTACATTCTTCTCCGGTACGATGACTCCGAAGGGAGACCTCACGGAAGGCGATGACTGCGTGATTGCATATTACGACCTCGATGGCTGTCCTGTTACCTACATATCGAAATACGACAAGGACGAGCGCCCTCGCCGCTATTACCGCGTAAGATACCAGAACCCTGACCTGCACAAAGACCAGAAAGAGGGTAAGGCAATGAAGTACAGGACACCGTATGGTGCCCCCGCATTCATATATTACCCTCAGGTTATCAGGGATATGTACCAAAAGAGGCAGCATATACCATGTCTCTTCATCCAGGAGGGCGAAAAGAAGGCCGAGAAGGCGACAAAGCACGGCATCCTCAGTGTGGCCGTCTCCGGAATTCAGAACATAGCCTGCGGAGGCAAGCTTCCGGAGGACCTTGTTAGTCTTATCCAGGTATGCCAGGTGAAGGAGGTGGTATTCCTTCTCGATAGCGACTGTAACGACCTCTCCACATCCCTGTCCGTCAATAAGCCGATAGACACAAGGCCTCGCGGCTTCTACAACGCCGTCAAGAACTACAAGGAGTACTTCGATACTCTGAAGAACCTGGGAATATACGTGGAAATCCTCTATGGCCACGTGATGAAGAACGACGCTCAGGACAAGGGCGTGGATGACCTTCTGGCCAACACCCTAAAGGGCAAAGAAGACGAGCTGCTGGAGGATATCACCAAGGCCCGCAATAGCCGTCCTATGCAGGGCAAATATGTCTATCTGAAGAAGATTACCACAATCCCCGATAATAAGCTTCAGGAAGAATGGCACCTGCATAGCGCCAAGGAATTCGCCATTCAGCACTTCGAGGAGCTGAAGGATATGCCGGAATTTACAATCGGCCGCCGAAAATACCGCTTCAACGAAGCCGGTGAATTCGAGTCCGCTCAGCCGGTGGAGCCGGACGAACAGTTCTGGATTGCCACTATCCGAAAGGACGGACAGACAGAGTGCTACTTTGATTATGACGGCTGCAAGAACTTCCTGGAACACCGTGGATTTTGGCGCTATGAGACCTTGAACCACGAATACGAATTTGTCTATGTCTCCGATAACATAGTCGAGACAGTCAAGCCGCATCAGATAGCGGATTTTATTAAGACTTTTGCCAAGGACACGCTCACCAAGCCTGTCCGTCAAATGCTTTATAAAGGAGCCGCGCAGTACTTCGGCCAAGTATCCCTCTCGATGCTTGATTACTTCAACGGCATCTTCAACAAGCCTCAGCGCGGCATCGAGCGCATCTTCTTCCGGAACACCATCTGGGAGGTGACTGAGGCCGACATCAAGGAGATGTCCTACACCCAGCTTAATTATAACATCTGGGCCAGCCAGAAGAAGGACTACGAGGTCCATAAGCTGCCCGCTCTCATCAACATCGTCCACGAGGATGATCAATGGAGTTATACCATCACCGACACCGGCCGCCGCTGCGACTTCCTGGTCTTCCTCGAGAACACCAGCAACTTCACGTGGCGCAAGTCCGAGCCCACGCAGCAGGACAGGCTTGAGAATGCGCAGCACTTCATAAGCAAGCTGGCCGCCTTCGGATACCTGGTCACATCGATGAAGGACAAGAGCATCTGCAAGGCCGTCATCGGTATGGATGGCAAGCAGTCGGAGGTCGGAGTCAGCAACGGCCGTTCAGGAAAGTCCCTTTTGGGAGAAGCGTGCAGGGTTGTCGTGAATACCCTCTACAAGAACGGTAAGGAATTCCGAGGAGGTCCGCTTCAGCCATTCGTATGGGATGGACTCAATGACCGCACAAGGCTGGTATTCCTGGACGATACACCGAAAGACTTCGATTTTGAGGGTTTTTTCCCTCTCGTGTCCGGAGACTGGCCTGTTAACCCGAAAGGACACAGCCCGTTCACCATTGCCTGGCAGGATTCTCCGAAGATATACCAGGCTACAAATCACGCCAATTCCGGAGACGGAGATAGCTACGAGGACCGTCAATGGCTCATTGCCTTCAGCGACTTCTACAACGCCAAGCACAAGCCTATTCAAGACTTCGGCAGGCACTTCTTCAGCGACGAATGGGATGCAGAGCAATGGAATCTTTTCTGGAACCTTGTGGCCACGGCCATACAGGTGTATTATCGTTTTGGATATATCCCTGCTCCTGGTGACAGGCTCGAGAAGCGCAAACTCACTCAGGAGGTCGGCGAGGAGTTCATCCTCTGGGCCGATGAATACTTCAGCCCGAGCACGGATCCGAGCAAGCCTTGCAAGCTTAACCAGATTGACATCCCTCGCAAGGATATGTATGACAACTTCCTCGAGTACATCGGGCCATCGAGGCGGACCTACTACCAGCCCCGCACCTTCAAGACGAAGCTTATCAAATACTGTGAGCTTCGTGGCTACATCTTCAACCCTCAGATATTCGATCCGGAGAAGAATGAGTACATCAAGATCAAGGACGGCATTATCGACCGCTCAATCAAGCGCAACGGATGCGAGTTCTTCACAATCGGTACAATGGACTTTTATCAGGGCCAGCAGCAGCTCTCCCCTTCCGGAGAGGGGGACGTGCCGGCTGCACCGGTAATTGACCTCAGCGACATCGATTTCCCGGGAGACGGCGACGAACTTTACTAGTATGGACTATCCTCGCCAACAATACCTGCTTTATACTCAGAGCGAGATTGCCCTGTTCCGTGAGCAATACGCTGGATTCATCCAGAAGTATGGCGAACAGTATCGGCAGTGGTTCCAGAGTCTCCCTATGTTCGAATGGGTGCCACTGCCGTATATGAACGATAAGATGGCCAAAGCAGTGATAGGCCTGCTCTGTATCCTCTACATCGATGGCCATATCAATCTCTCGGTCAACAGCGAGGTCTCCAAGGTGCAGCGGGGTCCGTTGAGCGACGAAGAATATAACGACTATTTCAAACAGAATTTCAAAAGTTACAAGAAATGAACACGTATGTAATTTTCATCGACGATGAACTCTACGAGTCATCCGATAACTTTAAGATAGCAAAATATCTCTACAACACTATTGACGCCAGCTGCTTGGCTAAGTACAATGGCCATAGGAAGTTCCTGATGGCAAAAATTGACGGAAACTATTACTACATCAAGAGCGAAATAATCTCAAAGTCTGCGAATAATGCTGTCAGGCATGCGTCACCGGCTATGGTGCTCTGTGCAGACGGTCGTGTGATTGATCTACCAGAAAAGCTTGCCGAGCATATTAGGAAGGATGGCTATCTGATACCAGTAACGCTGGAGGAGAACACCGTGATGTATGTCTGTCCGAATCCGAGAAAAAGGGCGTACAATCCGCTCGCAACGAGCATTTGTCGCAGATTTATCAATCTGGCCGATGTCGTGGTAGGAGATGTTGTTCTTTGCTTATCAGGGAGGGCCTAGTTATGGACAAGTCAGTAAGAATAATCATTGAGCGTATGAAGACCGCCAAGAGAATAGAGATTAAATTCGACGATCTGGAGATTATGCCTATTCACAACGACAAGATCCTCGCTCACGACATCGCCATAGCCTTCCAGGGATATGCGAATAGGCAGGAAACTCGTAAAAAATAGATATTATGAACCACAAAACATTTATCAAAGCTTGCGAGCTCCTGAAGGCATCAGGAAGCTCTTTTGAGGAACTTATCACACCATTCTGGTCAGAAGTCCAGGATGGAGTTGTGCTGCCAACCCTCGGAAAGGTTATTCCGCGTCTGGCACCGAGGCGCTACAACTGCGACTGGTATGAGGCCATGTACAACGCAGCTAAAGCCGGACTGACCCTCCCATCTAAAGAGGAACTTCAGTATATGCAAACCCACATCGACCAGATAAACGAGCTCCTTCTTGCTCACAACGGAAACCCGCTGCCATGGAATAAGGAGTTTTGGGCCTGCACGGAGTACTCGCAGTACGTCGCCTGGTACGTCAACTTCGGGTCGGGTACCACCTACGGCAGCATCAAGTACATCACGATGTACAGTCGCGCGCTCGCCGCATTCAAAAAACTTTAACGCCTTCGGCCATCGGCTTTCCGCCGGTGGCCACTATTCTACATCGACAATGAAAATAGAGACAGATAATTCAAATAACTATTGGTTCGTATTCCCTTATTTATGCCTCGGATACGGCACAAGAGAGAAGAGATTATTTCTTTCCGCAGGATGGCTCAAATGGAGCATAGTGATAATGCGTGAAGCAAGAGAGGAAGAGAAGGAGGGATAGATATGCAGAAGAGGAAATGGACACAACAGGAAGAGGAAACTCTCATCCGGTTGTACGAAGATCCAAAGGTCTTTCCGAAAGACATTGCAAAGATGCTTGGTAGGACATTACCTCAGGTCTATAATAAAGCAAGGAAAATGGGACTCAACGCACCATTGGAGAGAATCCGGATGGCGGGAAAGATTGGAACACAACACCCAAAGTCAGTTGCAACACGATTCCACAAGGGTACACCCCCACCGAATAAGGGCAAGAAAGTCTCTCCGGAAGTCTATGAGAAGATATCACCCACAATGTTCAAGAAGGGGCACACTCCGGCCAATCACCGGGAGGTTGGATCTGAAAGGATTAACAAGGATGGATACATTGAAGTCAAGGTGGCAGAGCCAAAGAGGTGGAGATTCAAACACCGGATTATTTGGGAACAGGTCAATGGGGAAATCCCCAAGGGATACAATGTGCAGTTCAAGAATCACAATCCCCAGGACTGCAGGATTGAAAACCTCTATCTCATCTGCAGGGCAGATCAGATAGCAAAGGAGAATTCCTATTTAGCGAAATATCCCAAGGAGATCCAGGAACTCATCCACCTCAAGGGAGTAGTTAACAGAGCAATACATAAAGCAGAGAAAAATGGGAAATAAGAATTTAAGCCTGGAGGCATTGAAATCACACCTGTTTGAGACATTGGAGGGTGTCAAGAATCTCTCTGATGAACAGGCAGATCCATGTGAGAAAGTCTCCATTGAACAGGCAAAACAGATAGTGGACATTGCAGATTCAATCATTGACATCTACAAGACCCAGGTGGATGCACTCAAGACATTCTCCACAATGGACAATGTTGCATCCCAGGGGCAACTCATGGTAGGGATGGGAATCATCTCCCCCGAAGAAAATAACATGATAGGCAACTAATATGGACTACAAGAACTGTAAATATTATTCTCAGGGCTACTGCCTGAAGGGCGAGAAGACGGCCAATGGGATGAACTACACCTGCATCGAGCGTAACGACTGCCCGGAGGTGACGACAATCTATATGAATCGGCCATACAAAAAGCCGGAGATATTTCGCCCCAAGCGCCCTTTATACAAGAAAACTTGCATAAAATGATAGAAATATTTGGTAAATTGTAGGAAAATTCTTACATTTGCAATGTGATAATCAAGGAGCTCTATGAAATACAACGAATTAGAACGGAAGCTGCTCAAATTCGGTTGTTACCCCACCGGGGAGCAGCAGCACGGACATCCTGTCTGGTTCAGTCCGATGACTAATCGGAAATTCACGACCAGCAACCACAAGAGTCAGGAAGTCGCAACGGGGACATTGAAATCAATCATGAGGGATGCGGGGCTGCAATAGCCCCACCCTCTTAAAACAGATACAAAAGTGAGGTATTGAGTTATGAGGAAATGTAAAGTATTTATTGAGAAATCCGAATACGGGTATTCTGCCTACATCGGGGATACTCCGCTTGAGTTCGGATGCATCGGGGAAGGCAAGACCGTCGAGGAGACTATAGAGGACTTTCTCGGAACCTTCGAAGCGATGAAGCAGGACTATATCTCTGCCGGTAACGAGTTCGAGGATGTAGATTTTGATTTCTGCTACGATACGGCCAGCTTCCTCTCCGAGTATGCAGGTATCTTCTCCCTCTCCGGGCTGGAGAAGATTACCGGAGTCAGCCAGGCACAGCTCGGACACTTCCTTCACGGAAGACGCAAGCCAAGCCGTAAGACCATCGACAAGATCCAGAGCGGAGTTGACCGCTTTGCTAAAGAATTAACGGCCATAAAGTTCGCTTGATTATCACACAGGCACCGGCCACGGCCCTCGGAGCAATCCGGGGGCTTTTTGCATAAAAACTTGCATCAAATGAGAAAATTTGTATATCTTTGTGGCGCTAAGTACATATAACCGCCTATCTTCTGGCCGGAGAACGACAATCCAAACAGAAATATAGACGCTTGCCTCGCAATGGGTGGTCACAGGGAAACTTGTGGCATATATACGGCAGAAATGTTGTGTGTACTTAGCAACCCTAAAGCGAGGCATTTGTCGTAAAATACAGTGTAATATGCTAAGTACACACATCACCCGCACTCAGATCGCAGCAGCTGCGTCTGATGCCATCAGGGGCCTGTACCCGAATCTCGTCAATCTTCACGCACACACCGACGGCTGGGGCCGTTGCCGCATCTGGGCCGAATGTCATCTCCCATCCGGAGAGAAGCAGAGGGCCGTCGCAAGGGGCAAAGGAGCCGCCACAGCCGTGCGTAACTTCATCGATCGAATCAACGCTCAGCCGGAACTCCGGAAGGCCGCTACGGCCCTCTGATACGCCCTCAGACAGACATCCCCGATCATCCAAAAGCCGACATCCGCAAGGGTGCCGGCTTTTGTTATAAACTACCTATTTTCGGCCTTCACAAAGGGCCGGAAAATGTGCTGAAATTCGGGTAAGAACACGAGCAAATCGGAGCAAAAACGCTCGAAAAAGGCCGAAAATAGACCGATTTCATCGTTCAGTTCTGAAGCTTCAGAACTGAACAGAACTGAAAATCCAGTTCTGAACGGGCACTCTTCCCCGCTTCCCCAACTCTTTTTTATCAAAAAGAAAAAAAGAACTTTTGGACTTAACATAGTGTGAATCAGCGAGGTGCACCCATTTATTATTATATTTTTTTAATAAATAAGAGTAACCTTATAAAAAACTATATATTTTGTGAACTTTAGAACTGACACCCCTTAACCCCTTATGTCTCAGTTCCTTGATTCAGTTCTGTTTCAGCACTAAACAGTTCTGAAGCCGTTTTCTTCAGAACTGAAGGCCAGCACTGTTCAGTTCAGAGCAACAGTGCTGAAAAACTTATTGAAAATCAGCGACTTATCCGCGTCAGTTCTGAAGTTCTGTAAAAATGCCAACTTTGACAAGGTGTGTCTCTGTTTCGGGGTGCAGAAAGTTCGGAGAAATTGCCGGAATTTTTGGCCAAAATGGTAAATTTGCAGTAGGAGTCTCAGTCCCATAATGAGACAGGGGACGACACTATCTTTGTATCAAATGAAGTCAAACCAGGACATACAAACAGCATCGGTGAAAGTGCTTCCGTGCCTGAGGGAATTCATCCTCTGCATCAACGGAGGCTCGGACATCATTACCCCCGGCCGCGAATCTAAGCTATGGGGTATAGTCAAGATGCACCTGGACCTTATACCTCCGGACTACAAGCCGGTGCCGGCATCCGGATCAGACGACTGCATCCGCATCGCCATCTACCGTAGCCACCGCATGTGCTACAACCGGAACTCCCGCAAGTACGAACAGGGAAAGAAGCGCCCGAACCCCAACATCGTCGTCGATACCATCTGGCGCAACTACCTCAATCCGGTCGGCCAGGAAGCCGTGGCTTCTTATCTGATGCACACCTTCAAGCTCACTTACCGGAGTTATATGACAGGAGCCCTGGGCAACAATCCTGAGCTCAGCATCCACGATGCCATCTACTCCTTCTGCGAGCTGTATCACATCACCATGGAGAACATCACCTACGAGATGCTGCGAAAGGACTGGTTCCGCTTCAGAAAAAAGCATGGAAACGCAAGTCCTATTCCTGCGGAAAGCATTGATTTTTAAGAAAATATACCTCCCGAAAGGTCCCACATTTTCAGGGCGGAATCGGGGCAGAAGACACAAGTTATGAACGCCATATCCATCACCTCTCACTTCGCTCTCATCGAGCCGACCGACGAACTTTGCGACTATCTCCGGATGCAGCCGCTGAACTACCTGCCCGTCGAAGCATCGGAGTTCTCGGCCGGTAGCCAGATAATCTTCGACCAAACGCCTGAAGAGGGCGAGGACGGAATCATCTGGAGGCAGGAGTTGTCGCTGGTGACGGATAACCATGAAGTGATGCAGTTCAATGGCCGCCGGATGTTCGTGGCCTTCTGGATGAGCGACGGCAGCCTCAGGCTCATCGGCAACTCATCATCGGCACCTCGCCTGAAAATCACTCCTTATGTCGGAGCATTCAGGCTTGAAGCCTCATTTAACAGCCTGGAGCCTCTTATATTATAGCCCTCGTGTCCTATCAGGACTGCTCTAGAAGGCATAATTTTGCTGAAAAATCAAGATTATGCCTAAGTCAGATATCCAGATACTCTTCCTCGCAACCGTACCTCAGCACGCGGCTGCTTCACATCTCGTGATAATCGAGGATCAAGACCAGAAGCCGTACAGGGAGTGCGTGGCAGTACCACCTGACTGCGGCCTTTCCTATCCATCAGACTTCTCGGATCCGAACATCCCTGACGGGTCCATCGCCTTCCATCCGATTCTGGGTGACATTACCTACCAGTCGTATTGGCGTTTCTCCACCAAGCAGTTCATTGCCGACATCAAGGCGGCTGACGAGAACCCTGCCATCAAGGCCCACCTCATCTATGTGGACTCTTGCGGCGGTGAAGCCTTCGGATGCCACGAAGCCTTCCTGGCAGTCAAAGAACTGACCAAGCCTGTATATGCCTTTGTCGAATCGATTGCAGCTTCCGCCGGTTATTACCTTGCGGCAGCAGCTGACAAGATCTTCGTATCCTCCATCTTCTCGGAGATAGGTAGCATAGGCGTGATGTGCACCTTCTACGACTATGACGGCTACTACAAGCAGGAAGGTATAGAGAAGAAGACATTCCTGAGTAACTACTCGCCGCTCAAGAACAAGGTCATGAACGACGCCGCCAAGGGTGACGGTGATGAATACATCAGAAGATTCCTCGATCCGATGGCTCTCCAGTTCATCGAAGACGTCAAGTCCGTGCGCAATGGCCTGAGCGAGGATGCTCAGAAAGGAGAAATCTATTACAGCCTCGAGGCTCAGTCTGCCGCCCTCATTGACGGACAGTACTCGCTGGAGGAGGTGCTGGAGATGCTCAGAAAAGAAGGAGAAAACAGTCCATCCGTAGATATCAACTCATTAAATCTTTAACACAATGCACAAATTCGTAAAACAGCTTGTGGCCATAGTCGCATCACTTGGCCTCAAAAGCAAGTTCGACGCGAAGGAGCTCACTAAGGAAGATCAGGCAGCCCTCATCGAAGCCTACAACAAGGCCCACGGCGAGAAGGCTTTTGCAACTGATTTCGCTGACTATCAGAAAGAGCAGGCTGCACAGGCATCTCAGCAGGAGGCCATCTCCAGCACGCTTGCACAGCTCGCAGATATAGCCGGTGTTCCTGAAGGGAGCGAGCACACTCCGGAGGGACTTGCTCAGATTCTTTCGAGCGTCAATGCTCTCAAGACCAGCCTCGACGAGGCAAAGGCCGAGATTGACAAGCTCGCCAAGCAGGCAGCACCTGCTTCACCTACTGAGAACGTAGTATCCGTTCCGTCAGTTACCGGTGCACACACTCCTGGATACGCATTCGGCATCCAGAACCCTCTCTTCGCCACCACCAGGCGTTACAACGCCATCCTCGTGAGTGGACGTATCGACGGCACTGCCAGCCGCAAGGACCGCGAGCAGCTGGAGGCTGATTTCGGTCAGTACTCAGAGTCTCTCTCTGCACGCTACAATGAGCTCCGCAAGAGCGGCCAGCTCGCACAGCTGAAGAAGGAGGCTAAGGTGGACTACTCCGCCCTCACCGCTGACACCGAGATCGGAACCCGTCAGCTCACCATCCGTCAGGATATGGTTATTGCCCGCATCGTGGCTATGCCTACCCTCGCAGGCATTTTCGATACCGTGTCCAACATCCAGTCCGGACAGGTGCTCACCAACGTCCTCTTCTCCGAGGTATCTCAGGCCTACCAGGCAGGTGAGGTCTTCAAGGGAGACGTCAAGTTCCAGCCGGAGAAGGCCTATGTTCACAAGGCAATGGCCAAGCTTCGCTTCGAGGACATGTCCGCCCTTGAGCATGCTTATCTGAACTACCTGAACAAGGAAGGCTCAGATCCTGTGAAGTGGACTCTGCTTGAGTGGATCATCCTCCAGATCGCAACCATCATCAACAACGAGCGCAACCAGCGTTCAATCGTAGGTTGCTACGTTCCTCCTGTAGCCGGAGAGCCAGGTCATACCAACTTCGCATCCACCGGTATCCTTCACAGGCTCATCGGCCTCGTAGAGGAGAACAAGGTGATGCCGTTCACCGACGAGGAGCTCGCTGACTTCGACTCCACCAACATCGGAGACGTGCTCATCTACTTCGTGAAGAAGATGTCCACCCGTCGCAGCGACTACAAGTCCTTCACCATCTACCTGAGCGCATCTCACAGAGCTATGTTCAAGGAGTGGTACCGCAACAAGTACGGCAAGGACACCGACTTTGCCGGTATCGCTGATCTCGTGCCTAACTACGAGGTAGCTATCAAGTGGGTGCCGTTCATGGGCAACCTCAAGTTCATCTTCGCCACTGTTGCCGGCAACGCAATGCTGCTGCAGAACGTACCTGGTGAGGAGTACAACAACATCTTCGAGCGTCATCTTGAGGAGGTCATCACCGCTTCTTACTGGAAGGAGGGTGCCGCTTTCGGATTCGCCGGAGAGCAGTTCAAGAACAGGGAGGAACTCCTGAAGAACAATGGACGCAACCAGTTCGTCTTCTGCAACTGGCCTGTCATCACGGCTGCTGCTGATGCAACCACCGTTGACGTGGAAGCTGAAGACCTCGAGGACCTTGGATTCCTCATCAAGACTTCAGCCAACACCAAGGCCACTGTCCTCACCGACATCCTCAATGCCAAGGAAGGCGTTGTCTATCGCATCGAGTGCGGCTCAATGGAGAATGCGACCAGCATCTCTAAGGCCGGCAAGTTCGACCAGGTTGATGCTTGGGTTCCTGCTTCAGTGGGTAGCTACATCAAGCTGTACTGGGATGCCAAGAAGGGCAAATTCTTCGAAGTATCTCGCGGTTAATCATCGGAGGGCTTCGGCCCTCCCTTAAAACCTTACGATTATGATTAAAGTACCTAACATCGCCTCAGTTTCCGACCTCGAATCCGCTGGCAAGAGGATTTACAACCGTATCCACCTCATCCTTGAGGATGACGTTGACCTCTCAGGCGAGCAGCCGGAAGTGACCGTATCAGATGAAGCCCGCACCATGGGCGCTCTGAAACTGAAGGAAGGTGCTGCCATCGCTCACTTTGATTTTGCCAAACACACCGCAGCTGCCACCTCTCAGGGAAGCAACGGCGACGTGACGACTGAGGTCACCAATTCTCTCACTGGCACCCTTGCCGGAGACAGGATTGAAATTGACAATTTCATCGAGCAGTATCACGGCAAAGCCTTCTATATCGTGGTCACTGACCGCATCAGCGGCAAGCAGTACATCTATGGCCGCCCTCGCTGCCCGTACTACTTCACCGACCACGACAAGAGGAAGAACGCTGACAACTCCAGCTGCGACGTAACGTTCAGCTCACCGTTCCCGTTCCAGCCACTTGAGTACCTCGGCTCCGTCGAGGCCGCTCCAGCCGCCTAACCGGCTTTTCCTTTCAGCAGGGCCGCCATTCGACGGCCCTGTTTTTCAATAAATAGAATTCGTTATGTACACCTTCCAACAGAAGAAATCCATCTCTAAGAGCATTGCAGATCCGGCCAAGGTCGAAGTCTATCGTCAGATGCTTGCCGCAAAGAGGCTGCCGGCCTCCGGAACCATCAGCAGGAACCGTTCTGCCCTGGCCATATCCCTGGTATATATCCTGCTTGACCACTACACGATGGAAGAAATAATGGCCGCTGGAGCGGGCTCGACAATGCCGATGGTGCAATCTCCCATTGGCAGACCGAAAGCCGCTTCAGAACCCCAAAAACCGGCCAAAATCTCAAAATTTGAGCAATATCCTAATATCCCGTGGAAGCAGCTGGATAATCCTCTCGTCAGGATGGCCGATAGCATCTTCACTGACCGAATCAACTGCTATTCGGAGCTCAAACGTCTGGAAGCGGAGACTCAGGGAGAATTCACTGATTTCAGCACATTGGCAGAGATAGTGAGGCTTGCGGCAAGGCTGGAGATGTGCTTTAACGAACTTCGGAGCTTCAACAATAGCGGCAAATTTCTGGGCAAGCACCCGTTCATCGAGAACAAGGATGAGCGCAGTCGCATCATTGACCTGCTAAGAAAAGATCCGGAAGCCTTCTTCCAGGAGCGTAAGAATGTCGAGCTGAACATCTCCCGCTACAGCTCACAGATCAACAGCAATAAGCTGGATGCAGAGAAGAAAGAGAAGGCGAAGAGCAATCTGGAGAAGTACCAGGCTATTCTTCAGATGTTCAAGGATGTATTCCTGGAACTCATAAAAGGACAGCGGTATGACAATACGAACGTATGATGAAGGATTCATCGCAAGGGTAAAGGACTTTGCCGTAATAGGGCTTTATCCTGTCCAGATTGCCGAGCGGCTGGGTCTTGAGGGAACGGATAGGCAGGAATTTCTCAGGGATATATGCTCAAAGAAGCACCCTCTACACGAAGAATACCTCATATCCAGGGCCCATAGGGAGCAGGACCTAGATGCATCGCTCAATGAACTGGCAGCTGCCGGTGATGTCGATGCCCTGGAGCTGGAAGCGCATATCCGCTTCAAAAAGGATGTGGATAATCTCAAAATGGAACTCTTCGACGTATGAAAGAAGACAGACTCGCATTGCTTGAAAGCTATAAGGCTGATGATATCCAGTATTTTCTTGCTCAAAGGAAGTCGGATGTCATCCCTGTCGATATGCAGGAATACATCCTCCAGCTAGACAGCATGTCAAGGCTCTTCCATTACCACAAGCATAACTATTCCAGGGCGGTCGAGTGTCTCCGGAAGGAATGGCCGCAACTTACCATAGCGCAGGCCCGCTGCATCTATAGGGATGCCCTGGAGTACTTCTACCAGGATGACGGCATCAGCGCCCGTGCCTGGGATCTCAAGTATGCCGATGCATACGATGATCTGGCAAGGCTTGCCATCAAGTCGGACAAGCTTGCCACGGCCAAGGCTGCACTCGACAAGGCTCACGAGCTCCGGACCAAGCAGCGTGAACAGGAATCGCATCAGTGGCAGCCGCCTATCTATCTTGTTAACATCAATGTCAGACCGGAAGACCTTGGATATCAGTCGCAGAGGCTTATGGACATAGCCAAGAGGGCTGAGGATGCCCAGTACAGGGAACTCATACTCGGACTTGAGACTACTGAGGCTGAAAAGAAGAGGTTGCTGGCTGACGCAAACATTCCTGACGCAGAAATCTATGGAGAAGAACCAGCAGACGAACAGTGAACCCGACTACATCGAGATGTACCAGAACAAGGTGCAGGCTCTCGTCAACATCATTGATCCGAACAAACTCTTTGCCGTCATCGGACGAGGCGGAGGTAAGACATCACACATCTCCACCAGGCGCATCCTGAGGGTAGCGCAGGAGATGCCGCGAGAGACATCCATCATTTCCCATAAATCATTCGTGGCGCTGTTTACCAACGTCATCCCGACTATCCTGGAGACCTTCCGGAGCGAGGTCAAGATGCCGGACGGCACCCAGCGGCCTATGCTCATCGAGGGCTGGGATTACGTCGTCGGGGAGAAGGACCTGCCGAAACACTTCCAGTCACCCCGATATCCTCTTCTCAATCCGGAGAGGACCATTGTCTTTGCCAATGGAGCGGTGCTTCAGGCCGTTGCCGTGGACAGAGCTGACTCCATCGCCGGACGAAGCATCGTACATGCATTCCTGGAAGAGATGAAGTACAGCGACGGCGAGAAGGTCCGCACGAGAATTATCCCTGCTATCCGTACATCCCGCCTCGGATCCGGTTCCGAGGCCTGCAAATCCCATCTTCACGGCGGCATCACCGGCGTATCCGACATCGGAAGGGTGTCAATAGGCGAAGATAACTGGTTTATGGACTACGAGAAGGATGTTGACCAGCAGCTTATCGCCGATATCATCACTCTCTCGCTGATGCTCAATGAGTGCGAGGTGAACCTTCGCAACGGGGTGAAGACTCGCATATCTGAAGCGAAAATGCGTAAATGGGGCCCATTATTGAGCCAACTGCGTAAAAAATGCACCTATTTCGTACGTGCGAGCACATTTGTGAACCGCGATGTGCTCGGTCTGGACTATTTCAAGACTCAGAAGGAGATCCTGGATATGGGAGAATTCCTATCATCCATCTGTTCCATCGGCGACCGAAACCGAGACAACCTCTTCTTTGAGCTTTGGGATGAGGAGAAGCACACCTTTGACGATAGTTACAAGTACGAAATCATCGACAAGCTCAATCTTAAGGAGTCCTTCACCGTCACTGCAGAGCATCTGAAATACTATGAACCTACACAGAGGCTCCTCTTGGGCTACGATCCTGGAAGCTTCTCATCCGTGGTGAGCGCACAGATGGACCGTAAGTGCAACACCCTGCGAGTGCTGAAGGAATTCTTTGTCTATCCTCCGGAAGATGCGGAGGATCTGGCAAGACAGATCAACGCCTTCTACTCAGATGCCGCAAGGCTCAAGAGCATAGACCTGTATTACGACCGCGCAGGAAACAAGCGCAATAAACAGTACGAGAAAGATGCAGAGACTGATGCGAAGAAACTGCAGAAGGCCCTGGAGCGGTACGGCTGGAAGGTGAAGCTTATGAATCTCGGACAGGCCACCATCTACCATTGGCAGCACTACCGGCTCTGGAAGCGCCTGCTTGCCGAGTCGGAGCGCAACGTGCCACGTATCCGCATCGATGCGAACGAGTGCCCGAACCTGGTGAGCGCAATGTACTGCTGCAAGAAAGTTGTAGGCTCCACACCGGTCGAACTGGACAAGTCTCCGGAGGTGAAGGTCCGCATCGATCTGCAGGCCGGTCTTACGCCGCAGATTCCGTCCGCTTTGACCTATTTAGTGTGGGGTTTATTTGAAAAATACTTCCCAGGCGTGCGAAATTACAGCTCAAATGGGGCCATTTCTTCCAATTTTTCGGGCTAAAGTTCGGCTTCTATGCTTTTTATAAAAAGGCCAAAGCGGTTTGAATCAGCTACTTGAGCCTGAAATTTGGGACCATTTTTGAAAATCTGCGGGAAAAGAGCGCGGCGCCGCTAAGTTTTGGAGTTGTAATGCAAGGACCCGAATCGACGGAAATATGACGTTTCTGTCCTTTCCGCGCGCTCGCGAAGGGCCTATCTTCGTATCAAAATCAAATCGATGGAGACTATCAAGGGAAGCGTTGCATTACAAAAAGCGGAAGCGCTGTCAAAGGCTGGAGGTTCCTTCAGCCTGGTGTTCTTTCCGTACTCCAGGACGAAGAAGCCTGCCGGAGATAAGGTAGCGCTGAAGACCTTCTCCGGATGCACGATGCGCAAGCCCCTCCCGCATGATAAGTTTGACATCGACGGTAAGAATTATTTCCTCTTCCTCACCTCTGACGGCCAGCCACGCAGCTGCTACCGCTCTCTTATCAGAGCCATCGGCTTCAGTGATGAAGGGAACAAACTGTATAGAGTTTCGTGGTATGAATAAGTTCGGCACATTCACCGGCAACGGGTATGCACTCACATATCAGATCGGAGAGTCGGTACCCCAGGCATCATTGACAGACAAAGGTCGCAGCATAACAGCTGGCGGCCAGATCCCGCTCACGGCCCGCAGGATGGGCAAATACTTCTATTGGCCCGCAGGCATCAATAACGACGAGCCTGACGTATGCGCCGTGCTCATCAAGGGGAATCGCCTGCTGCCGTCGCTCATCGAGAAGCAGATTGCCATCCTGTACGGTACAGGACCAATGCTCTTCCGTGAAGTGACTAACGAGGACGGCACTGTCAGCCGTGTCTATCTGCGTGATCCGGAGATACAGGCATGGCTCGACAGCTGGAAACGCAACGGGCTGCCGGACTCATACAGAGACTATCTCATCAAGTGCATTCGCTCATACTACTACAGCGAGGGCATCTTCAGCCAGTGGATGCTCACCAGGGGCCAGGTCGCAAGGATACCTGGTGCTCTGCCGATTGCAGGGCTGAAGCACATCTCTGAGCTCAGAGTGAGATTGGCCACCACGAAAGATATCCACAATAAGACGGATATCGAGCAGTCAGACTTTGACTCAGTTCTGGTTGGCAATTGGGCGAGGACTACCTCCGAGACAAATTTCAAGGTATATCCGAAGTTCAACCCTGTCAATCCTCTCTCTGCAAACGGAGCCATATCCTACAGCAAAAACGCGGACTACGACCAGGATATCTATGCGTCCAATGTCTTCTTCAATGGTATCCGAGAATGGATTATAGGTTGTAATGCAACTCCTTCATATATCAACTCCTTCCTCGAGAACGCTCTGTCAGCAAGGCATCATATCATCATACCTAATGCATGGTACAATGCGAAGGCTCAGGCACTCTCTGATATCTGCCGCACCAATGAGGAGAAAAAGGCCCAGGGCTGCCGAGATGAAGACCTCATAACCATCAAGGTCGGATCCGAGGTGCTCAAGGTCGGAACCGAATACAGCGAAGCTTTGCTTGACAAGTATGTGAATATGGAGCTGGCGAACCTTACCTCCTTCCTTGCCGGTCGTGGCAAGAACCAAGGTAAGACCTATGCAACCCGCAGCTTTATGAATGAGAACGGAGAGCTGGAGCAATGGAAGATTGAGGAGATACCTCAGAAGTACAAGGAATATATCGAGGCACTCATCAGCGTCGATAAGCGCGCTGATATGGTACTGCTCTCAGCTAAGGGCATCGATCCGTCTATCTCCAACATCACCTCTGACGGAACAATCTCCAAGTCAGGCTCAGATGCCTACTACAACTACATGATCTACCTCACCCAGCAAGCCATTCCGGACAGCGTGGTGTGTGCGGATCTGAACGAAGCCATTGCACTGAACTTCCCTGAGAAGTATGCTGATGGCATCCGCATCGGCTTCCATAGGCCGAATATCCAAAGACAGGAAGATGTATCACCGGCTAATCGTATGGCCAATCAAAACGAGCAATAAAGATGACTGTAAAAGAAATTTTCCCGAATCTGGGTGAATTCCAGAAATATAGCGACGGAATGGTGGCTGACACCTCCATCGAGCAGCTTATGCCATCTATCCGATCCTGCATAAGAGATATAAACGAATATATTCCAAAGGAAGTGTGTGCCGCCATTCTTGCCGGAGACGAAGAGGAACCTATTGAACTGCTGAAGTCCGCCATTGCTTCAGGAGCATCCTATAAGTATCAGATCTTCGCCTCCGCCAAGAAAAACGGTTCTGAAGCCTCGATGTACAAGTACCAGCACGAAGAGGTCAAGGCTCATCACCTGGAATCGTATTGGGCGTCTCTCGATGCACTGCTAGATTGGCTCGATGCTCACTCCGAGTCATTCGACTGGTCCAAGACCGACACCTTCAGCGACCGCGAGCAGCTGCCGGTGAAGAATGCCCACGAGTTTGACAAATACTTCGGCATAGGGAATTCTTCCCATTTTTATTTCAAAGTTCTTTACTTGATTCGTCAGGTGTGGAATGGAGACATCGCAGCGGCCCTGCCGGCAGAGGCCTCGGAGAAGATCATGGAACTCGCAAAGCAGGCACTCTGCTACAAGGTAATGGCTCTCGCCGTGATACAGTTCGACATCACTGAGCTTCCGCGTTCTGTACGCTTCGACGACTCTCACGAGTACTCCAAGAGCAGCCAGCCGCAGCAGCGCACCAGCCTGTACAACCAGTTCATCAGCCGCTACACCTCTCTGATGCAGTCCATAGACAGGGCGAAGGCATCTGCCGCCGGAGTGACAGGCCTGGGAACAGCCCAGGATGAAGACCAGAAATACTACGCTACATTATGATAACCCTCACCATCAACAAGCATACATACCACGTTCCCTCTAAATGGGAGGAGTGTGATGCTGCGACTTTCCGCCGACTCGCTAGGGCTATGTGGAATTTCGAGATGGGCCACACCGACTTTGAGACCTTCCGTATCGAGATAGTGGCAGCCTGTCTTGGTGTGGATATCCCTTCAATCCGACTGACTGACTTTCTAGGCGTGAATTTCTTCACGCTCAGCGAGTTGCTTACATTTCCATACACCTTGCATTACAACCCTGACGGGACGCAGACCGCCTTTGTCGAGGTTGTAATGCATAACAATCTCTACCCCTGCATCGGGAATGCGGAGGGCTATAGGTACGAGACTGATGCCAATGGAGTCATCGACACCACGCTCAATGCTGCCCAGTACACATCGGGCATCAGCTTGCTCAATCTCCAGGCATCGTATATCAGGGGCTACAGGGAGGACTTTGCCTTACAACTCCTCGACACCTTCGTGCGCCTGATGTACAATGGCCGCTCGATTGTCAACATCGACGATCGCATTGCCGTCATGTACAACTTCCGCGGCATCACGGAGTCCATTCGCAGGGATACATCCTACGACCTCATTTTCCGCAAGAAAGGTCAGAAGAGCGAGCCTTCACCAGTAGGCAGCAATGCAGGCCTGTTCGCCCTCACCAAGGCAGGATACGGCGATTTTGCTGCAGTCAGCAAAATGGACGTGCACACCTTTCTTTCAGCCATGGTGCAGCAGACCGTTGACAGCATCCACTCCCTTCAGGGAGCCGGTATGAAGCCGGGAAAGATAGCAGAGAAGTTAAATCTTGACGTGGAGCAGGTGCTTCCGTTCACAACAGTAACAGAAGAGGAGGAATAGACTATGATAGTGATGGATATTTTCAGATATTTCGCCAGCTTTGTTCCGTCCGAGGTATTGAAGAAGACCTTCCGCATCCCGGACAGCGATGAGTACAGGGCTCTGATGAGCGGCTTGCTTGAAGAGCCTTCCGGAAGGGAGATTGACGGGATTACGGAGTACATTTTCGGCACCGACACGGAGAAGCTTGCCACCGTAATCAGCTCGGTCGCCGGTATCTATCTGTTCGTGGAGTACGACCGCATCTCAAGCACAGTCAATACGACCACGGACCGCAAGGACGACCGTCTTCACGTGGCAGTGACTGTTGCCTGCCCTGTTCCGGACTCGAAGGACCTGGTGAGCGCCGCTATCATCAATGACAGATGTCTTGAAATCTTGTCCTCCATACGCCGCCGCATGAGGGAGGACGACGACCTGAAGCGTGGCATAGAATGGATGGACTACCCGGCCACGCTGACGGTCTTCGCCTCTAAGGCCCTGGCCAATTCTCAGGGGTGGAGTATGGAGTTTGACATTTACGGAATAGATATAGCATGACACACGAAGAAATCAAAACCTACATTTCGGAGAGCTTGCCTCTCAGAAGGAAAGTGACGGACATCGTCATCCACTGTTCCGATACCATCGAAGGCAAGAAATTCTATGCCCGTGATATCGATGTCTGGCACAAGCAGCGGGGATTCCGCAAGATCGGCTATCACTTCGTCATTGACCTTGACGGCACCATTGAGCTCGGGAGACCTCTGAGCGAGGTCGGTGCACATGTGAAGGACCACAACAAGGAATCCATAGGCATCTGCTACATCGGAGGGCTTGATAAAGACAAGAAAGCTAAGGATACCAGGACGGATGAGCAGAAGGCATCCCTTCGCTTTCTGCTTGAGCAGCTTGTCTCTGCTATCCCTACGATAAATAAAATTGCCGGACATAGGGATTATTCCCCAGATAAGAATGGAAACGGCATCATAGACAAGTATGAGCGCCTGAAAGAGTGCCCGTGCTTTGATGCTATTCCGGAATACCAGGATATATTTACCTCGCAAAACTCTCAATAAGTAGTGAACTTTTGTTTCTGATTGATTATGTGTGGAAGCAGCCGGCCGTGAGGTTCGCTGCTTTTTTGTATATTTGTTGCAACAAAAGTTTCGCAGTATGAAATCAGAGACAAAGAAGAAAATCTGGGAGTCGCTTGCACAGCTCGAAAAGGCATGGGATGAGCACCGTCAGAAAGAGGCAGTCCGCCGTGTATATCATTTTCGTGACCCCACGAAAAAGAAGATTTACAGCTGATTTTTGCGTACAATGCAAAAAAAGTTGCACGGTATAAGAAATGTTTCTATATTTGCATCACTAATCCGACACCCATAGGTGGGTAAAATTTATCCGACGCCAGTAGGCTGGTCATCGAAGCCACCGTAAGATGGTTTCGATGTTTTTATATGTAATTACTTATGACAACTAAAGTTAACATTTTGATTGATGGTGGTTTCTTCGAAAGGAAATTCTTTGAAGTAAACCACAGAATTCCAACCGCGAAAGATGTCGTGGACGCTACCGCAGATGCAATGAGGCTACTTGTAGCGAAGACAGCTGGAGAAACAAAAGACATTCTGTTCCGAGTCTTCTACTATGATTGTAAGCCATTCGGTAATAAAATAATGAATCACGACAAGACAAAAGAAATAGATTTTTCCGCATCGAAGATCTATACCAGCAAATGCTCATTCCTTAAGGATCTCGTAAGGCAGGATAAATTTGCTGTAAGGCTTGGGGAACTCTCTTTTGACGGTTGGAAACAAGACTTACACAATCCCCATAAATACAAACCTGACTTCAAACAGAAAGGCGTTGATATGAAAGTTGGTCTGGATATGGCATCTATGGCCACCAAAAAGATTGTTGATAAGATTGTCCTTATTGCCGGGGACTCTGACTTTATTTCCCCTATAAAATTCGTTAGGAAAGAGGGGTTGCAGGTATATCTCTATTCAATGGGGCACAAGGTTAAACACCCCCTCATTGAGCATTGCGATTTTGTGCTTAATTAAATACTTGCATAAAATGCAAAAAAAGTTGCATAAAATGAGAAAATTTATATATCTTTGCACTGCAAAACATCTCTAACGCTAGTCGTACCCTGTTGATAGGATAGACTGCGCATATTATATTGTTAGAAATTAACTAGGAGACCGCCGTAGGGTGACCGAGGCAACAAATCTGTATAGAGGTGTTTTGCAGGTCTCCTTTTTTTTATTTTTATGCAAAACACCAAAAATCCGCAGTTCTCCAACAAGGTGCTGGAAACCGCAAGAAAAGCAATGGATGAACTCATTAATGCGTCTTCCGAGATGCACAGAGCCACCGTTTTCCTGAAAAGACTCAATGAAGAGAAGGAATTCCCCGTTAATGTCCAGACAATGACTGAAATCTCCCAAATGATGCTGACAATGCGCAAGATGCTCTATGAACAGAAGGCAGATCTGGAAATCAAGCTCGCCTGTATGGATGATGAGAAGGTAATAAGCGATATGCTCGTAAGAATTGAAGGTAAAATCGATCAGGCAGGGAGGGCCGATGCGTAATGGGTTTCGTCGAGACAACACAGAAGAATGCGCAGTTCATCAACCAGGGCAATCAGGCCATCATCGATGCGATGGGAGCCGTGCGCAACGTTTATGCTACCTTTCCTGAACCGGTACAGAAGAAGTACCATAATCTCTATGACAGCATCCTGACAGGGCTCAGCGAAGTCCGCAATAACTATGTAGCCCTGGGTTCATATCTCCTGTCAGATGCCACCCTCCAGATGTTCACCGCTAAAAAGGAGGACGAGAAATGAATCAGCAGCCACCAACCTCTCTGTTCGAACTGCTTATACAGGTAAGGCAGTGCAATATTGTGCTCGCTAATGCGCGTGACGCAATGAATGATTACAATAAGAACCTCTTCAGCGATGAGCTTGACGAAATAGATGAAGAGCTATATCAGACTGCTGGCAAGATTGCGGAGGTCATCCTGGAGAGCTTTTGAGACATACCAGGAATTATTATTCAGCCCTGTCCTTTCGAGGACGGGGCTTCTTTTTTACCTTCGCTCAAAATTATAACGCAATGCTCTCCGACGAATTCAGGCAGGATGCCAGGAGCCTGCTCAATACCCAATCAACCGCCCTCCTGGCAAAGCAGAATGCCATAGCCGCAACTTCGCTCACTCGCCGCTCCGGCCGCCTGGCCTCGGCTCTTCAGGGCAAGGCTACGCTGGATGACGGAAGTGTTACCGTCACCTATCCGAAGTATATCCGCTTCATCGATATGAAGTTCGGGAAGGGTGGCAAGCGCAAGAAAAAGGTGCCTATCTACAACCGCCAGGTATATGGATACTTGGTAGGAGGCGTGCGCCGCTGGCTCAACCGTGTTATCCCGGACCTGATGGTGCGCGCTATCGACGGAACCATCTCCGGACGAAAAGTGTAATTATCTGTCCTTTTGTGGGACAACTGCGAGCCGTATCTTCGTGAAAAATGTTAAGGTATGGCATCTCTCAAGAATGAAGTAGTCAAATTTATTGCCGATATCCAACTGGATCCGCAGCAGGCAGCGAGCTATCAGAAGAACCTCGCTGACTGTGAGCGTTCCGCATCGGCCCTGCGTAAGTCCATAGCTGAAACCACCGAGAAGATGGACCAGATGCGTGCAGCGGGGCAGGAATCTACATCGGCATACCAGGCACTGAAGAAATCCCTCGATGCAGACACCAAGGCCCTTAAGGAAGCGTCAAAGAACGCCGACAAGTATGCCGAAGCCCTCGGCATCAACTCGATGTCTCTCTCCCAGCTTCAGAAGCACGCCAAGCTGGTACGCACAGCCTTGGCCAACACTCATAAGGAAGCCAATCCGAAGGTGTGGCAGAAGTACAATGACGAGCTGAAGAAGACTGAGGCACGTATCCGCGAGGTGAAGGCCGGAGGAGAGAAGACCGGCACTGCTATGAAAGGGCTTGGAGCCAGCATCGCCGGAGGATTCACCGTCGGCTCTCTCGCAGTCAAGGCCATGGGCGCTGCTGTCGATGTCGCAAAGAAGGCGTTCCAGACCTTTACCACCGCTACCCAGACATGGTCTGATCAATGGCAGGTTGCTACTGAGATGGCTAAGGCAGGATGGCGGCAGCTCATAGCCAATATCGGGCAGGGCTCGAATGTGATGAAGGCATCCATCAAGGAAGCAATGGATGCAGCCAAGGAAGCTGCCGAGCTTCGTGATGAGCTCTTCGAGCGTAACAACTCCTTAAAGTTGATGGAAGCCGATGCCAGGGTTTACATCAACACTCAGATGGAGATCGCGAACAATTCAGCCAATGATGCTCATACCAGGATGCAGGCTCTGGATAATGTGCTGGCGAAGGAAGAGGAATTGGCCAAGAAGAAAAAGGAACTGGCCGAGCAAGAGCTGACCGCATCTATGGATATGCTTCGGACAAGCACTAAGATGAGTGATACTGAAATTCAATTTGTTGTCGATGAATACGAGAAGAACCGTGACTTGATCAAGCAGGCCGGCGAATATAATGCCTTGCTCGACAAGCAGGAGCGGATTCGCAACAATATGAAGTATGCAAACAACTCGACAAGCATACAAGCAAATGCGGAAGCACTCCAAGAGGTTCAAGAGCAGCTGCAAGGATGGGATGAGTCAGTCATCGAGGCTGCTCGCCTTACGCGACAGTATAACCTCTCCAATGACGAACTTGTTGAGTCCTATGTAAATGCTAAGCTAGCAGTGAAGCAGGCTGACGAAGAGCTGACCGCTTCATCTGCCGCACAGGCCCGCAAGCGTGGTACCTTGCAAAAGCAGATAGATGCTGACGAGAAGGCAGCCAGGGATAAGGCTTATCAGGACAAGATCAATGCTGCACAGGAAGCCTACGATAAAGAGATGCTCAGCCTGAAGCAGCAGCTCTCCAGGAAGGAAATTACGGAGGCTCAGTACAATGTTAAGAGCCAGGCCGCTGAGATATCGATGCTCAATGCCAAGATTGCCATCAACCATGCCTATGGCAAGGACGTGACGGATCTCCAGGCTAAGATAGTTGATAAGCAACTTGCAACTCAACGATCCCTCCAGCAGCTCTTTGAGAAGAATAATGCTGAATTCCAGGCGATGATACGGCAGATGAGTGAGGATGCTGAGCGTGAGGCTGACAAACTATTTGAGCAACTGACCTCAGACACTGAAGCCGAGATAGATGCCCTCATTGAAAGTCTTCCGGAAGATGTCGATATAGTCAAGAAGATGAGCCGGCTCATCAAGAAGAACAAGGAGACGGAACCGGCAAGCAAGAGCGGCAAGTTGGCCAAGGCGAAGAATGACTACCAGGCGGAGCTCGCAGACCTGGAATCGATGCACGAGCTACAGCTCATCTCTGAAGAGGAGTACCTTGCCCGCAAGAAGCGGCTGAATGAGGAATACTCCAAGAGCATCGCGGAAATCAGCCTCAAGACATGGGAGGATTCGCTGGACGCGGCCAATAAGTTTCTGGAATCCGCAGGGGATATGGTGTCATCTCTTCGTGATGCGGAGCTCAACAACCTGGAGGCTCAGATGCAGGCAGAACTCACGGCCGCGGGCGACAACGCCGATGAGCGTGAGCGCATCGAGGCGGAGTACGAGCAGAAGAAACTCGATACCCAGAAGAAGTATGCCGATGTCGATATGGCTATCCAGATCGCGAAGACCATTGCTGCAGGAGCTCTGGCCGCCGTACAGTCTCTTGCGCAGCTTGGACCTATTGCCGGTGCGGCGATGGCCGGTGTCATAGCCGCTACGACGGCAGCGGAGGTGGCAAGCATCGTAGCTCAGAGAAATGCCATCAAGAACAGCAGCGTCAGCTCTGCCGGAAGCTCATCCGACTCATCCTCCGTAGTCAAGAATCGAGAAGTGACGGGTTATGCCGATGGTGGATATACCGGCGATGGCGGACGATATGAACCGGCAGGCATCGTGCATCGCGGTGAGTATGTTGTGGCCGCTCCGGAACTACGCGATCCGTCCGTTGCCCGTGAAGTGGCACGCATCGAGCGTAAGCGTCTTGGGCGTATGGCCGGACGCAAGGCAGCACCTGGTTACGCCGATGGAGGCTATGTGGGTGATGGTTCTGGAGCATCTGATGCTGGTATGCTTCAGCAGATATATTCGCTCCTGAAGGGCTATATCGACCAGACGCCTATGTCGTATGTCGTGCTGTCGCAGCTGGAAGCGCAGCAGGACTATCAGAAGAGAGTTAAATCCAAGATATCACTCAAGTAATGAGGCTATATACTGAGAAAGGCGAATTCATACTTCCGGAGGATTTCGCCCTTGAGATGCAAACAAACAATCCGGTATTCACATCTGAGGGCAGCGCATCGGCTACCTTCAGTCTTCCTGCTACTCCAGAGAACATGGAAGCTGCCGGACGCCCCGACAGGCTTTCCAGGAATGAGGCATTTCTGAACAATGTGGAGTGCATTCTGCAACTTGGAGCATTCCAGATCCAAGGCAAGCTCATTGTTACATCTTGCAATAGCGAGGAGATAGGCTGCTGCTTCACCTATAAGGAGGGCTCTCTATATGCCTCGTATAAGGATAAGAGCCTAAAGGATATACTGAAGGATACTACATTATATCCGAGTACTTTTCCAATAAAGACACTTGCGACGACAACCCAGAATGCTATGGAGGAGCCTGAGCGCACATTATTTGTCCGATTCCCTGTGAAGGTTCAACTAATGGAAGGCTATGACATCATTCTTAACGCACTGGAAGACACATCGGATGAGTTCGGCATATCGTTTGGCAATATCATATATCAGGCTCGCTCGTACAGCTATGGAGATACGACAATCAATGTGCCGGACGGCTACGGACTGACCGCTTTCCCATTCCTGTACCACATTATCGAGGTCATCCTTACAAAAGTAGGAAATTACAATATCGTCAGGAATGATTTCACGAGGGAGCCGTTCTGCTACCTGGCACTGCTTCATCCGGTCGCTGACCTTATGTGCAAAGGCAATATTGCATACAGGGACCTCGTTCCGGACATCACACTCTCTGATTTCATAACTTGGCTGCAGGATAAGTTCGGGGCCTACATCACTGTCGATGATAAAGAAGTCAGCATTATTATTCTAGATGAGATCTTGTCCGAGTCTCCGGCATTTGACCTCACTCCATATATCGACGATGATCTCTCACTTGAGATACCTGATATGGAGCATATCAGCATCGATATGGACACCTCTCTCGCTGCTGCCCCTGCAGCATCCAAGTCGGAGTTCGAGAACAAATACGGTACGATTCAGGAGGTGTCCGACGTACCCACTAACGTGGCTGGAATTTACCTCCATACCCCGACAGGACGGATATATCAGGTTGTAAAATCAGGAAGCTCCTATAACCAGGTATTTCTGGGTTACAACAATTTCCTTTTCAGCAGGAAATTATGGGCTTCTAGAGATGATGCCAAAACAACTGAAGACAGAGCGCTTGGATGTCAGTTGATTTCCAACTACTATCCATCGCCATTGCTTCTGCACCTCGGCAATGCCGTGCACTATAACACTGCCATCGAAGGAAAGAAGGAAGATCAGGTTCATCCGCTGATGGTAGCTTGGGCTTACTATGATGGCCACTATTGGAGAGGTTCTGTTACCGGTGTTGAAAAGGATGGTACCGTACTGTTTCCGGGGCTCAATCCGGAGGGCGTTTTCCAGCGCTTCTGGCAGAAGTACAATACACTGAAGCTGAGCCTGGCTCCGGACGCAAGCATCACGGCGCATATTCCTGCTGATGAGATGAAACATCTCGATATCACAAAGCCCGTGCTCATTGAGCATAACCGGGCACTCATCAAAAGTTACAGCTGGACCATAAGCAAGGACGGCATCGTGTCCGGGAAGGTATCCCTTATGATGCTGCCTGATATCAAATACCCTAATGAATAATAGTTATGATAACCCAAGAACTGAAAGCACTCTCTTTCCTGGACGAGAACCCCCAGATACATATCAGCACAGAGCCTGAGAACAGGCCTGATGTGTACATTTATGACAACCTTCGCAAAAAGCTCATCTTTGAGGGTGAACTATGGCCGGATTTCAACGGCTCTCTCGTCATTGATCTTGTTCCCGAGATTAAGAATGCGTACACCCCTGTTCTGCCAGGTGCAGCGGCTGCACTTCAGCAAAATTACATCTACCTGAAGTTTCGTGATGAAGATGATGGAGACGGAGTATATCACTATGGTACCGTGAATCTGTTTTCCAAAGATGCACTGGAGAGGATGAGCGATGCAGATGAGCTCGTCGTTCCTGAAGACTATATCTTGCCTATCAGTTATGTTCAAATCGACGCGATAAACGTTGCGTATATAGCTACTCGAAATGGAATGATTGATATCAAGAACCTTTGCCCTGCCAATAATATTAACCAGCAGGAGGGCGTAATCAGTTTTCTGAAATCGATAAAATCGCTCAATCTGCTTCCTGGAGAGAAGTTCCGTGTTGTCATCGTCCGCGATGGAGATCCAGTTTACTCGCCTTATTACAGCGTTACCGCCCGGGATATGGAGCAATACCTGTTCTACAACAGGCTCGGAGGCTGGGATAATATAGCAATGTCCGGGCGCCGTTCCATTGTTCCGGAATACGAGTTTGGCCGTGGCCGTAAGGATGGAAAGAGCGTGCCGACATCCGCTACCGTAACGCGGAAGTATAAGCAGAACTCCGGAGGGATGACGCTGCAGTCCGCATCAGCGTTGGCACAGCTGCTTGAGTCTCCGGCCATATATCATCTCGTCAACGGCACCTGGCAGAAGATCGTCATTGATGCCGCCGAGATAACAATCGAGAGTGATGCTCATATTCACAGCATAACGTTCAACTATGTCTATTCCGATAATAAATTAAGATTATGATTGACAAAACTCGCAGAATTTACCGGATGCCTTCAGATATAAAGATTGAGGTCATCCTTTCAGATCTCCCCGCCGGGATTACTATGGACGACATCGCTTTCAGCGTGAAGTTCTCGACGTCCACCAGCACTGTCACCAAGGCTAAAGATGAGCTGGTGCGCCTTGATGGCACTGCCGGCGGCCGCTATATCGCCTGCCTCAAGAGCGTTGAGCTTGGTCAGGGCGATGTTATAATGACTGTCGATGCGGATATCCCTGACGATGCATTCGAAGATGGCCTCCGAAAGGATGTTGTAAGCGTTGACACAAAGGCTACCATTGTATGAGAGCCTACGCTGTCTTACTTGATTCCACGTTGACGGTATCAGCTTCTATCTCAGCGATAGGGGCTGAAGCTCGTATTGTCGATGACAGTATTTCCGCGTCAACTTTTTGCCGGCCTGCCGTGAAGGCCATGGCGGCCATACTTCTGGGGCTTACGCTCGTGGTTGCCCAACCTCAGCGGCAGATAGCCGTACAGGGATGCTGCATTGAAGAGGTAGGCGGCGTTCCATATCCATGGGTATCTAACTTTCAGACGTCTGACGGCATGTTCGTAATGACTGCAGACGGCCGGATCTTTTTCTGCAGGGAGGTATCGCTATGATTGACATCCACAAATCCATATACACAGGTGATGAGATTGACAGGAAGCTTACCAACAGCCTCCAGTGCGACCGGCTTACGCAGGCAGAGTATGACGCCAAGCTCAAGGCCGGCGAGGTCGATATCTATACCTGGTATCTGATATACCGCGACTACGCCAAGACATACCTCGAGAGAGTGTATGTCGGTAAGCTTCTGTTTGCGAAGAGGGGAGACAAGGCCTCGGTCGGCTTCCCTTACGTATTCCCAATAATATTTGTATAAAATTCACAATAATATGGCTACAGACATCAAGGACCTTGCTGGCAAGGTCGAGAACGAAGGAGCGACTCCGGAAGGAACGCTGCCTGCAGAACAGTTCAATCGCCTGGTACAGGCCGTCATTGAAAACCAGGGCTCCGTCAAGAAGATCATCTACAACAAAAAGGAGCTGCCGAATAACGACGGAGTGGTGGAAATCGAGCCAATCAGCTCGGATTCCCGATTCTCATTGTCAACCACCGATAATTTGACTCAGATTGTTAACATTACAGGAAAGTTGATTCTTCATCTCAGGGCTACTTCCGTAGTAAACGGCTCGGATACCTACGAGAATGTAAGCTTGGACATCCAGCGCTTCAGCGAGGCAACAGGATGGACATCTGTCGGCAAGGCCTCCATATCCGCCGTGGCTGAAGATTCCGAAGTCTATACCTCTGTGGACGTGACTCCGTACCTCATTTCCGGAGAACAGCAGATTCGCATAAAGGCTACCGGCGAAGAGAGCAACTTGAGCTCCATCATATCTTTTGCAAGCATCATCTTCACTCATCTGGAACTCGAGTTCGCAGGTGAGTGGCAGAGGCCTTGTCGAGACGAGATGCCTCTGAGCTTCTACATCAACGGCGCCGTTGCTAAGAGCCTGCACGTCAACATATCCGGAAAGACGGCTAACGGAGCATCCTCCGTCCGTGAGCTTGTTTTTGCTCTAGGAATGGCCACATATCCTACTACTCCATGGTCAACTACTGTTACCGATTCCGAGAATGACGCCTGCAAGATTCTCTCTGTACACGGTGTTCACAAGGTTGAAGCCTGGCTCACTTGCGATGACGGTTCCGGAGGAGAGCTGGAGTCCGTCCATACGTTCAATCAGTTGATGGTCGTGGCAGACGAGGCGGATACTACGCCGTTCCTGATGCTCCAGAATATTGCCACAAGCATTCAAAACTATGTCCAGACGAAGCTTCTGGACTATGCTGTTTACAATCCTTCCGGAGCAACTGATGTGGCCATACTCTACACGGACTATACAGGGGACGCAGAGTACCTACGTATTCAGAAGAATGTTCAGAGCGGAGATGCGCAGAGCGTTATCAGCACTGTCGAGATAGAGTCCTCCAATCAGAATATCCTCTATGCTTATCTAAGGGTGAGACGAGTGCTCCCTGATGGCAGCGAGGAGGACTTTATGGCTGCATCTACAGGCACAGCAACTGTTGCTATCATGGTTGACAACAGCGAGAACTACAGCCCTACGGCCGGAGCTGACTTCATTCTCAATCCGAAGACTCGTGACAACAGCGAAGTCAATCCTGCCAGGATACTGAACGCCGCTAAGAACGGAGCTGAAATCGTCGGATCTGTGTTCAATGGCTTCAGCTTTATCAATGACGGCTGGGTGAACGATGACAGCAACAATAAGGTGCTCAGGGTGAATGCTGGTCAGACAGTGGACATCCCATACGAGTGCTTCCAGGACTTCTTGACTTCTAACCAGAACAGCCTCACGATAGAGTTGGATTTCGCCGTGCGCAACATCACCAACGAGATTGATCCTATTTTCCGCATCTGTAACTATGTAGCAGCAACCGGTAAGCCGCTAGGCATTGAAATGATGCCGCTTGATGGGCGCTTTATGACGACCTCTAAAACTACCGACGGAGAACAGAACTTCTTCTGGCAGGAGGGAGTGCGCACGCATATTGCGTTCAATATAGTTCATGCCCTCCGTTCATCAGCCGGAGACAATACTACTCTTTCGCTTGTCAGGGTGTTTATTAACGGCGTTATCAATCGAGAATTCATGTTCGACATGACGGAAGAGCACGAGTTTATCAATGGCAGCAGTCTGGGTATTCGAATCGGTCAGATTGGTCAAGAGGGCAGGGCTTCAGCTGCTGACATCGATATCTACTCCATCAGGGTTTATCGTAAGGCCCTCGGCTCTGCTGATGTTCTGCAGGACTACATTTCATCCCTTCCGACCTCTGAGCTGAAGCAGGCGTTCCGCTCTGCGAATGACATCCTGAGTGCGGATGGCACAATCTCATTTGCCAAGGCTTCTGCCAAGTATAACTGCCTTATATGGCACGGCTACCATACCAGCGGGCACTCCGATGCTGACAAGACGACTAAGTATGGTTGGCTGGAAATTCTCCAACTCGATGCCAATGGTAAGTACGATCCTATCCACTCGGGAACCATCTGCCGCGCTACAGCATCTCTTCCTGACAAGGGGCAGGGCTCCACTGCTAAAACTTATTACGAATGGAATCAACAGTACGATATCAACAAGGCGAAAGGAACTATCAATGTCAATGGAGAAGAGGTTCCAGATGGATTCGTCAATGGCAATGGTGAGTACATCGGCCAGAAGTATCAGCTCATCGACGGCGTGCCTTTCGCACAGAAGCTCGTTCTAAAAATCAATTACGCATCCCCTATGCAGTCTCATAAGCAGGGCGCAACTGAGCTCTATAATGACCTGTACAGGATGGTTGTAGGACCTACCTCCATTCAGCAGACTGAAGGGTTCGAGAACACCCGTGTCGCTGTCATCGAGAGGCCTTTCCTATACTTCACCCAGAACGATAACGATACGGAACCGGTATTCCAAGGCCTAGGCACATTCGGACCTGGAAAGATGGATAAGAACACATGGGGATACGACAAGAAGATCTTCCCATATTTCTGTATGATGGAAGGTTCGGATAACAATATGCCTCTTACGGATATGCGAGTGCCGTGGACCGATGATACGGTCAAGTACAACCCTTCAGAGGAGTACTTTGAGTATGCCGGAATGGGCAACATTGACTTCGATGCCGGCAAGACTGAGGTAGTTATCATTGATGGAGAAGAGGTGGAAGTCCCTGTATCTGACACATATCTACCATATATCAAGAAAGCTTGGTGCTGGCTCTTTATGCACAACTGTCAGTTCAAGCCTTACAACGGAACCGCTACAGACTTTATGAAGGAGACGGGCCTTGATATCCGCCTCCAGTACTGGATGACACAGAGCGATGCCCTGGCGCAGCAGTACGACCTCTTCTGCTACCACGTGAACGGCTATGATGATGACGGTAATGAGATTGGACAGTGGTTGCCTGCAGGAATGCCTGGAGAGGCTGGTTTCGCTACAAAGAATCTCCTCACTCTCTTCCCTGATGCTATCCCGGAAGCTCACTCTGGACAGTGGGATGCTATCAATAGTGATTTCCAGGAAGCAATGGCAGCTAAGGCTAAGGCCGAATTTGGGAACTATTTCATCCCGCGTTCAGCAATGTTCCACTACTGCCTTGTCAACCAATTCTTTGCAGGATCCGATAATAACTCGAAGAATACCTATTATGTGCTTGACCCTATAAGGAAGTTGATTGAGCTGCACGCTGATGACTTGGATTCCATCTGGCGTACCGATAACGTAAGCTGGCAGACGAAGCCATACTACATCGAGCGCGACTATGATGAGGGCTTCTATGAAGGTCGGTACAATGTGCTCTTCGACCTTATCGGCCGAATGTATAAGGCAGAGCTGCCACAGATGATGAATTCCATCTTCGCTGCTATGGCTTCTCTCATCACGGCTTCGGATATTGCCAAGGGTATTGAGGCATCTCCGGCCGGATGCATTCAGAAGTACTTCTTCTCTATTCAGGAATACTTCCCCGCATCTTCATATAACGAGACGTCCCGCATCCGCTACGAACAGGCGCAGCTGGCCGTTAATAAGGGGCTATTCACCCCATCCCGAGGCGTGCTTCCAATCACTCAGAGTCTTGGAGACCAGCTCCAGAATGAGCGTCAATACATAAAGCGCAGGCTCATCTATATGCAGTCCTATGCGGCATACGGAGAATTCTCGCAGACAGGCTCCAATGCGCTCTCTTTCCAAGGCTATCCGAATGTGGACGGTAGCAGCTGCGTGATGAAGTTTGACCTTATCCCTCACCAGTGGCTCTATCCTACCGGCTCTCGCGGACAGACGCTCATCAACCCTCACGTGCGCGTTGCACCAGGACAGAAATACACGCTGAATCTCGGAACCGTGACGGGCGATACCAATGTGCGCGTATGTGGCGTGAACTATATGCGCTCTCTCGGAAATATGGGAGACATCTCCGTCAATCCGGCATATTCCTTCCCTCTGGTAGGAGAACGGCTTACGGAGTTCATCGCAGAGCCTACGGGAGATGCGCAGTTCAGACCGTCTTCGATGACGGTTGCAGCTCCGTTGCTCGAGCGCTTCAGCATTAAGGGTGCAAACGTGGGAGGAAATCTCAATCTCACAAGCTGTACCAGGTTGAAGATTGTGGATATAGAAGGAACGTCTATCACCACTATCCGGCTTCCGGAGACGGAAACTCTTGTGTCGGCGCGGCTGTCAAGGCTTCTTTCAACTTTCGCGATTGATAATGCTCCGAACTTGACAGATGTAAGCTTTGAGGGCTATGACTACCTGACAAGTCTGACTATCGGAGAAAACGTAGGAGTTCTAGATACCCTTTCCGTGCTTGTCGGCTGCTTCAATGCATCGGCTCCGCTGTCTGTATTGAGTCTTCGCAACATAGATTGGGTGGATGTCAATGGCGATGTGCTGAACTACTTGCTTGGAGTGCAGAACGCATCTCTTACCGGCAGCATCAGCACGTATGAAGTCGGCAATCTGCCGACTGTGACCTTTGATATGAAGCTGGCCATCATCAATAAGTTCGGTAACGTGGATGATATAGAGTCCGCGGATTACCGAGGGCTGAAGATGACATACACCATCCGTCCTATCACGTCTGTAAGCATCAACGGTGAGTCTTATACCCACGAAGCCCCGAAGGTCTATCCGTACAAACTCGTTCCGGCCAATGCTTACCAGAACGGCTTCCAGAAGATAACCTGGGGAGCATCTGCACCGGCATACGGAGCGGAGTGCTCGATGGATCCGAAGACAGGAGAGCTTACTGTAACCAAGTTGTCAGTACTCACGGACAACATCACGGTCAACTGCAATATCATCCTTACGGATGGAAGTCTTATGGTTGCATCCAAGCAGGTTGGTCTGTATGATAGGCCGGCAGCCCTCGGTGACTACGTCTTTGCCGACGGAAGTTATTCCGACGTTGATGACAAGAGCAAGACGGCCATCGGCATTTGCTGCTTCATCGGTGACGAGGGCAATGGCGATTACATCCTCGACAAGCAGAAGAGGCTCTGTGTCAGCATGGCTAACCTTGCGGGTACGGGCATTGATACGAAGGGCAACAGTGTTGTCTTCAATTCCTTCCAGTGGGGCTTGTATTGGAATAATCAAACTGTCGGAGATGAGTATGAAATTCCGTTCGCTGACACGAAGTATAGCCTTCAGGATGATCCGGAATACGATATGTACGATATAAGCTCAATTCTGAATATCACGTCGTCTGGGCTTTCTGAGGGGTCTTATATCACAGATGCGCTATTCCTTGATGAGAATGAGGCTGACGGATTCAAGAAGTTCCAGTCCAATAGGGCTTTGGGTGATGGCTTCCATTACCAGGGCGCTCAGACAGACAACGATATGTCTGTCCAGATCAAGGCACGAACTCTCACTGCAGAACTTGCGGCACTTGCCGGCAATGGATATAAAGAGGGAGATGTGGTCAATTCCGCATACATCAAGACGCTGAAGGTCATTGCACACCGTAATAAGATTCTCCAGGACTCCAGGTTCTCGTGGGTTGGTGCTATTCCGCAAGCCCACGGCAATACTTCAGAGTTCCAGGATCTCTTGAATGGTATGGCAGAGGTAAGGCGCTACGCTAAGGAGGATATGGGTGAAGTCAACTATGAGAAGTGGTCACAGTTCTTCTATCCGGCAATCTCTGCTGCATACGCCTATCAGCCAAGCGTCAAAGCAGGGGAGGAGCTAGCTGATAAGTTCAAGGCTCACAACTGGTTCCTTCCTGCCAATGGTCATCTCGGAAGAATGTACTGGTATTCCAAACTGGCACCGGCCGGAAAGAACATCTTTGCCAAGGCTATTGCAGACGGCAAGTTTACCGACTTTGCCGCGACGAATTACTGGGCCTGCACGGAGTACTCGCAGAGCATCGCCTGGATCGTCCACTTCGGGTCGGGTAGCACCAACGGCAACAACAAGTTCAACTCGATGTACAGTCGCGCGCTCGCCGCATTCTAATTAAATTTTGATTCACTACGCCTGCCGACTTTAATGTCGGCAGGTAATAAACTACAGGAGCTGGGGGCTTGATTTATGAAAGCTGAACAGTCATCGATATATAGGACTATTGAATTGCTGATGTTGGGACTCATACCTACATCAGCAAGGATCCCTCGCAACAATCCAATGCTGGAGCGCCTTGTCACAAGAATGACGGACGAACTTGTGGACGCATTGACGGCCATAGATTTGGCCCTGAAGACATCATCTCTACAGGAGCGCTCCGACCTGCTTGACCTCTTGTCGTTACACATCGAGAATATCGATTCTTGCGTGAGAACGATGTATGAATGGTCATCTACGGCAGGACAGACTGTTAGACTAGTGAGCAGGAAACAGTACGCACAGTATCTGAAGACCTTGCACTCGGTCTATAGGCAGCTTGGAGGCTGGCAGAAAGCCACCTCGGAGAAATTGCAGTCGCACGCCTGATACGATTACGATTATGTCAGGAGTGATTATTTCTTTTTTGAATGGGCGTGCCACTACGCACGGAGGTATCCGATGCGTAGTTATGAATAAGACAGCGCACGCAAGAACCGCGACGAATTACTGGGCCTGCACGGAGAACTCGCAGAACAACGCCTGGAACGTCAACTTCGGGTCGGGTAACACCAACGGCAACAACAAGTACAACACGATGTACAGTCGCGCGCTCGCCGCACTGGAAGAGGAATATATCATAACCTGGATTGAAGCATACGATGATTGTTGTAAGCATAAGAAGTCAAGCGCCCAGTGTATCCTGTATCGATTGCACGCAGTCGATATAATCAATCTAGCCCTGGAGGCGTCTCTAGGGATCTATATTCCGACAACGAGCATCACGTTCATTGTCATCTATCCAAGGCTCAGAGAGATATTCGCTGCGAACTTCCGCGACAGGATAGTGCAGCATTGGATTGTGATAAGGATTGAACCACTTTTGGAACAGAGGTTCATATCTCAAGGCAACGTATCTTACAACTGCCGCAAAGGCTTCGGTACGCTTGCAGCCGTAAACCAGCTGGAGTCTCTGATACTGGAAGTATCGGATAACTATTCAGCTAAGGCCTATATAGGCAAATACGACATCGTCTCCTTCTTCATGAGCATAGATGTCAGGATATTGTGGCAGCTGCTTGAACCGTTCATCCGCGAGAACTACAAGGGTAGCGACGTGGATATGCTGCTATATCTGCTGCGCATCACTATTTTCCACCGCCCGCAGGATAACTGTGAGAGAAGAGGTAATCTCAAGCTTTGGGAATATCTCGATAGGCGCAAGAGCCTGTTTTATGCCTTGATGTTCATAGGTATGGCCATAGGCAATATCACATCGCAGCTGCTTGCAAATTTCTTCCTGTCGTTCTTTGATGAGTTCATGAACAGGCTCTGCGAAAAGTATGGAGCGAGGTATATAAGATTCGTCGATGACTACGCTGTAGTTGCGAACAGTATCCGTGTCATTAAGATTATCGAAGCAGAGGCAAGGATATGGCTTTACGAGAACCTGCATCTTCAGCTGCATGAGAAGAAGGTCTATATCCAGGAAGTGAAGCACGGAGTGAAATTCGTCGGCACGGTAATCAAGCCGGGGAGAAAATACCTATCCAACACTACTTGGGGCAAGTTCCACGAATTGATGGATGAGTTTGAGAGCACCTGCAAGGAGATATGCATTTCAGGGTCAAGTATAGAAAACCTTTACTATCTGGAAAGGCTTCTCAGCGGAGTGAATTCATATCTTGGATTCGCGGCTCACAATAACTCATATAATATATTGTATAGGCGATTTACGGAAATGCGCTACTTCTGGAACGTATGCTATCCCACCAGCCATCTTCTGAAAGTAAATATCAAGAAACCATATCAACTAAGTGAATATCTATATGAAACGTATCTACAGTCAAGAGCTGCCACGCCTCAAGGAGGTAGGCCGCACCGTAAATCCGGTAACTCACACCACTCTCATCAATTTCGACGTCAGGGAGGAAAAAGAAAGCGAGCAGGGCAAGTACTCCTATCTCCAGGTGGAGATGTATCCCTCTCAGATGCGCCGCTCGGCCATCATCTCAGCAGTCATCAGAGCCAAGTATAACCAGGATGAGATGGAGGCCATAATTAACAACTACTTGGAAGATCCAACCGATGAGGGTGCCTTGGCGGACATCCACGAGATGCAGAGCTGGCGCTGCCTGGCTAAACAAATAGCGACGGAGGCGCTTCGCAATGAATAAGTTTGTTACATTCCGGTCAAAAGTCAAGAAACTTATGACAAAACTAAAGGAAATCTTGACTAGAGTCAAGGAGTTTATTACAAAAGTAAGGGGCTATGTCAGAGTTGATGGTCTCCTTCATATCATAGCTTCTGCCATCATTCTTCTGTCGTTGCATCCATTTATCGGATACCTTTGGTCATTGGCTATTACCATTGTTGCCGGCATTACGAAAGAGCTGTACGACAGATTTACCGACGGAGCCGCAGAATGGCACGATCTCATCTGTGACGCCATTGGAATTGTTTACGCTTCGATGGTCATTTTAATTAGCATTTTGTAGCAGTATGTCCTTTTTGTAAGAGCTCTGTTAACCTATTTTTGCGGAAAACAGAGCTTTTATGGAAATACAGAAATCAACGCAATGGACGATTCAGGTCATCCTTGCGGTAGTACTTGTCATTGCGGGTATTGTCCTGCTATTTTTTGGGTTCGCCGTGGCCCCAAAAGGAGAGATCCACGAATCTGTCCTCATTGGAGCGGGGGAAACTTTTACATTTTCTGGGGCGCTCCTCGGAATAGAGTACGCAGCAAAAACCGCGGTGATTAAGATTAAGAACGACCTCAAGAAAGAACTTCAGGATGAAAAGTCAGAGTAAGTTCATACTTATATCTATAATATTTGCCCTGCTAATTGGGCTGGTCGTTGGCATAGGTTCGACGTCCAGGTATTACTGCCGCCAGGCGACAACACAGGCGGACACCGTATTCGTCGAAAGAATTATCGAGGTGAACACATCAGAGGCAGAGCGAGTGCAGCTGCCGTCAACAGGGACTGTATCTATCCAGAAAGAATCCGTATCCTTCTCTGACTCATCCACCATTGCCATAAAGAAAGACTCTGTCCGAGTATCCGGTATCGAGCCCATATCCGGCGCGACCTATGAAGCCATCGTAACAGGAGTGCGGCCAGATCTGAACAACTTACGTATCACGGTGCCAGAGCGTGTTGTAACGAAGACCATCACGAAGCCTCAAACAGGATGGTCCATCGGCATTTTCACTGATGCGTATTATTTCAGTAATTTTGACGCAAGGGCAGGATTTTACGCCTCTTATTCAGCAGGTCCATTCTGCATTCATCTCGATGCAGGAGCGATGTATTCCAACATTGGCCAAAGCAAAACTGTTAATCCGTTTGTCGGCGCCGGAATCAAGATACAGCTGTATCATAAGTAATAGCCCCCATACAGACACGTGTGGGGGCTTTCTTTCTTGCTTTCTTACCTGGAAGAAAATAATTGTGTATAGCTAACTCTACATAAATATACTCCCTTTAATTGAGAATTCCAAATGCTGCTGCAAATGAGGATGCACGCTCTTCCAGTTCTGAACTGATTTAGTACTTCAGAACTGACAGAACTGCTTTAGAACTGATTAAATTCCTTACATTCAAAGTTTTGGCAAAGTTAGTTCTGAAGCACTCTTATTTTAGCGAATTTTCAAAGGGTAGTATGTTAACCTTCTTCAGTTCGGCGTTAGCTTCCGGCAGAGCTCCAACATAAATGGCTGTCATAGCAACGCTGGAGTGGTCAGCTTGCTTCTGGACCAGATTGATAGGAATCTTCTCAGTAAGCATCTTCGTCACTCCGGAATCCTTCAGGCTATAGAACTGTAAGTCCTGCCCGAAATTGCATGCCGGTCGTACGTAGCAGTCCCAGTACTTGGCCAACTTGCGACTACATACTTGCCTGTCGCTCGGAGTGAATTCGTAATTCCCGAGACCACCAAACAGAAAGAAGTTACTATTGCTAAGGTCAAGTTCCCTGAGTATAGGCACTATGACATCTGGAATAGTTCTATAGCTATCATTGTCGTTCTTAGCTACATCCTCTTTAATATGGACGGTCTGGCGAATCAGGTCAATATCTGAGCATCTCAGTGAGACGATCTCCTTTGGCCTGAGAAAGCAGCAATAGCAAAGCAGCGTCATACATAGATAGTTCCTATTCGTCCTGCCGAGGAACTCAAACAGGGTATTCAGCTCACTATCTGTCATCACCCTTCTCTTCTTCTTCGTCAATTTTTTCGGCTTGCGATGAATCTTGTCAAATGGATTCTCTGAGATGTAATCCCGCTCGATCATCCAGTTGAAAAGAAGCTTAAAGAAGCATAGATAATTGTTGTAGGTTCTGGCTCCAATATTTTCTCGAGTCTCTATATCATCCATCAGGTGCATAGCTACTTCGCTCGTTATGGAGCATACATACACATCATTTGGGATTCCTGCCGACTGCATCCAGGATCGGAATGTCGATACGAAAGAGCGATAAGAACGCATTGAATTGCCTTCGGATTCCTTAGACTTGACTTTAAGGAATAGCTCCAGAGCATCTTTGAGCTTCGTCGTGGCTCTGGGAGCAATAGCGTTTACTTCTGGATTCCATCCAATGGCCAGTCGCTCATTGATGCCTGCGACAAGTTTCTTGGCGGCAGCGCGTCTTTTGCTAATCTGCTTTATCCTGTTGACTTTTTTGCGATACCTGACCATCTTTCCGGTCAGTGGGCTCTTTACATACCATACGATTACCCATTCTTTACCCTCGCATAGCCGGGCAGGTATGTAATCAGTGAAGGGGGTTGGTTTGAAGAAAGACATTTTTTTTTCTTTGCACAACGCCTCAAGGGCGTCATACAAAGATTGTTGCTGACTCGTCTGTGCCCCGTTTTTTAACGGGAAATCCTCTAAATCATTATATTTTAATGAGTTAGAGGATGTTTGCGGAGAGGGAGGGATTCGAACCCCCGGAACCTTTCAGTTCAACAGTTTTCAAGACTGCCGTAATCGACCACTCTACCACCTCTCCTTCCGTTTTAGGGATTGCAAATTTAAGTAAATTATTTAATAATCCAAAAAATTTTTGCGTATCTTTGAGAATTATGATAATCGAGGCGGAAAATATTTGCAAGTCGTATGGCGAGTTGCAGGTTCTGAAAAATGTGGATTTCGCAGTGGAGCGTGGGGAAGTGGTGTCTGTCGTGGGCGCTTCGGGTGCCGGCAAGACGACTTTCCTTCAGATAATTGGCACTCTGCTGACTCCTGATTCGGGCGTGCTGAGAATCGCAGGGACGCAGGTCGGTGGAGACGAGCGCCGATTGGCCGAATTCAGAAACAAGCATTTGGGATTCGTGTTCCAGTCGCATCATCTTCTGCCGGAGTTTACGGCGGTGGAGAATGTCTATATCCCTGCACTGATCGCCGGCGAGAGCGAGAAATCTGCGCGAAAGCGTGCGCTGGATCTGTTGGAGAAGGTGGGGTTGGCAGAAAGGGCGGAGCATAAACCGTCTGAATTGTCCGGCGGAGAGCAGCAGAGGGTGGCTATCGCGCGCGCTCTGGTGAATGCTCCGGATGTGCTTCTGGCCGACGAGCCGACGGGAAATCTCGATTCGAAGACGAAGGAGGAAATCCACAGCTTGCTCTTCAGCCTCAGGGACGAGTTGGCACAGACCATAGTGCTCGTGACGCACGATTCGCATCTGGCGGGATTGTGCGACAGGTGTTTGGAGATGAAGGACGGCAGATTCATCTAGGGGCTTATGTCGGTGTTCCATTTCAAACAGTTCGATGTGGCTAATGACGTGTCAGCTATGAAGTTAGGCACGGATTCGGTGCTTTTGGGCGCATGTGCGCTCATTCCCGAGGGCGTTAGTCGAGTGCTCGACGTGGGCACGGGAACCGGGGTAGTGGCGCTGATGATAGCCCAGCGGACGGGCGGCACTGCGCAAATCGACGCCATCGACATCGACGCACCTTCGGTGAGTGAGGCTCAGGCCAATTTCGCCGCCAGCCCTTGGCGCGGCTCCCTTCGTGCGGAGCATTGTGCGCTGGGGGATTGGCCGAGAGAAAAGGAATACGACCTGATAGTGTCGAACCCTCCGTTTTTCGATGATTCCCTTCTGAATCCCGACAGCCGAGTGAGCGCCGCGCGGCACACCTTGTCGCTGTCTTATAGGGACTTGTGCGCTTATGCGAGCGAGACGCTTTCCGAAGACGGGGTGCTCGCGATGGTGCTTCCGGCAGAGACTCAAAAGGCGCTTGTGCGTACGGCGGTGAGCTTTTCGCTTTATCCGCGGCAGATTACACTCATCCGCACGACGGAGCGAAAGCCGGTGCGCAGAATCGTGGCTTGTTTTACGAAGAGGCGCTGCGAGTGCAGTGAAGAGGAGGTCACGATGATGGAGGGCGGGGAATACACTGCTCGATATCGTAGTTTGGTAGAGACTTTTTTATTAAATTTGTAGAAATTATAAAATAACTGTATGGCAGATATATTGAATCTTCAAAAGGTAGCTTCTCAGGTGCGAAGAGATATCGTGCGTATGGTGACCATTTCAAAGTCAGGTCATCCAGGAGGCTCGCTTGGCATTACTGACGTGATGACGGCGCTTTATTTTAACGAAATGTCACACGACCCTAAGACTTGGACGAGAGAGGGAAAGGGGCAGGATATGTTCGTTCTTTCGGCCGGACACCTCGCTCCGGTCTATTACAGTGTTCTCGCACGCAGTGGCTATTTCCCTGTAAGCGAGATGTCTACGCTGCGTAAATTCGGTTCCAGACTTCAGGGCCACCCTTGCGTTACCGATCACCTTCCGGGTGTGTTTATGCCTTCGGGCTCTTTAGGCCAAGGACTTTCTGCCGCTGCCGGAATGGCGCTGGGAAAGAAATTGGACGGAGATCCGCATAGGGTATATGTATTGTGCGGCGATGGTGAAAGCGAAGAAGGCCAAATCTGGGAGGCCGGAATGTGGGCTTCACATAACGGAGTAGATAACCTCGTGGCATTCACTGACTTGAACGGGCTTCAGATAGATGGTCCTACGGAAACCATCACCGGAATCGAAGACCTTTCCGACAAATGGCTATCATTCGGATGGGACGTGATAGATGCCGACGGTAACGACTTCGAGTCCATCCTCAAGGCTTTCGAATTTGCACATACCGAGAACGGAAAACCTAAGATGATACTCTTTAGAACCGTTATGGGAAAGGGAGTTGACTTTATGGAAGGTAACCACAAATGGCATGGAAAGGCTCCTAGCGAGGAAGAATGCGCTAGGGCAATGGCACAATTGGCAGAAACTTTAGGAGATTTTTAGTATGAAGAAATATATCAACACAGGTAATAAGGATACCCGCAGCGGCTTCGGTGCAGGTCTTCTCGAGGCAGGTAAGTTGGAACCTAAGGTAATGGCTCTTACGGCCGACCTGAAGGGATCGGTCAAGATGGATGCTTTCGCAGCAGCCTTTCCTGAGCGTTTCGTTCAATGTGGAATCGCCGAGGCTAATATGATAGGCGTGGCCGCCGGACTTGCAGTGACCGGAAAGGTTCCTTTCGTGGGCTCGTTCGCCGAGTTCGTGACGGGACGCGTTTACGACCAGCTCCGCCAGGAAGTGGCTTATGGACACACTAATGTGAAAATCGCTTCGTCTCACGCAGGCATCACCCTGGGAGAAGACGGCGCCACACACCAGACGATGGAGGATATCGCCCTTATGAGAGCGCTTCCGGGTATGACTGTCATCGTTCCTTGCGACTATAACCAGACGAAGAACGCCACCATAGCGGCAGCGCTTTGCGACGGCCCGGTTTATCTTCGTTTCGGTCGCCCTTCAGTGGCGAATTTCACTCCGGAGGACGAGAAGTTCGAGATAGGAAAGATATACACTCTTAACGAAGGTACGGACGTTACCCTCATCGCTTGCGGTCATCTGGTATGGGAAGCGCTTCAGGCTGCTGAGATACTGGAATCCAAGGGCATAAGCGCCGAGGTGCTTAATGTGGCTACGATAAAGCCTCTGGACGAGGAGACCCTTCTCGCAAGCATCAGGAAGACTCGCTGCGCAGTGGTGGCCGAGGAGCACAATATGGCCGGAGGCCTGGGTGAGGCAGTAGCGGGGACATTGGCATTAAAAGAGGCCTGCCCGCTGGAATTCGTGAACGGCGCAGATCGTTTCGGCCAATCGGGTACTCCGTCCGAGCTTATGGCAGCTTACGGACTGAATGCCGAATCGATTGTAGAACACGCACTTAAGGTAATAGGTAGAAAGTAATGGTAGAATTTCCTTCTGAGCAGTGGAAAGATTACGAGCTGCTGGATAGCGGAAGAGGCGAAAAGTTGGAAAGGTTCGGCAGGGTCGTGATGGCTCGTCCTGAGCCTAAGGCTTTGTGGGATAAGTCTATGAGTGAGCAGGAATGGGACAAATTGGCCTATACCAGATTCACTCCGGGCGCAGGATTCGGGAAGGCAGGAAAGGAAGATTGTGGCACTTGGTCCCGTCTCAAACAGATGGATGACCAGTGGTACATAAGGTATCCGGGTCAGCAGAAAGGACTTGGCTTTAATCTTCGATTAGGCCTGACCTCATTCAAGCACGTGGGCGTCTTTCCCGAGCAGGCTCCGAACTGGGAGTATATCTATTCGCACTGCAAGCCGGGAATGAAGGTGCTTAACCTGTTCGCCTACACCGGAGGAGCTACTCTGGCGGCACGTGCGGCAGGCGCGGATGTCACCCATCTGGATTCCGTGCGCCAAGTGGTCAATTGGGCTCGCGGTAATATGGACAAAAGCGGTATGGACGGCATCCACTGGGTGGTGGAGGACGCTATGAAATTCGTGCGCAGGGAGGCCAAGCGAGGTCGCCTCTACGACGGCATCATCCTCGACCCTCCGGCTTACGGGCACGGACCCGACGGAGAGAGGTGGAAACTCGACGATTGCCTTTTCGATATGCTAAGGGAAGTGAATAAGATTCTCTCGGATAAGAACAGCTTTATGGTGCTTAATCTGTATTCTAACGGATATAGCGCACTTCTCGGAGAAACCATCGTGAAAGAGGCCCTAGGCCTTAAGGGAGACTATAAAATGGAAAGCGGGGAACTCGCTCTGCGTGATCGCTTCGGCAAGAATCTCCCGCTTTCTATAGTAGTGCGATTGGCTCGCTAACTTTTCGAATCCAATATAGTCTTGAACTTGCCTTCCAGCTGGGAGGCAAGTTTTTTCTCGCCATTCTTCTCGAGCCTGTCCGAAAGCAGGAAGATGTACTGCGCACAAGTTTCACATTCATTCTCCGAGAACGAACCGAATCCCATATAGAAGTCGGTGGTCCGGAGAAGTTCCTCGGAGTATCTTGCCGTCAAGTCGAGAGCCTTTTCCCTTTCGCCCAGCTCGAAATAGGTATTTATGGCTTCGGTTACCATATAGTTGTTATTCGAGAATCCGAGCGGTATGGCATCGAGCGGGTACGGTTTCATAACCTCCTGCATCTTGTCCAGCATCTCAAGCGCTCTTTCGTTCTCGCCCTTGTTCTGGAACACCTTCGCTGCCGTCACGAACAACTGCCTTATGCTCATCACGCCCAAGTGGGTGTAATAGTTCTGGTAGTCTATGAAGTAGTCTTCGCGAGAAAGTGCGTCGAACCTATAGACGGAAGTCATCTTTCTGTAAAGTTCGTCGCTATCTACGATTCCGGGTGCGAGGTTGCTCGGCTTGTTCTTGAAAGGCACCAGTTTATAGGAGTAACCCTCGTAGACCAAATACTCCTTCTGGCCTACATTGATTTCACCTCCCATATTCAGCATCTGAAGCGGTCTAGACCAGTCGTAACCAGCCAGGAAGTCGAGCATAAACAGCTCCGGCTTAGAGATGTAATCCTTACCCTTCGGAATCGTCAACACTATGCTATCCAGTATTTTATCTGCGTTCTCCGCGCTCACGATGCCGCTCTTCAGAACGTTTTCCTTATTTACAGGCACCACTATCTTACGCGATGCGATATAGTCCACTCTCTTTCCGCTCGACAGCTCGACCTTAGCCTTCGGATGCTTGAAGATTTCCATCACGTCGTGGATGTTCATCTCCGTGTTACGGCTGTCCACTATCGGGATATACTCGTTAGTACCATAGAGATACTGTTTGTACGGAACCGAAATCGGCAGCGGAGCCGACTCGTTCACTGCATATTTCATCTGGTCTATATGCCAATCCGTCCCCAGCAGCGAAGTGTTCACGATTCGGACGTCGGTGCGGATGCTTTCCACCTCCTGCGCATACCAGAGCGGGAATGTGTCGTTATCGCCGTGCGTGATCAGAATGCCGTTCGGGCCTACCGAATTGAGGTAGTTCCGTGCGATTTCCACAGCCGTGTAGCGGTTCGACCTGTCGTGGTCGTCCCAGTTCTGCTGTGCCATCAGCGCAGGCACTCCCAGACACAGAGTGCACAGGCCCACACCTACCCATTTCATTGCCTTCTTCCTTTCGGCCAATGCGTTATACAGCGCCGCCGCTCCTATTCCTATCCACACGCTGAAGAAATAGAACGACCCTGCGTATGCGTAGTCACGCTCGCGCACTTGATATGGCGGCTGGTTCAGATAGAGCACGATGGCCAATCCTGTCATAAAGAACATCAGGAAGTTCAGGAAACACCCTCTCTTGTCCTTTTTGAACTGGAAACAAAGGCCTATCAGCCCGAGAATCAGCGGCAGAAAGAAGTAGTGGTTCTTACCCTTGTTATGGGCCAATACGTCCGGCGCGTCGCTTTGGTCTCCGAGACGGGCATTGTCTATGAACTTGACTCCGCTCTCCCAGTTTCCGTTGAAAATGTCGCCCGGAACAGGGGAGTGAATGTCGTTCTGCCTTCCCACGAAATTCCACATAAAGTATCTCCAATACATCCAGTTGCACTGGTAGTCGAAGAAATACCTAAGGTTCGCGCCCATCGAAGGCTTGCCTTTCTTCCCGTTAGTGTAGTATTTGTAGAATTCGGAGTAGCTTCCGTCCGGAGAGTCGCTCCACATACGAGGGAAGAGCATCTTGTCCTTTCCCAGGTAGTCCGCGTCGACAGGTCCGTCCACCTTTTTATATTTGCCATCTACCGGAGCCCAGTACTTCGAGGTCTTGAGGTCGTAGTCTGCGCCATAGTATTGGCCATAGATAAGAGGAGTCTTGCCGTATTGCTCGCGGGAAAGGTATCTCACCAGGGTAAAGGCATTGTCCGGCTGGTACTCGTTAGTCGGAGTCTTCGCGCACGAACGGATGATGTCTATGGTGAAAATCGAGAATCCTATGGTAATCACCGTGAAGCTCAGAAGCGCCGTGTTCAGCAGCAATTTGCCCTTCTTCATAGTCTGAACTATTCCCCAGAAGCACAGCGCGAGCAGCGCCACCATAAAGAACGCCGCGCCGCTGTTATACGGCAGATGCAGTACGTTCACGAAGAATAGGTCGAAGTAAGCGGCCATCTTCGGAAGCCACGGGATTATGATAAATAGAATCAGGGCCAATATGCCCACTCCCACGAGGAATATCTTCAAGTAATCCTTAGCCGAATACTCGTCCTTAAAGCGGTAGTAGTACATAAAGACGAGTGCCGGAATGGCCAGCAGGTTAAGCAGATGGATGCCTATGCTAAGACCCATCAAAAATGCTATCAGCACTATCCATCGCAGCGAATGCGGCTCGTCCGCCCTGTCGTACCAGATGGTCATAAGCCAGAACACCAGTGCCGTGAACAGACTGGACATAGCGTAGACCTCGCCCTCGACTGCCGAGAACCAGAACGTGTCCGAGAAGCAGTAGGCCAATGCTCCCACCATACTGCTGATGGTGATGGCCGCCGTGGCGGACTTGCTATAGAGCCCGTTTTCGCTCGGCTTGATGAGCCTCTTTATGAACCAAACCAGTGTAAGGTATAACAAAAGTATGGTCAGGGCCGAATAAATGGCGCTGGCCGTATTTACTGCGGCAGCGGCGTGGGCTGAATCTCCGAATAGCGTGAAAAACTTAGCGAAAATCTGGAATACGGGGTTTCCCGGCGGGTGACCTACCTCCAGCTTGTATGAAGATGCTATGAATTCTCCGCAGTCCCAGAACGAAGCCGTGGGCTCTATCGTGAGAATGTAAGTAACCGTCGCTATCACGAACGTCACGGCGGCAGTTATCTTATTCCAAATACTGAACTCTTTATTATTCATAATCCACAAATATACAAAGAGATTTTGATATTACTTATTATCTTTCTTCTCAAACAATGTTTCAGCATAGCGCTCTTTTGCGATTGCGATGGATCTTTGTAGTTATTCTGAAAGAAGTTTTTTGTCTATCAATTAGATGTAATACTGTGCTACTTTTATCGGACTATCCTCCTCAAGCATTAGGTGTTCAATATGTTCAGTATTGCCCTTAGGGTGTATTGCTGGTTCGCTGGAACTCCGCAAATTCACTTTGGCAAGGCGAATGGCGTAGAGTGCACTCGGTGAAGGACTGCTTGCCAAAGTGAGACTTTTTTAGCTCCACCTTGGCAGGGAGGTATCGATATACGCGTTCTGTGGCACATTGTCTGCCAAAGTGAATTTGAAGGGCGTTTTCGCCGAACGACTAGAGTCAGTTTCAGGATTTACAGATACACAGGATTTTCCCCATGACCAGAATTTTCCGAGCTTAAGGTCAATGGCTGCAGGTGTTCAAGTTAATTGGGTACGCAGTGCGTATTTTTTACTGGCTCTATGTTGCTTTAATGTCGTTTGTAAGTCAGTTTGACATTTTCCTCGGCCTTTGCTTCAATGGGGATGACGCGTTTCTCTGTTTGAACGACGAAATCAATCTCACATTCGGATTCATTCGATGAATGGTAGAAAGTAGGTATTTGGAGGCGAGCTAACTGCTCATTGACATAACATTCTGTGAATGCCCCTTTGAACTCCGTGAAAGGATATCGGCACGATGTCCACCCCTGTATGTGCAGAAAGAGCTCTAATGATGCGAGAAATGTCGTGATCTTGTTCGAAAATAGATTTGGCTACGGCGTCCTTATCAAGATTTACTACAATAATTCTGACGAATAAATAGCTTAAAGTGACGAAAATTCCGACGAATGACAGATGTACATAAATTCCGACGAATGGAAAAATTTTCTTGATTTTATCGGAATTCGCGGGGGCTAATAGTTTACATTTTAGTATCTTTGCGACTATGATGGAAAATGATTGGAAAAAACGATTGGGGGTGGTTTATTCCACGGACCCAAATTTCAAATACGAACAGGAGGCGGAGCCTGAGGTGGAGACGCTCGAACCTTCGAAGCAGAACCTCATCGTGGCTATCGACCGCCGCGCTCGTGCCGGCAAGCAGGTTACCCTCGTGAAGGGATTTGTCGGGAGCGAGTCGGACTTGGCCTCGTTAGGCAAAACTCTTAAGGTAAAGTGCGGCGTGGGCGGAACCGCTAAGGATGGCGAGATTACCCTGCAGGGCGATCTTCGCGATAAGGTGGTGGCGCTGCTGCAGTCTATGGGCTATCGGGCCAAGCGAGGGAATTAGATGATTCTTCAGATTTTTCCTAATGGGCAGCTGTGTCTGCCGTCGGACGGGGGTGCGGTGCTGCCTGGAAGCCAGGCGTGGGCCTTGCAGCCGGTAAATGCGGCGCTGATCATCCTCGAGGCCTTCGTAGTGCTTTTCACGATAAGGGACATATTGGCATTATGCGTTTCGATGTGGCCTTGCATCCAGAGGTGGAAGCCGCTGGTCTCGCTCGAGCACAACATCCAGCAGGCGAGGATGAGAGATAAGGTCTCTTTTCTTCTGATGCCCGTGCTGATTCTGGTCGTGCGGGGTGTGGAGCTCCGGACCGCGCCTCTGGGCTGGATCGCGGCGGTGGTATTGGCCTACTATGTGGTGCGAAGGATTCTTTACGCACTGATTCCGCACATGAAGGTGAATTCCGAGTACTGGCGGGCGTGTATGAATGCAGCATCTCTGTTTTCCGTGATGCTGGCCGTGTCGTGGCTGCTGACCGTGGGCGTGATGGTCGTTCTGGGGCTGCCGCAGGATGTGGTGAGGTGGGTTCTCATGGGCGAATTGGCAGTATGTATGGGGCTTACGTTTATTCGGCAGGCAGAAATTTTAGCCTCGCAGTGCGGCGTTTTCCTGTCTTTTTTGTATCTTTGCGCACTTGAAATTATTCCCGTGACGGGATTATTGAGTGTATTAATGTTAGTGTGTTAGAAAATGAGTGTAAAAAAGATACTTATATCGCAAAATGCTCCGAGCAATACTGCGCCATACGATAATCTGAAGACGAAATTCGGTGTGGACATAGAGTTCTTTCCTTTCTTTAAGACAGAGGCTTTGAGTTTCAGGGAATTTCGTGCGCAGAGGGTAAATTTGAGCGAGTATACTGCGGTGATTTTCTCTTCACGCGTGGCGATAGATGCTTATTTCGCACTTTGCGAAGAAGCTAGATTTAAAGTTCCGGAGACGATGAAGTACTTCTGTACCACGGAGTTAGTCGCTAATTATCTCCAGAAGCACATCGTTTTCCGTAAACGTAAGATTTTTTCAGGTGACGGTACTCCGGAATCCATCATGAAACTTATCGGCAGTAAGCATCAGGGGGAGCGTTTCCTGATAGCCACTTCCGATGCGTCTAATGCGGCGGGTTACATGGGACTTTTCGACAATGCCGGCATAGATTATACTGTGGCCGAACTCGTAAAGTCTGTCTATCAAGACCTTACTTCTCTGGATTTGGCAGCCTTCGACGTGGTGGTGCTATACAATCACTCCGACGTGGAGTCGCTTTTTCATAGTTATCCCGAATTCAAGCAGGGCGACATCAGGATTATTTCCTATGGAAAGAATGTCGTTAAATGCATAGAGGAGGCAGGACTTAAAATCGCCCTCCAGGCACCTACGCCTCAGGCTCCGTCCGTAGCGAAGGCGCTCGAATTGTTTTTGGAAGATAGCGAATAATGCCTATAGACACGGGACATACTTTTCCTAAAGACGAAAGGATTTGCGGAAAGACCACCATATCCACCATTATGGAGAAAGGACATTGGGGGAGTGTGTCGTGTTTGAAATATTGCTATGCGCCGAATTCCTGCGACGGGAAGAATAGGATGCTGGTGAGCGTGCCGAAGCGCCATTTCAAGCGGGCGGTGCGCCGTAATCTGTTGAAACGTCGCATAAGGGAGGCGTATAGGCTTAATAAGGGAATCGTCGACTCGCTGGGAGTGGACATAATGTTCATTTATTCCTCTAATCAGATAGCAGATTTTTCCCAAATAGAAAACGATGTAAAGGTGATTTTGTCTAAATTGGCTAAAAAATAGGCTATGGTCTCTTGGAAGAAGATATTGAATTACCCATTTATCCTGATGATAAGGTTTTATCAGCGGTGCATCTCTCCGCTGACCCCTCCTTCTTGTCGATTTACGCCGACTTGCTCGCAGTACGCACTCGAGGCTTTTCATAAATATGGCCCGCTTAAGGGATTGTATCTGAGCGTGAGACGCATCTTGCGCTGTCATCCTCTGGGCGGAAGCGGTTATGACCCCGTGCCGTAGTGAATTTTTTAGTATATTTGCCCCTAATGAAGAATATCCGAAATTTTTGTATCATAGCTCATATCGACCACGGTAAAAGTACTCTGGCCGACAGACTTCTGGAGCTGACTCAAACCCTTTCCGAAAGGGATATGGATAGCCAGGTTCTCGACGATATGGAGCTCGAGAGGGAGAAAGGCATTACCATTAAGAGTCACGCCATCCAAATGTCGTATCAGTATAAGGGACAGACATATAAACTGAATCTTATCGACACCCCGGGTCACGTCGACTTTTCTTATGAGGTGTCTCGAAGCATCGCATCGTGCGAGGGAGCCCTTCTGGTAGTGGATGCTTCCCAAGGAGTTCAGGCTCAGACTATTTCCAACCTCTATATGGCCATAGACCACGGCCTGGAGATTATCCCGGTTCTCAATAAGATAGATATGGAATCTGCCCAGGTGGACGTGGTGACCGACGAGGTGTGTGAACTTATAGGATGCTCCCCGGAAGACGTATACAAGGTGTCTGCCCGTACGGGAGAGGGTGTGGCTCCGCTGCTGGATGCCATAGTAGAGAAGATTCCGGCTCCACAGGGAGACACGGACGCTCCTCTTCAAGCTTTGATCTTCGACTCCGTGTTCAATCCTTTCAGAGGCGTAATCGCCTATTTTAAAATCAAGAACGGAGTTATCCGAAAGGGCGACAAGGTCAAGTTCTTCGCTACCGGTAAGGAATATGACGTCGAGGAAGTGGGCCTTTTGAGAATGAAGCTAATACCTACCGCAGAGGTTACCTGCGGCGATGTGGGATATATCATTACCGGCATCAAGAGTGCCGTGGAGGTGAAGGTGGGCGATACCATTACTCACGTCGAAAGGCCTTGTGCTAAGGCTATTTCGGGATTTGAGGAAGTGAAGCCAATGGTCTTCGCCGGTATGTATCCCGTCCAGGCCGACAAGTTCGAGGAGCTTCGCACGGTACTTGAGAAATTCAAGCTTAACGACGCATCCTTCGTCTACGAGCCGGAGAGTTCGCTTGCCCTCGGTTCCGGATTCCGCTGCGGATTCTTGGGCCTTCTCCACTTGGAAATAGTGCAGGAAAGGCTTTTCCGCGAGTTCGATATGGACGTAATCACCACCGTGCCGAACGTATCCTATAAAGTATACACCACTCAGGGCGAGGTTATGGACGTGCACAACCCTTCGGGACTGCCGGCGCCTACCTTGATCGACCATATAGAAGAGCCGTACATTCGCGCCCAGATCATCTCCAAAACGGAATTTTTCGGGCCAATAATGAAGCTTTGCATCGACCGCCGCGGTGTGCTCATAAGCCAGCACTACATAACCGCCGACCGCGTGGAACTGAACTACGATATGCCTCTCGCCGAGATAGTTTTCGACTTCTACGACAAGCTGAAGACCATCTCGAAGGGATACGCCTCGTTCGACTATCATGTGATAGACTTCAGACCTGCCAAGCTGGTTCGCCTCGACATCCTGCTTAACGGAGAGCCTGCCGATGCCTTGTCTACGCTCATCCACGAGGACAATGCCTACGATTTCGGCCGCAAAATCTGCGTGAAGCTAAAGGAGCTCATTCCGCGCCACCAGTTCGACATCCCTATCCAGGCTGCCATCGGTGCGAAGATTATAGCTCGCGAGACGGTTAAGCAGGTGCGTAAGGATGTGACTGCCAAGTGTTACGGCGGTGACGTGTCCCGAAAGCGCAAGCTGCTCGAAAAACAGAAGGAAGGAAAAAAGAGAATGCGTCAGGTAGGTTCTGTGCAGGTGCCTCAGTCCGCATTTATGGCTGTACTTAAATTAGATTCGTAAAAATATGAACAATTTGCTTTTGATTGGAAATTTGGGAACAGGGGAGATTCTTATAATCGCCCTTATCGTTTTGCTTCTTTTCGGTGGTAAGAAGATTCCTGAACTTATGCGCGGACTCGGAAAGGGCGTAAAGAGCTTCAAGGACGGAATGAGTGACGTCGAGAAGGAGGTAAAGGACATAGACAACCAGATTTCTTCCAACGACAAGAAGTAATAGGAGATGTCTGATAATTCGGAGATGTCTTTTTGGGACCATCTTGAAGTTCTTAGGTGGTCTTTCTTTAGGGTGCTCATAGCTTTGGTGGTGGTATTTCTCATTGCCTTCGCCTTTATGCCCCACATCTTCGATTCGGTGATTCTGTCTCCTTCCAAATCGGATTTCTTCGTCTACACTTGGCTAAGCGGACTTTTCCCTCCGGGATTTAACATCGACATCATTAACATTAACGTTACCACGCCTTTCTTTACGCATATGAAGGTGTCGCTGTGGATGTCGTTGCTGCTTATTTTCCCTTACCTGTTATTCGAAATATGGCTTTTTGTGGCTCCCGCCCTTTATGATGGGGAGAAAAAAAGCGTGAAGCTGGCCTTCCTCGGAGTGGCCATACTTTTCTATATAGGCTGTGTAGTGGGATATATCGTGGTTTTCCCCATCACGTTCAGGTTCTTGGCCGGCTATCAAATAGGGCAGGACATAGTTACCCAGATTTCCCTGGATTCCTATATGTCCACATTCATCTCCATAATATTCATTATGGGATTGGTCTTCGAGATTCCGGTATTGGCATGGCTGCTCTCGAGTCTGGGAATCCTGCACAAGGCGACGTTGAAGGAGTACAGGAAGCACGCAGTGGTGGCGTTGTTGGTATTGGCAGCGATCATTACTCCGACAGGGGACCCGTTCACCCTTGCGGTGGTTTTCCTTCCTATTTATCTTTTATATGAACTGTCCATACTTATCGTGAAAGAGTAGAGTTTTTTATCTATATTTGTGTCATTATGTTAGATTTGCTGTATATACATTGGAACGTGGACCCGGTCCTCTTCCATATCGGCCCCTTAAGCATCAGATGGTATTCTCTGCTTTTCGTCTCAGGCTTTATTTTCGGTTACTATATTTTCCGTAGTTTCTATAGGCGCGAGGGCGTCAATGAGGCTTATCTGGACCCGCTTCTCTATGCTATGCTGATATGCGTGGTGATAGGTGCAAGACTTGGGCATTGTATTTTCTATGACCCGCAGTATTATTTCGGGAGCACACAGGGCTTTCTGGAGGTGTTTCAGCCGTGGAAGGGCGGATTGGCCAGTCACGGAGGAGCCATAGGTATCTTGATAGGTCTGTTGTGGTATGCTAAAAAGTATGGCCGGAAGGAGGGATTCGATTTCTGGTGGGTAGCGGACAGGCTGGTGATAATCGTTTGTTTCGCAGGCGCTTGCATCAGGCTTGGCAATTTCTTTAATTCGGAGATTTACGGCTATCATACCACTCTTCCGTGGGGCGTGATTTTCGAGCGTACCGGCGATCCGCTCCCTAAGCATCCGACCATGCTTTATGAGGCTTTGTGCTATGTGATTTTAGGTATAGTGCTTATGAGTCTGTATAAAAAGAGACTTGACAAGATGTATCGCGGGGAGTTCTTCGGCATTTTCCTTACATTCTGCTTCGGATGCAGGGCTTTGCTCGAGTTTACGAAGGAGCCTTCGGTTACTCTTTTTACCATAGGAGACGTGGTCATCAATATGGGACACGTGCTGAGCGTTCCGTTCATCATCGCGGGAATAGTCATCTGGGTAGTGTCTTGTAAGCGAAAGGTTCCGGCTATGATAGTCAGGAAGACGGGCGGTAAGGGAGTTCACGCCAAGTAGTTTTGAACTTCAAGTCTTTTTATGTAATTTTGCGACGCGAAAATCATAAATATCAAATATAAAATTATGCAACAGTTTATCGATTCTTACGATTTCAAAGGCAAAAAAGCCATTGTTCGTGTGGATTTCAACGTTCCACTTAACGAGAATTTCGAAATTACAGATGATACACGTATCCGTGCAGCTCTTCCTACTCTTAAGAAGGTGCTCGCTGGTGGTGGTGCATTGATCATTATGTCTCACCTCGGACGTCCTAAGAAGGTAGACCCTAAATTCTCTCTCAAGCACATATTGGCACACGTAAGCGAGCTTCTCGGAGTTCCCGTTCAGTTCGCCGAGGATTGCCAGAAGGCTCAGGCTCAGGCAGCGGCTCTTAAGCCGGGCGAAGTTCTCCTTCTCGAGAACCTTCGTTACTATGCAGAGGAAGAGGGAAAACCTCGCGGACTTGCTGAGGATGCTACCGATGAGGAGAAGAAGGCAGCTAAAGACGCTGTAAAGGCTTCTCAGAAGGAGTTCGTAAAGACATTGGCATCTTATGCCGACTGCTATATTAACGACGCTTTCGGAACAGCACACCGTGCTCATGCTTCTACCGCTCTTATCGCTAAGTATTTCCCTAACGACAAGATGTTCGGTTACCTTATGGAGGGTGAGATCAAGGCTATCGACAACGTTCTTAAGAATGCAGAGCGTCCTTTCACTGCCATCATCGGTGGTTCTAAGGTAAGTAGCAAGCTTGCAGTTTTGGAGAATATGCTCGATAAGGTAGATAACCTCATCATCGGTGGTGGTATGGGTTACACCTTCATCAAGGCAGAGGGCGGTAAGATAGGTAACTCTCTTCACGAGGACGAACTTATGCCTGAGGCACTTTCTATCCTTAACAAGGCTAAGGAGAAGGGTGTAAACATCTATCTTTCAGTTCAGACTCTCGTAGCTGACGCATTTTCTGCAGATGCTAATACTCAGCTCGTGCCTTCACACGATATTCCTGATGGATGGGAAGGCGTGGACGCAGGTCCTGAATCTCTCGAGCGCTGGAAAAAGGTTATCCTCGACTCTAAGACTATCCTCTGGAATGGTCCTGTAGGTGTGTTCGAGATCGACAAGTTCGCTCAGGGAACACTCCAGATCGCTAAGGATCTCGCTGAGGCTACTGAGAAGGGTGCATACACTCTCGTAGGTGGTGGCGATTCAGTGGCTGCCGTTACTAAGATGGGCTTCGCTAAGAAGGTAAGTTATGTAAGTACCGGTGGTGGTGCTATGCTTGAGGCTCTCGAAGGAAAGACTCTTCCTGGCATCGCAGCTATCCTCGAATAATCTTATATTCAAATAAATAATCAGGGCAGGCCATCATAACGGTCTGCCCTAATTTGTTGATGTTGTCCCTGGTCAGTCACTAGTGGTAAAGAAAATACTCGCTTGGATGATACACAGGGTTTTTCCCCCCTGACCTTCTTTTTACTATAAATATGTTGTACAATATAGAAATTGTATATATCTTTGTAAAAAACAATATGAGATTATGACTTTTGAAAGAATTGTTGATGATGGAAGACTTTGGGCGGTCAGATATGACGGGAAGGAGATTAATTGTTTCGAAGAATTGTTTGGTCACTGGTACGATATGCAGTGGTTAAGGGATTTCTTTCAAAACAATATTTCTGATCTTGAGTCATTTTTTCATATTTCAAATGTTTATGATGCTGTTTTGGGGACAATCGACGAAGCGTCTCGACTTGAATGTCTGATGCTGGACCTTAATCCTGAATCTAATCTTGACAATTTATTTAGACATTTGGAGAATAGTAGGTTTTCTCAAATGCTCCTGAGTAGGGAGAAAGCTAAAGGAGATGGTTCGAGAAAGCATCCTTCCTGGTTGAGAATATATGCCATTAAGATGGAACCAGGTGTATATGTCGTTACTGGTGGTGCCATTAAATTAACAGCGACAATGGCAGAAAGACCGCATAC
>ERZ809074.521-NODE-521-length-60215-cov-6.240525_pt1 | contig 60215 bp, 64 predicted proteins | sample MGYA00520795_ERZ809074 | MGnify/ENA primary metagenome ERZ809074 (study PRJEB31570, sample SAMEA3212989) | Homo sapiens | biome: human-gut; feature: human gut; material: fecal | place: Sweden | collected 2011 ...
TTTCAGACTGAACACGGCTTATCAGCCCTTGATTTTCCATTCTTTCCAGCATCGTCGTAAGAGATGTTATCGCTAATCCGCATTTGACCGAGAGTGACCTGATTGGGATACCATCCTCCTGCCACAGCACATAAAGAATACGCCCTTGAGCTCCATTAAACGCATCAATATTTTTTTCGCTGAGAATTTTCTCAAAAATCCGGTCTCCAAGTTGTTTTATTTTGGTGACAAGAAATCCGCCATTTGTTTTCATGCAAATACTCCTATATAGTAGTTTATAAAATCATACTATATAGGAGCTTTATTGTCAAGAGCTTGTATGTTTGAATAGAGGTAAATCCCGATTTGTCGCTCAACAGCTCATCATCAATATACCATAAAATGTCGACATAAGGAAGAGCCTAATCATCAGAGACTTCGCCAGTTCGGCTGGATCTCAACCTTTGACACGTTGCCTGACCAGCTGACTGCATTCTTTCCCGGCAGCAGCAATGGAAAATCGCCACTCATGCAGCTGTTCATGGATGTCGCTCCAACATAAGCCTCCATGAGCGGTGTGTCCAGCGTGATCTTATCCGCAATCTCCAGTCCCGTGATCGTCATGCCGACCATGAGTGTGATTTCGCCGTAGCCATACACAGTAATAACCGGCTCAGAGGCCACGCCGCCGGGATTGGTGATAAAGGTGCCGGAGGTCGTTAGCGTAATCGGCTCCACATCGGACAAGTACCAGAAGGGCTTGCATCGGAAGTTGATGGCAAATGAGCGATGTGGATTCCCCCGCAGGATCTTCTCAAAGGGAATCTGGTTGATCACACGGGCATGATAAAAGCCACCTTGCCGGTTGGCGAAGGTAACTGTACCGCTGCCGCGAAGCCATGCGGCGATCTCCGGGATTCGGGAAGGATCAGTAATCAGGCAGGTTGCAGTAAGCACCATATCATCGTAGACATCATCCCCTTCCATCTGTGTCAGGGAACCGCTTCTGCCGGGCACATCGGTGAAGGTAACCCTCTCAGACGGGATCGTCACAGGCGGTTGTTCCAGTACGTGAATGCCGTATTGCGTGCAACGCACACCATTCCACTCAAACCAGTCCATCATGCAAATCTCAATCCTTTCCCGCGCTGCTGTCGGCGCGTCAGCGTTGCGATCTCCACGGCCAGAGAGCGGATATCCTGCTCATCCCGCACAACCATCTGCTGTACCTGAATGGTGGAAGTCACGCTGTTGTCGTAAGAGCGTCGGTTGTCGTTGCTGGTGGTGATGATGCTGCCTTCTCTTGCTTCGCCGGTCAGATACCGGGCAGCGTTGCGGATGATCTTCGCCTGCACCTTGCTCTCCTTCAGGACACCTTTGCCGAGGCCGCGCATGGTCATCACGCCAACCTCATCCTCGAATACACGGGAGGGTGACTTGATCTTCAATTCGCTCTTGGCGGCATTCACCGCAGAACGGGCAGCAGAGCGCATTGCGGAGATCACACCGGACTGCCCGGCAAGGATGCCAGCCCGCAGTCCAGCCATGACGTTGAGACCCGCAGACCGCAGTGTGCTGCTGGTCAGGTTGGCATTCACCGCTGTGCGCACGCTGGAGGCCACGGTGCTTCCCATGTTGCTCATGCTGAAGCTGGTCATGGCGTCCGAAAGCCCCTGCGCAGCATTGGTGCCGAAGGAAGCCAGAGCATCCTGTGGCAGCGCGCTGGTCATAGCCGTCTCAATCGCTGTGGCTACCGCCTCCATATCAGTAGTGAAGTCAAAGCTGCTCATGCCTTGGCCTACGCCAGCAGAGACATTCTCACCAACGGGCTTCACGCGCTCCGACGGCGAGTGAATTTGCAGTGCAGTATTCAGTGCAGCCTCCAGATTGGCGGCGACCGTCTCAGCATCGCTGTCCCACCCGGCAGCCGTCATGCCTTCGCCCACACCTTCGAGGATGTGTGTACCGGTATCCGTCGTGTCAAGTCCCTGCAGGAAGGTCAGGATTTCCTGAAGGTTCTTGACATCCTCCTCGGAAACCTGCTTGCCCTGCTTCACGGCAGATACGATCTCTCCAACATAGGTAGACAGCTCCGCTACACGCTCCGGGCCGAAATCGTTGAGCATGCTCTGGTTGAGTACGCCCTGATCCACACTTTCACCGCGCAGGCTTGCCCAAAACCGATCCCAGCCGTTGTAGTCCAGCGACTGCGTATAGGAGTTGATGCGCGACACCGCCGAACCGATCAGATCCATGGTGGTTGTGGGGATCATGCCCGTCATGATGCCGAGGGTGGTTGTGCCGAACTGGTCAACCTCGTCAATGAGCGGAGACAGGGCATCAATGGCTTCCTGTGTGCCGGTGATCTTCGGCGCAATCAGCACATGCAGCGTCCCGTCCGCATCGAGTACAGCCACCTTGTCCGCAGTCAGCAGCTCGGTGGGTACCGCTTCCACAGGGATTTCCTGTCCATCCTGCCAGAACTTCGTCTGCGGATCAAGCAGCGCATCGGAGGGATTCTGATAGATTTCGCCGAGCTTCACGATGCCCTGCACTTCCACAGGGTTCTCCTTGATGAATTTCCGGTAGGCCATCAGGTCATAGCCGTAGATGCCCACGGTCATGGTGAGCTTGGGCTTGACGGCGTTGGTATCGTCGTACCTGGTAATATAGGCGGTGAAGTTCTGGAGCAGCGTGCTCTTGTCCACGCCGGTCGCTTCCGCATATGCCGTTACAATGGCTTCGATCTGGTCGGGAGACAGGGCAGAAATGTCGACGTTCTCCGCTTCGAGGTATTTCGCCACCATGGCAGTGATGTCATCCGGTGTGAGCGATGTGGTCAGCGCGCCACCTGTGATCTCCTGATAGGCCATCACAAACGCCGTGATCCCATCCGGAGTAAGGCCGGTGGTGTCCACCTTGTTCTCTTCCAGATACTTGGAGATGTACGCGGTGATCTCGCTCGGCTTGAGTGTGGTCACATCCGTGCCGGAGGCCAGCTCCTTGTAGGCGGTGACCATGGCGGTGATGTTTTCCGGCGTCAGTCCAGAAACGTCTGTGCCATTCGTCGCCTCTGCGTAGGTGCTGACGTAGGCGATCAGGCCCTCCGGGGTCAGCTCGGCCTTGTCCGCGCCTTCCGGGATTTCGGTATACTTGGCGATGAAGGCATCCACCTGCGGCTGCAGCTTTTCGACATTCTCCGCTTCGGAGTACGCCGCGATCACGGCATCCGTTGTAATGGCTCCGGGGTTCTCGGCAAATTCAGCCCAGCGCTCCTGCGCGCCGGTCATGTCCAGATCGGTCGCAATGGTAAGCACTTCCTCCGGCAGCGCATCGCCAAACATGGAGGTCAGGCCGGGAAGCTCAACTTCGCGGTTGTTCAAAAAGGCTTGGATGGACGCAATCTGCTCCAGCGCCGTGGAGAAGTCGATCTCCGGGAACATCGCCTGCACTTCAGCTTCGGACATGCCGCTGTCCAGCAGGGACTGAATCTGCGTCAGAATGGCGATATACTCCGTCATCGCGCCCTCGTCCATGGCGGCAGCAATGGCGTTCAGATCCTCGAGCAGCGCAGGCTTCTCCGTCTCATTGGCAGCGCTGTATTCGCGCAGCTTTTGCGTGAGCAGATCCACGTCGGATGCTGCCTGCTGAATGTCTGCCTGTTCCCAGACGGGCATCACAATGTCTGCCAGCAGTGCAGCATATTCCTGCGCGGCAGCACGCCGGTTCTCGTTGTACCGGGCATTGAGCGCGTCCATCGCAGCCTGACGTTCCGCGCTGTCCTCAATCAGCTGGATGAGCGCGTACTCCTTGTCGTATTGCGCGTCGATCTCGCTGTTCATGGCAGCCAACCCCTGTGCAGCAGCAACGACGGCGTTTTCATAGACCGTCACATCGGCATCCTGCTTGCCGCGGGCCTGTGCGCGGGCAACCTCTGCCTCCAGTTTTTGCCGAATGGTGTCGAAACCATCTGCATCTGCCGGGGAGAGGCGGTATTTCACCTCAATGGCCTCGCGTGTGTCGATGAGCTCCTGAAGCCGAATCTTATCCTTTTCGGTGAAGTATCCGTTCTGGCGTTTCTTCAGCAGCCGGGCGATCTCTGCATCCATCGCATCCAGCGCAGCGATGTCATCGGACAGACCACGAGAGACAGAGGTGTACCCGCCCTCGTCGGCGGTGGCCTTGAGCTGCATCAGCTCTGTTCGCGTGGATTCCGTCAGGGCTTTGAAGGAATCCGTCCATTCGGACACGATCTCATCGGATTCCTTCTTGCCGTCCGTCCATACGGTAATCAGGCCATTCAGCCAATCCTGTGCGGTCTGCTTGTCCCGGACGAAGTCAGACTTGCTCATGCCAAAGAAAGACAGGCCTTCGCTCTTGCCATAGAAGGTTTCCGCGGCAGTCGACTTCCACTTGTCAGCGGTTTCCTGCATCCCCTTGAGGGCTTCCCGGGCCTGCTTGGCACCGGACACATAGTCCGCAATGGCAACGGTCGCTGTGATCGTAGCCGCTGCCACAGCCAGCCATACAGCCGGGGAACTGCTCAGAACAGTCATGAAGCCCTTGATGCCGCCACCGGCTTTGCCGACTGCGGTGGCAAACTTGCCGATACCGGTAGAAAGGGTGCCGATACCCTTGGTAATCTTGCCGAGCGTGAGCAGCACCGGCCCGGCAGCCGCAGCAATCGCAGCATATTGGATGATCTGTTTGCGCTGCGCAGCATCCAGTTTGAGGAAACTGTCCAGCATATCGTCTGCACCCTTGATGAGGTTTTGGATGGTGGGATTGAGATCATCGCCCAGCTGCTGCCCAAAGAGGACAGCCTTGTTCTTCAGGTTGATGAGCCTGCTCTCTGTCGTGGCGTAGCGCTTGTTGGCCTCGGTGGTCAGGGCAGTGTTCTCCTCCCATGCACGGTTGGCTGTTTCCTGTGCCCGGCTGAACAGCTCGGTGGCATTGGTCGCGCGCAGCATCGTATCGCGCAGACGCACCTCCTTGATGCCGATTTCGTCCAGCACAGCGATGGCGCTTTCGCCTTCGTCATCCATTTTGGAAAGGCCGACAATAAATGCCTGAAATGCTGCAGCGGGATCGCTGTCAAACAGCGTCTTGAACTGCGAACTGGTCATGCCGCAGACAGTAGCGAAATCCTTGAGGGCATCCCCGCCGGTGGCAGAGGCGACCTCCATCTTGATGAGCGCCTTGGAAAACGCCGAACCGCCCATCTGCGCCTCAATGCCCACGGAGGACAGCGCCGTAGCAAAGCCCAGCACCTGCGCTTCCGTCAGACCGACCTGTTTGCCCGCGCCAGCGAGACGCTGCGCCATCTCCATGATGGGCTTCTCGGTCGTGGCGAAGTTGTTGCCCAGATCGACGATGGTCGAGCCGATGTTCTGGAACAGGCTCTGGTTCGTGCCCATGACGTTGGCAAACTTGGCGATGGATGTCGCGGCTTCATCCGCATTCAAGTCCTCACAGCTGTTGCCCAGGTCGATCATGACGCGGGTGAACTCCGTCAGGTGTTCATTAGCGATGCCCAGCTGACCGCCGGTGGACATGACGCCGTTGATCTCGCTGGTGGATGCCGCGATCTCGGTGGACATCTGTTTGGAGGATGCCGCCAGCGAAGCAAACTCGGTTTCAGTAGCATCCACGGTCTTGCGCACACCGGCAAAGGAGGAATCGAAGTCCAGCGAAGCCTTGACCGCTGCCGTTCCCAGCGTGAGGATGGGCGTCGTCATGACCGTGGTGAGCGTTCTGCCCGCCGTGGTCATCCTCTTGCTGACGGAATCACAGGTTTTGCCAAAGCTCTCCAGCGATTTGCCCGCCGCCGTCCATGCGGATTGGGCAGTCGAAAGCTGGCGATTGGTCTCCTCGATCTCAGCACGGGTCGCCTTGACAGCGGCCTTTGCATGGTTCAGCGCTGCTTCCGCCTCAAGGACAGCATCGGAGGCCTGCTGGATCTTCTCTGGGTCATGAGCCTGCTGTGCGGCCTGCAGCTGCTCCCGTGCGCCGCGCAGAGCATTCTCATACTGCGTGACGGATTTCTCCTGAATGTCCAGCTTTTCACGCAGCAGCGTCAGCTTGGCGGACAGGCCCGCCACACTGGTGTCCATGTCCTTGATGCCCGCTGTGGCCAGCTTGAACCGGCTCTCGGCAAGACCGATCTCCTTGCCGAAAGTCGCAATCGCAACTCGGCTGGCATCGATGGACTTCCCGGCTGCATCCCAGTTGGTCTGTGCAAGACGAAGCGACTGATTGCATCGACTGATCTCAGATTCCGTCTGCTTTACACCGGCGCGGGCCATGTTGAAGTTCGTATTGGCCTGCGATACCGCATCCGCAGCGTTCTGCGTGGTCTTCTTGAGTGCCTCGTTCTGTCCGGAGAGCTTCTTCACTTCCTGTACAGAAGCACGATACTCACCCTTGAGCGCATCGAGATTGGCCTTCGCCGCGATGGTCGCCGAGTCCGAATCGCCCAGCGTCGCAGAGAAGGTGCGCACCTGCTGGGCAGCTGCCGCAACCTGCTCCTTGAGCGCCTGCTGCGCTGCCTTGGCATTTTCCAGCCGCTGGGCATAGTCGTTCTGGCGGTTGTAGCATTCAGACAGCTTATTGTTGGCGGCTTCCAGCGCACGCTGGTACTGATTGACGGCGTCCTTTTGCAGAGAAAGGCGGCGCTCCAGCGTGGAAAGCTGGGTGGAAAGCCCCGTGGCCGTGCGCTCGAAGCCCTCCACACCGGCAGCAGCCAGCTTGAACTGGGATTCCGCATCAGCGATCTGCTTGCTGACGGACTTGATGTTTCGGGTGAAGTTGTCCGTCTGCAGGGACAGCGACACCACAAGGTCGCGGAGGGTTTCACTCATCGGGTTCACCTGCCTTTGCAAAAAGAAAAAACGTGCGCACCGGCATCACGGTTTCAGGTTGGGCCACACCTCATCGATGTAGCGTGGTACGGGTTCCTGTCGGGCCTGATCCTGTCTGGCTTTCCAGGAGCGGATGCGCAGAAAGCCGAGCATGTCCATCTCGTCAATCTCCCGCATTCGCCAGCCGTTCTCCAGCAGAGAGTTGTACGTGGAATAAATGAAATCCGGCAGCGTCAGGACTGAGGAATCTCCTCTGGCTCCGGGGTCGCCTCCGTCCTCGCTGCCTTCGTAGGGAACTCGTTAAGAATCTCCGTGGTCTGCGTCTGGACTGCCATGAGCGCCAGCGCAATATCGTGCATCAGGCGATCCACGGGGTAGTAATCCAGCACATCGTCCGGTGTGAACTGGTTCCCAAACAGGATGCAGAACCAGCGGATCATCACGTCCATCGCATCGGCAATGGAGAGCTCCCCGGCATCCGCAGGCGTTTCACCCTTGAGCGCTGCATTGGAGAGGGCCACGATGCGTCCATACATTTTGGCAGCAGGTTCCATCTCCCGCAGCGCTCTGCCGGAGACGAAGTCGATGGTGTATTTCTGATTGTTGAGGGTACAGCTGATCATGTGTATTCCTCCTGATCAATAGTCCTGATTCGCCCCATAGTCGGGCGTGAGCACAACGGGTGTGTTGGCATCAATAGCGTCCCGGATGATTCGGATATTCTCTTCATCCGTTTCGCCCTTGAAGCCGATGCCCACAGCATAGGGATACGGAACACCGAAGTGCGCGTAATATGCATTCATAGCCTGCTCAAAAGCCGTCATTTCTTTTTCCTCGCTTTCAGCATGTCCTGGTAGACCTTGTAGGTCTTGGGAAAGTATTCCTTGATGGCCATCAGGGATCCGGGATGCGCGGCTTCAGCGGATGTGATCTCAGCGAATATTTCTTTGCCGCTGTCCCTGCCAAACCAGTAATCCGTTCCATGTCCGCTGCCGAGCGGAAATGCTTTGCCGATGCCCGCTCCCTCAAACATATCGGAGATATCGGAACGATCCTGCATACTGTATTTGCCCATTGTTTCGCTGATCAGTCTATCTGCGGCCTGATCGCGTGTCATGTTGGGATCATACCTGCGGATACGCGAAAGATGCCCTTCAAGCTCTTTCTTCGCAGTTCTGCCCAAAAGCCCGCCAGAGGAGCTGCGATGCATGATCGCGTTACCGCTGGAATCAAATCCCTGAAACAGCTCCGAATACGCACTGTATCTTCCATGCCCCTCAGAACGGGCAATCAGGTAATCGGTCATATGCCCGTACTCATGGAACAATACGCTGTAAGGGGTGGAAATGACATCTCCACGCGCAACTGAGCTGATGTTCAGATGGACACTGTCATCAGCGGGTGCGTAGAATGCACCGCGCTCATTGCGGCCCATCCTTGTCGCTCGGAATTGACTGGAGAAATCATCCCACATGGATCGGATGTGCTCTGGCGCGTTCTGCAGAATGGCGAGAACCGCGTTGGCATGGTTTTCTCCATAGGCTCTTCGCAGGAAATCAAAGGCTGATGAAGTCCTGCCCGCAGAAGTGCGATGACTGGAACCTCCTCGTCCACCCATATCAGCACCGCCTTTTCGCATGAACACCGCGGTAATACGGTTCATGCGGTTCGATGCTGCCGGTGCATTCATTAGGCACATCGCCAAAGAAGATGATCTTCTCCGGCTGCAGGCGGCGCATCATCTCCGAATAACCATCCAGAAACAGCGTCCGCGCCAGCGGATTCTTCTGCGTACCCACAGACGAAACAGCTACTGTGCCGCCAACCGGCTCGCCATCAAAGCACCATGCGTAGCTGTCATGGTCGCTCCAGCAGATGGAAGGGATGACCGTCAGCCCAAGGCTCTGCCAGTACGCGCCCAGCTGATGCTTTCGCCAGTGGTTGTAGAGCTGAACCGCCACGGGATAATCCGTGAACATGGAAAAGTCCGGGGTCATCACGGCCTGATAGCCGGACAGCAGATGCGCGTAGCGCCACGGGTCATTCCATGTGCGCTGGAACAGATAATCGTCGATAAAGAAATGCACTCCGTGAGATTCTCGATGCTGGTCAGACATGACGCAGTTGAAGGGAATCCACGGAATGCGATTATTCAGATGAGCGGGCACCAGCTTCGGGATGCCAAAGGGGCCGTCCAGCGGGAAAAGGCCCAGTTCCAGATTGTGCCCATTGCGTTTCAGGGCTTCAAACGCCACATATCTCACCTCGCAAAGGGAAAGGGCACCCCGCTGTCAGCATGGAAAGCGGAGTGCCCGGATGGTCAGGTGCCGGTCGGCGTGAAGCTCGGCTCATAGACAGAGGACAGGAAGGCGGCGGCCTTCTCGGAAGTAAAGCCGTTCTGGCCCTCGTCCGCAACCGCCTGATAGCGACCGTCGTGCGTGCGCTTGATGGCCGTCCATTCGACCTCGCCTGTCTGGCGGGTAACGGTCTTGCCCTCCTTGGTGGCGTAGTTCTCGGTGACCGGCTTGGCCCGAACCTTGTACAGCCACACATAGCGATAGGTCTTGTCGGACTTTTCGCTGCGGAAGCCGACCGCGTAGTAGGGCGGCTTGTCCTGCGCGGTGCGGACGAGCACGCCGTTGTCGTCGATCTTGTTGCCGAAGATCTTCTCCTGAATGATCAGGGGAATGTCGGCCATCTTGGTCTTGAACGACAGCTCCGGATCGGGATAGAGCACGTCGCCCTCGATGTCATCGTAATACTGCACGTCCGGATCCGCGTTGTCCGGCGTGATGCTCGCCTCGATGGCACCGGCGAGCTTCTGCAGATCGCCATAGGTCAGCGTCGCTTCGGTATCCTCCGTCAGCTCCGCGATGACCACGTCCTTGAGGCCCACGGTAGAGGCTACCTTGGGCGAAGCAGCGACAGTTCCTGCCATTGTGAATCCTCCTTACATTTGGTCGATGGCGTCCCGCAGCCCGTCCCGGATGATCTCATAGGCTTCATCCTGACAGGTGTCATAGGCGGGACGGATAAAAGGGTGTGCAGGGGCGGGTGCAGGGCCGCCATGGCCGTACTCGACTGGCGTGGCGTAGTAAGCACCCTCCTCCTTGCGATGAACGCCGATGGTGATGCTTCTCCCGCTGGCACGGCGCTTGCGCACCTTGCCGATCTGGATGGAGCGGTTCAGCACACCGGTGATGATTTTGGGGTCTTTGGAGGCGTTGGCCTTCATCTGCTCATGGATGGGCACGGCGGCAGCCTCCAGTATCCTTTTGGCTACCGGAGCACCTGCACCGTCCGCGTCCATTTTGCTGGCCATCCTGGCAATGTCGGTCATGAGATCGCCAAAGCCGTTCACGTCAAGTGGCATCCGGCAGCGCCTCCTCATACAGGCACCACGTCCATTGAACCGTGTACTGGCGTGTGGCCGTGTCGTAAGCGGGCTGGTTATAGCCCTTATCGGATTCCTCCACCATGACAAAACCCGCAGCGTACATGGCACTGCGGATTCGGTCAGCGGTATCGGTCGGATCAATGTCGCTCCAGAGGTTCAGATAGACATAGGTGCGGAACGACTGCACATGATCATCCTGATGCGCATCCTCTGTTTTTGTGGTGGAGTACACGACATACTGCGCAGGCGGGTTCTGATTGGGCGATGTTGCCCGCCACACGCCCGCCATGACGGGAATGCCGATATGCTGCAGCGCATCCTGAACCTGCTTCATCCGCTCTCACCGCCCCTCGCCCTGCGCTCTGCTTGCGCGAGGGTTTCGTGCGCGTCTTGCTTCGCTGCGCTTGCGCTCTCAGGATTCGCTCTGCTCATCCGCTCACCCCTTCGGACAGGGATGCCTTCAGACCCTGATAGTCGCCGCGGAAACCGTATTCGCCCAGCGTGGAGATGAGCCACTTCTTATCCCGGAAGCGCACCCACATGCCGGGCTGGATACCCTCTCTGTACCGGATGGTGAAGTTGATGACCGCCTCTGTGTTCATCACGTCGGCGGAGCGATAGTGCTGGTTGCCTGCATCGGTGACAGCAGACCAGACCTTGCAGACCACTACATCCTTCGGTTCCGGGTAGCCGTTTTCGTTGATGGTGTTTTCCGTATAGCCGATTTCCACCAGATGCCGGAGATTTCCGGGATGCGGATTGCTCTCAAAGTTCTTATATCCTCGCAATCAGTCCCACCTCCTCAGAACATCTTGTCGGGATCTCGATACGGATAGAGCAGGTTCTCAAAGGCGATGCGCATGGTCACATATACCTGCTTGTCCGGGTTGTCCCGGTTTTCATAGTAATGACTGACCATGAGCAGGACGGCAAGACGCACAGGCTCAGGAGCTGGGTCGGAAAACTGCACACGACAGTAATCCTCCGCAGCCGCCTGCGCCTGTACGATCAGTCCGCTGATGTAGCTGTCCTCCTCATTCTGCTGGATGCGCAGATGGGTTTTCACCTCATCGATGGTGACGACCACAGCCGGTCACCTCACTCGGAAGTCGGGCTAGCCATGAGACCGGCCTCGATCAGCGCAGTCAGCAGGCGATTGAAGTCCTCACGGAGCGCCGCGACCGTGGTTGCTTCGCTTGGAGCCATATAGGACAAAGGCGGTTCGCCGCCACTGGGCAAGTCGAACAGTCCGTCTGCGCCTTCGACGACGGCACCGGGCAGGAACGTCAGCTTGCCGCCGACGACCCACTCGTTCCCGCCGTGTGCGTGATAGTTTCTTGCGGTACTTCCCATGTGCCTTCCTCCTCATCAGGTGCCAGCCTTCATGGTCAGGCACTTCATGCCCTCCTGCTGCACCAGACGAGCATCCAGACGCTGGGTGACACGGAAGCCAATCTGACCGGTAGAAGCGTACAGCTCGTTCAGGCGCTTGATGGAACGACCCTCGCGGTCGGCAATCCAGTAGCTGGACATGTCGCCGAACAGAACAGGCTTTGCGCCCGCACCGATGAGCGGCATGTGCGTGGAAGTCTCATAGCGATAGCCCAGCAGGGTGTTGGGCTGGCCCACCTGCAGGCCGGGCTGCCACAGGAACTGGCCGTTGCCGTCCTTCAGCTTGCGGATGGCCTTGATGGTCTGATCGTTGAACAGGAAGAGAGCACGCTTGCGATACGGTGCCTTGAGAGAATAGACCAGATCGATCAGCTCATCCGCAGTGAGCGCGGTAGCACTGGCGGCAGTCACGCCGGTAGCCGCGCCGTTGGTATCATGCAGCATGCCATAGGGCTTACCGGAACCATCGCCGTTAATGAAGGCAGCCTCCTCGGCATCGCCCACACGACGGGCGAACTCGGTGGCAATATAGCCCTCCACATCGAACACGCTGTCCTGCAGCAGTTCATCGGAGACCTTGATGATGGAAGCGACCTTGTGCGCACCCAGCGTGATCTGGCCGAAGGCATCATCGCTCTCGGGAATGGCACCCTCCTCATCCACCCAGCTGGCCGTGCCATGCGAGGCGACAAGCGGGATCTTCCGGTCGCCGGAGGAGGTGCGAATCACCTTGCACAGGGAGCGCAGCTTGTTCTCATCCTCCAGAGCCTGAACCAGCGTACGCTCGTACTCGTCCGGGCACAGATAGCCGCCTTCGCTGTCGGTGCCGATCTGCAGGGCATTGAAGACGGTGTAGTGCGCACTGCGGTCGCGCACCATCTTCCAGAACGCATCCCTGTACTCGTCCGAAGCGCGGCCCTGCTTGTCCGGGACAGGCTTCTCGGGGCGGGAAGAAAGGATGTCGGACGTGGGCGCGTTCATCTCGCGCTCGAGGCGTTCCGCGCGCTCCTGACGGTCGATGGCAATGCCGAAGTTGTCGATCTCCTTCTCCATACGCTCGTAGGTCGCAGTATCTTCGGCGGACATCATGCCGTTCGCATCGGCGTGTTCGTTCAGAAAGGCCTTGGCCTTGTCCCACAGGTCGCCGCGCTTCTGGCGCATTTCAGCAATCTTACTCATGTGTGTTCCTCCTTAACGTCGTGGTTTGATCAGTTCAAGTCGCTTCAAAAGCTGACTGACAGGCACGCCAGTCTGCTCAGAAGGATCAGTGGATTCCTGCGCTTCCGGGGGTTTGGAAGGTGCAGGCGTTACGGCTTTGGCAGCCGATGCGGTGGTGCGGCCCGTGCAAGGCGGTTTGGAGCGATCAATCCATGCCTGAACCTTCTCTTTGGCCTCGCCGAGACTGACCTCATGACAGACAGCAGCGTTGATGACCCCGCTGCCCAAGTCCACAACACCGTCAATGAACCCGTTTGTCAGCGCCTGGCTTGCATCCATCCAAGTGGTCGCCCGCATCATCTCGCCGACATCCGAGCGAGGTTTCTTGCAGCGCCTCGCATAAACATTGAGGATGCTCTCCTTGCATGCGCGAAGCAGCCGGATAGCATCCTCGAGGTCATGTTCATTTCCCCAGGCATTCACCAGTGGATCATGAATCATCCAGAGGGAACCCTGCGTCATCTCCAATCGGTCTGCCGCCATGGCCAGCACCGTTGCGGCGGAGGCGGCAGTCCCCGACACAATGATGTGAACAGCGCCCGGATATGCGCGAATGTCATCGAACATCCGGACAGCAGCGTTGCACGAACCGCCATAGCTGTTGAGGATAATGCGAAGCTCCTCCTGCGGATCCTGATTCTGCGGATACAGCTGATCGTGGAGCCCTTCCGGGGTGATTTCATCCCCGTACCACATTTCCTCATCGATATAGCCGTTCAGAATGATCTCTCTCAATCGGCATCACTCCTTTTGCTTGTCTGTTTCTTCGGGCGGTGAGCTTTCTTCGGGCGTTGCTTCATTGCCCATGGCGGCGATTTGCAATCCCATGAGCACCCCCAGACCGGCGAGGTTGATGGGAATCATATTGCCGTTGATCAGGTAGGCGTTGCCGCCTTCCTCCTCGGACAGCGGGTTGAGATTCTCCAATTCGCGGATGTCATTCGCACTCATCCAGCCGTTCTGCCGGGCTATGGCGTAGCCTTCCATGCGGCTCTTGTAGTCACCTCGCATCAGGCCATCGATATTGAACTGCACGAAAAAGCGCCTGCCACCGGGGCTCCCGGCTTTCTCCGAATCGGAGAAAAGAGCGCGATTGATGGATTGCTCAATGCGAACCAGCCATGGCCGGATGGTATGGACGGCGAAGGAAATGCCCTGATGCTCGATGTTGCTGAAGGTGGCGTGCTCCAGATCGCCCACAAGATGCGGCGGCACACGATAGATCCGGCAGATCTCCGCAACCTGAAACTTGCGCGTTTCGAGGAACTGCGCTTCGTTGTTGGGCATGGAAATCGGCGTAAACGTCATGGCCTCCTCAAGCACAGCCACTTTGCTGGAGTTGGCGGAGCCGCCATAGGCTGCATTCCAGCTTTCCCGCAGACGCTTTGGGTCTTTGACCGTATTGGGATGCGTCAGCACACCGGAGGGGCGGGCACCATTCTGGAAGAACTTGCTGCCGTACTCCTCGGCGGCGATGCCAAGGCCGATGGCGTTCTTTTCAAGCGCAATCGGGCTATAGCCGACCACGCCATCAAAGCCCAGACCGGGGATGTGCAGCACGTCCTCCGGCTTGAGCTGGACGGTCTTGCCTTCCGAGGTGGTGTAGGTATATGTGAGAACCCCTTTGCTGTTCCTGTCCACCGTCATGTGATCCGGCAGGAGCGGATACAGCCCGACAATGCCGTTTCGCCCGGAACGGATGATCTGGCTGTAGCTGTTGCCCCACAGAAGCAGATGGGAGAGCATAGTCTCCCGCCAGACGAAGGAGGTCATTTCGGGGTTTGGTTCATCATGGAGCAGTCGCTGAAGCGGGTGCTCCGTTGCCTTGATGCAGCCGTGGTCGGTGTTTTCGTACACGTTGAGCGGCAGGCTGGCAATGGTTTCTGCGATGACGCGGACACAGGCATAGACCGTGGTCAGCTGTACAGCGGACTGTGCGGTGACAGACTTGCCCGAACCGCTGGAGCCAAAATAAAAGGTAGGCGCAGCACTGACGGCATCCTGCGGCTTGTCACGGGCGCGGAACCAGCCGGAAAGCGGGTTTTTCAAGTACATACCTCCTAATGAAAGGTTTTGCATTGCACAAGATGATGTGATAGTATTGCTGATACACGAAGTGCTTGACAGATCAAGAAAAACATGATAACCTATTTACAGAATTTCAACACTGCTTCCTCCACCACCGGGTGGAGGGTCAAAGGCATCTGACCGCAGCCGTAGGTAATACGATCTCAAGATCGTCATAAGGCTGGGGGCAGATGCCTTTTCTTTCTAGCGGTTGAAAAAACGAAGGAGGAATCCGTATGAAGATCAAACCTTTTGCTGTGGAAGAATGGATGAACGCCTACGAGGAGGGAGCGAAGTACAATATTGCCGAGACTTGCGTCGACTCGGTCTCCCTGGATGAGCTGTTTGCCCTGACAGGGCAGGATATAGGCGCTTTTCTCGGCAATTTCAGTGCCCGTCGTCTGACATACGGTGCTATCGAAGGCGCCCCTGCATTCAAGCAAGGGATCTGCAAGCTGTACAAGACGATTTCTCCGGAACATATCGTTCCCACGCATGGTGCAGCAGGTGCTAACCATCATGTTTTTTACTCTCTGATCGAGCCGGGCGACCGGGTGGTGAGCATCATGCCTACCTATCAGCAGCTTTATTCTATCCCTGAATCCTTCGGTGCCGATGTCCAGATTCTCCATCTGCATCGAGAGAACAACTACCTGCCCGATTTAGATGAACTGCGCCGCATAGTAACACCGGGCACCAAAATGATTTGCATCAACAATCCCAACAATCCTACGGGTGCTCTCATGTCTACGGAACTTCTTCAGGAAATCGTAAAGATTGCACGAAGCGCAGGCGCATATATTCTGTGCGATGAGGTGTATCGTCACTTGACTCAAACCGACGAATGGAGCGAATCCGTTGCAGATCTGTATGAGAAGGGTATCTCTGTGAGCAGCATGTCCAAGGTGTTTTCCCTTGCCGGGCTGCGACTGGGTTGGATTGCCACTCACGATATGGACGTGGTCAAGGCTTGTCTGTCGCATCGGGATTATAACCTCATAAGTTGCGGAATGTTTGATGAAGCTGTGGCAGCAGCAGCACTTGAGCACAGCGAGAAGCTGCTCACGCGAAATCGCGCCATCGTCAGGGAAAACCTGTCCATACTGGACGAATGGGTCAAATCGGAGCCGAAGCTCACTTGCGTCAAGCCTATGGCTGGTACTACTGCGTTGGTGTATTATGATTACGATATCCCCTCATACGAGTTTTGTGAACGGATGTATTCCCAAAGCGGTGCTTTTGTCACCCCTGGAGACTGCATCGAGGAGCCCCACAGCGTTCGAATTGGGTATGCCAGCGATAGGCAGGTCTTGAAAGATGGACTTCATGCCTTTAGCCTCTTTTTGAGGTCACTTGAATAAAGCAATGGGCAGTTCCTATCCGATAATCATCCCAAACGACTCTGTCTATTGCATCATATCGATGTCACTGATTTAGGCATCAAAGCCCACATCCTGTTTTTCGATCATGGCAGTCCTTGCATAGGGGCTGCCAGTTTTTTTCGTCCCAGAACAGCTGCTTGTCCCCACGATGAGGGATGATGTGATCCACGACCGTCGCCGGAGTGAGAATGCCCGCCTTCAGGCACTCGGCGCAGAGTGGATTTCGCCGCAGGTACCGGTCGCGTGCAGCACGCCATTTGCCGTCATATCCTCGCTCTGCTGCACTACCGCGCATCCTGTCAGCGCTGTATTCACTGTGCTTGCGGCAGTATACGCCGCTGTCGCAGAGATTCGGACAGCCCGGATAGCGGCATGGACGCTTGGGTGTTCTTGGCATGTTCCACCTCAAATGAAAAGCAGCCCGCGATCATCATACACGGAGCCGCCGCTGTTATTCTTCATCGCCCGGTCGAGCGCCATCACCAGCGCAACCGCACCGTCCACCTTTTCGGTGGATTTTTCTTTGTCGATCTTCACGTTGCCAGCCGGATCGGTACGGACGAAGGCGTTGTCCATGTTCCACCGCAGTACCGGATGCCCACCGTGGTTGATCTTGTGCTCCAGTACCAGGCGCATCAGTTCCTTGGTCGGCGGGGACATATCCTTATAGCCCTGTCCGAAAGGAACCATGGTAAAGCCGTCATCCTGAAGCGCCTGCACCATCATGGTCGCATTCCATCGGTCGTAAGCAATCTCGCGGATGTTGTAGCGCTCGCCCAACTGGCAGATGAACTGCTCGATGAAGCCGTAATGCACCACGTTGCCTTCGGTGGTCATCAGGTAGCCCTGCTTCTCCCATTTATCGTACATGACGTGGTCGCGTCGGACGCGCAGCTGCAACGTGTCCTCCGGGAGCCAGAAGAAGGGCAGTACCGTATATGGCTCCGTTTCATCATTCGGAGGGAACACCAAAACCAGCGTGGTCAGGTCGGATGTGCTCGACAGGTCGAGACCGCCATAGCAGGCACGCCCTTCCAGATCATACGGACTTACGACGCCACCACAATCGTCCCACTTGTCCATGGGCATCCAACGCACCGACTGCTTTACCCACTGATTGAGGCGCAGCTGACGAAACATGTTCTCATCCGCAGGCGTTTCGAGCGCTTTGTGGTAAGCGTCGCGCACTTTATCGATGGAAATCGTGTAATCCAGCGAGGGATTGGCGCGATACCAGTTCTGCTCGTCCGTCCAGTCCGCTTCATCCGGCAGGCCAAACAACACGGGATAAAAGCGCGGATCATCCTTGCGGCCTTCGAGGATATCAAGAGCCTTTTGGTGCACCTCCCAGCAAATGCTGTTGCGGTCGGTGCCTGCTGTCGTGAGGAAGAACCACAGAGGCTGCTTTCGGGCATCACCGGAGCCCTGCGTCATGACATCGTACAGCGCACGCGTCGGCTGGGTGTGCAGCTCATCGAAGATGCAGGCGGACACGTTCAGGCCGTGCTTGGTCGCAACCTCGCTGGACAGCACCTGATAGATAGAGCCGGTGGGCTGGTAGACCATACGCTTTGTAGAGGGAATGATTTTGAATCGCTTCATGAGTGCCGGGGACTGCTTGACCATATCTACGGCAACGTCAAACACGATGGCAGCCTGCTGCCGGTCTGCAGCGCAGGAGTAGACTTCTGCTTTCCACTCATCATCGTTGACCAGCATGTTCAGCGCGATGGCAGCACCCAGCTCGCTCTTCCCGTTCTTTTTCGGGATTTCAATATAGGCTGATGTGTACTGGCGCTGTGTGGGGTCATCCTCGCGCACGGTGCCAAATACATCGCGGATGATCTTCTCCTGCCATGGGAGCAGCTTGAAGGGTTGCCCATGGAACTCGCCTTTGGTGTGCTTCAGGGCTTCAATGAAGCGGACAACACGTTCGGCTTTCCGTTCATCAAAAGCCATATCACCATGCCCCCTTCAGCAGCTGCTCCATGGGATCGTCTGAAACACCATCCTCTTTGCTGCCACCGGCGGCGATGATCCGGGCGCGGGTTGCCGGGGTCAGGCCAAACTCCGAGCAGAAGGACTGCATGATTTTCAGATTCTGCTGGGCGATGGACACCTGCGGCACCTGCTGCACATAGCCGGATGGAGTCTTGAAGATGGAACCGTGCTGCGTCAGAAAATCCTCAGCCTCACGCCAACGGGCATACGCCTGACAATAGCCTTCAAAGGCTTTGAGATCTGCCATGGTCAGCACACCCATCGCTTCAAGGGAGGGAGCAAGACGTTTCCACTCTTTCTTGGCTTCCGGCAGCAGCCAGGATGGGCATTTGATACTTCCCTTGGGCGGGATGGGTTCGTTTTCATTGAGCGGGCGCTTGCCCGGATTTCCCTCAAGCACCTTGAGGGCTGTCGGCTTGGGCTTTCTGCCTCGTGTAGCCATGCGTTTCACCTCCCTATTGGTTGAATGTTGTTGCGAATGTTACCAAACTGGATAGTACAGTCGGGCAGTAAACATCATTGAAAGCGACATGGAATGAATGTACCCTTTTGGCAAAAAAGTGAAAGAAGGGTCATGAAATGTTTTCTGACAGACTTACCGAAGCGCTCCTGAGTATCTGCGAACTCCGCAATCTCTCATATGAGGCGGCATCTGAGCTCTGCGACATCAGTCCACGTCACTTTGGAGACATCATCCGCAAGGATGCTGCGCCGACCATCACGGTATTGGAAAAGATGTGTGCGGCATTTCATGTTACACCCAATGATCTGCTGGGCTATAGCGGCATCCCTGATGATGAGGAAAAAGATATAGCTGAAGTCAAGGAAGCATACTGCTTTCATCTGCAGAATGCGGTAGTAATTTGTCCGGTCTGTCCGAAGTGCCACCATCTTGTAGCAAAGGATTATCAGAACTACTGCGGGCATTGTGGGCAGATGTTGTCTTGGGATGATTATGAGCAGGTTCAGATCACGGAACTGACCTGAGCCTGCTCGAAGGACAATTCCTGCCCGTTTCGCAATACATGAATGCTCTCGTCCGGGTATTCGGCCTTGTACCGCAGGACGATGACGCTGGCATACCGGGGATCCAACTCCATCGTGCGGCAGATTCGGTCGGTCTGTGCGCAGGCCATGAGTGTACTGCCGGAGCCGCCGAACAGATCCATCACCACGCCATTGGGCGCGGAGCTGTTCTTGATGGGATAAGCCAGCAGCGGGATGGGCTTCATCGTCGGGTGCTCTTTGCTGCGCTTGGGCTTGTCAAAGTTCCAGATAGTCGATTGCTTCCGGTCAGAGAACCATTTGTGCTTGCCGTTGGGAAGCCAGCCATAGAGCACCGGTTCGTGCTGCCATTGGTAAGGAGAACGACCGAGCACGAGACTGTTCTTCACCCAGATACACACACCGCTGATATGGAAGCCCGCTTCCTTGAAAGCCCTGCGGAAGTTCAGTCCTTCTGTGTCCGCATGGAAGATGTAGGCGCTGCCGCCTTCGGCCAGATGTGCAGCCATATTGCGGAACGCAGCCAGCAGAAACTCGTAGAACTTTTCGTCAGCCATGCTGTCGTTCTGGATGGATTTGCCATCCGCAGATTCATACGCGACGTTGTACGGCGGGTCGGTCACGATGAGGTTGGCTTTCACGCCATCCATGAGCAGCGCCACATCATTAGCGTTGGTGCTGTCGCCGCAGACCATCTGATGCCTGCCCAGCGTCCACACATCACCCGGCTGCACAAACGGCTGCACTTCATCCGGCTCCAGCTCGCAGTCATCGTCCTTGACATCCTTGTCATGCACCTTGCTGAACAGGTCATCGACATCGGCGGCATCAAAGCCAGTTGCACCGAGATCGTAACCAGACTGCTGCAGATCAGAGAGCAGATCAGCCAGCGCAACCGGTTCCCATTCGCCGACTGCTTTATTCAGAGCGATGTTCAGGGCCTTTTCATCCTGCGGGTTTTCGATGTGAACGACCACGCAGTCGATCTCCGTTGCGCCCTCTGCCGTCAGTACCTTGTACCTCTGATGTCCGCCGACAATGTTGCCGGTTACCTCGTTCCAGATGACGGGATCGACATAGCCGAAGTCGTGCAGGCTGCGCTTGATCTTCTCATAGGCCGGATCGCCCGGCTTCAGGTCTTTTCGAGGATTGTATTTGGCAGGCTTGAGCTTTTCCACAGGAATCCTCTGCAAGTTCATTTTAGTATTCACAGGCTACCTCCATTTCTTGTGGAGCCGTCGTGCGGACTTGAACCGCAAACCGGCTGCTTTCAAAGCAGCTGCTCTGCCAGTTGAGCTACGACAGCGGATTGAGCGTCAGAAATGGCGCTTTTTTTGTTTTTAGGGCCAAAACCCCGGGGCCTGAATTTTGCGGAAATTCACGCGAGAGGGGGCCGCGGTCTCCAGCGCCCCACTTTTAGGGATTTGATCCCCCCTTGGGGGCACAGCCCCTTCGGGCCGGGCCGCGGCGGCACAGCGTCGTTCCGGGGCGGGCGGTCGCCGGTACACAGGGTAGATGTGCCGGGGCGGCGGCGCGGGGCGCGGAGCCGGGACGGCGGGCCGGGAGTGCGGCGGCACAGCAAGCTGTCTCCGGCGGCGTGTGTAGGGTCTGGGGAGCGCCCAGGTGGCGCAGGCAGCGCGGCGCGCCGGAAAAGCTCTTTTCGCTATATAAGGAAGCGCGCCGGTCGGCGGGCTTTTCTTTATCAAATCAGAGCTGTTCTGAGCCGATAACCTTGTGCTTTCGGTCGGGTTGATTTTTAAGCGGTGCGGAGTGATGTATGTGTCGCGGCCAGCAAAAGGGCCGCCGCCGCGGGCGGGAAAAGCCGCCGGGCAAGGGAGGAAACCCCATGAGGACGCAGACTTTCGGCATCGAGATCGAAACCACTGGCCTCGGTCGCAGAGGCACAGCAGAGGCCATCGCACGGTTCTTCGGAACGACGGCAAGGTACATCGGAAACCACCTGGACAACTGGGAAGTGGACATGCCCGACGGGCGGCACTGGACGGTCGAGAGCGACGGCTCGGTCACCGACCCCTCGGCGGAGGTGGTCAGCCCGGTGTGCCGCTGGGAGGACATCGAGATGGTCCAGAAGGTGGTCCGAGCCCTTCGGAACGCCGGCGCCAGGGTCGACGAATCCTGCGGAATCCACATCCACGTTGGGCTGGGCTCGCACACCCCCAAGACGCTCCGAAACCTGGTCAACATCGTCAACGCAAAGGAAGACCTTCTGACCATGGCCCTCGGAATCACTCCCGAGCGTCGAGGCCGCTGGTGCAAGCCGGTCGAGCCCCTCTTCCTCCAGAAGCTGAACAGCATCAAGCCCAAGACCATGGAGGACTTCGCAAGGGTCTGGTACACCTACTCGGACGGAAGCTACTCCGACTGGAGGCGCTGCGCACTTCGGCACTACGACTCCAGCCGCTACCACCTGCTCAACCTCCACGCAACCTTCTCCGAGGAGCGTCCGGCACACACCATCGAGTTCCGCGCCTTCGAAGCCACCCTCCACGCGGGCAAGATCAAAGCCTACATCCAGCTTTGCCTGGCCATCAGCGCCCAGGCACTTGCTGCAGGCGCTGCCAGCCCGAGACGCCCCGAGACCGACAACCCGAAGTACACCTTCCGATGCTGGCTCCTCCGGCTGGGCTTCATCGGAGACGAATTCGCGACTGCCCGCGAACATCTCCTCAAGAACCTGCCCGGCAACGCCGCATGGCGCCAGGCCTCCTGACACACGCTTCCAAACCGCCCCGCCTGACGATGGCCCGGTGGCTCCGGGCCGAAACTGGCACACCAGTCGCGGGAAGCCACACAGCTTCCAAATCAAGCAAGGAGGCACACCCCATGAAGAAAACCATCATCCTGAAGCATCCGGTCTCCGACCTGCAGACATTCCTGCGGAACACAGACGCGGACGAGATCATCGGTCGGACGACCTACTTCGCAGGCGGCTGGCACGACATCGAGTTCGACGCGAATCGCGCAGGCTTCAACATCTGCCGGTTCATCAACGAAGAGTACGTGCGCAACCACACCTTCGCGGAATGCTACCAACTGACCCGACGCTGACACAGCTTTCAAATCAACGAAGGAGGTACATACCATGCCCAAGACTACTTTCGTCCGCAAGCCCTGCACCCTCGATGACGTGCGCACCGGCGCCGAGTGGATCGAGAACCGCCACGGAGGTAAACCCATCGACAGCTACTACATCGCCAGAGAGGTACAGCTGGAGGAAAACGAATTCTTCGCGCTGCACGAGGATCTGGTGTCCGACCGGGAATGGATCGAGGAGTTCTCAAATCATTACCCGCCGATGAAGGACGATGCGGTGCCTGCCATCAGGGTCACCTGCAAGGGTTCGCTGACCGTGCTGATCATCGACCCGCAGGGTTTCAAATATCCGAGGTACGTTGGACTGGAATACGAAGAATAAGATTTCAGTCCGGCACACACAGGCGTTGACTTACATCCGAACCAGAGCGAATATGCTTTCAAATCAAGCAAGGGAGGATTACCGCATGAAGTACATTGCATACGGTTCCAACATGGTCGAAGAACAGATGGATCATCGCTGCCCGAACGCCCGGCTGATCGGCATGGGTCAGCTTTCAAATCACCGGCTGGAGTTCTACCTCCACGCCACGGTGGAGCGAAGCCGCGCACACGGTGCCAGCGTTCCGGTAGCCGTCTGGGAGATCGATGCCGACGACGAAAGGAGCCTCGACAGGTATGAAGGATTCCCGACTTACTACACCAAGCACAGGCGGAAGGTACTGATGGACGACGGATCTGAGATTGAGGGCATGGTCTACATCATGAACATGATCAGACCGCTGATCCCACATGCCAGCTACTACAATGGTATCCGCGATGCATATGTAAAGCTAGGCATCGGCTTTGAAATCAAGCGGGTTCTTGAACCAGCCTTAAACAGAAGCATCAAGCGCGACCGCTTCCGGCTCCGCTGATGAACCGACTGCATCCAGCCTGCCTTCCCATTGCGGGAGGCAGGCTTTTTTCTGTTGCCGCGCACGTTGGCGCGTGTCGGGCTTTTGAATCGAGCCGACCATTTTCCCATGCCCTGCGGCAGCGCCCGAACGTGCGGCAACCGTGGGCGCGTGTGGGCAAAGAAAAGCGCCGGGCATTTCTGCCTGACGCTTGCAAATCAGAAGGCGTTACTTTTCTACGGTGTTGATGGTCATCTGGAGAGTGCCGTTCCTGTCGGTTTTGAATCGGACCAGCACCGCGCCGTCAGCGGCATCGTATTTTGCCTGGAAGGGCTGCGGCCAGAGTTCCGTCAGGCCCGGGCAGCTTTCAAATGCCTCAAGCCTGTATTCAGCGGCATGCTCAGGATCGATCATACACTTCGTGCAGATTTCTGTGAGCGCATCGATCTGGTGCGTCACTCTCATCAACACATCAGCGGCGGGAAGCTCTCTGAAATCGGATTGAGGTCTGGAGGGCTGGAAGGCCGACCAGCTGGTGAGCGGGTATTCCTGGTTCATGAATGCGAGCATTGCTTCTGCCGATCCGCAGGCATCGCAGATGTAGATGTCTGCAACTCTGCTGAGGGCATTGGTGTGTACGGGATCCTTCATGGTATCAGCACCGCAGCGAGGGCAATGCATGTGTTCACCGGCATCCTGTCTGGCTTTCAAATCGCCAAGCTTTCGAATCATCTTCTCAGTCATGTACATCCTCCTCGTCAATGCGGGTGCAGGAATCCTCGCCGAGCAAAACGCCCAACGAGGAACCGCAGTCCCAGGCAACGTGTATCGTACCGATGTCATCCACACGGATCACTGTACCAAGTGATCCTTCTTTCAAATCAGGCCGGAAAGGATCGTTCATGTAGTTAAGGCGAACTCTGCAGCCCCTGGGGTACTGTTCCCTGAGGGCTTTCAAATGCTCAGGCGTCAGTCTGTTCATGCTGTACCTCCTCGGACTTCTGTATCTCAGGCAACTCACCGGTTACAAATGCATGATACACTCTTCCGCCGTCCCGGGCACCGGCAAGGTACATTTTCAATGCCAGTGCCGAGGAGTAGGCAGTCCAGAGATCATCTCGCTCTGTCAAATCGTCATTCGGATGCGCAGCGGTCTGTTCCATAGCGGCATCAATTCGCTGTGCCGCTTCGGTAAACCGGGGAAACAAATCCGGGTTGGTATTCAAATGCCGTTCGATCTCATCAATGCGGTCGAGGGCAATGTTCTGAATCCAGGTGTACCAGTCGCTCACGCCTGCGCCTCCTCCCGCTGGTCCCTGCGGCGCTGAGCCTGCCGGGCCTTGTGTGCCTCCATGTCGGCTGCGCTTTTGAATGCTGCAAAGCCAGTCAGGTGGCTCATCAGGATGCGGCGGGTTTCTTTGAAATCCGGACCGCCGAAGCCCATGCGCATCAGCCAGCTGTTGGCATGGTACTTTTCATTTTCCGAATCCTCCTGGCGCTTGATGCTGACCCTCGTAGCGGTTTCCGAACTTTTCAGAATGCCCTTCAGCAGATCTGCATAGGCCGTCCAGCGGGTCGGTTCGTCTTCGACGAAAGGTGTGCAAATGGTTACCTGCCCTTCGGCAATTCGCAGTCCCTGAATGCAGTCAGCCTCAATGGCTCTCTGTACACGGGCTTCGAAATCCGCTGCCGTCTCGGGCGGATTCTCAGAAATTGCCGTGACGAAGGATTCCTCGACGTAAAGCATGTTGTAGTCCAGCATGCGGTTGATAAGGTACTGCTTGCCGTAAAAGGTTCTCAGCAGGTTGGTCAGCTGGGCAACTGTCCAGTTTTCAACCGGCATGGTGATTTCCATCTGAGCAACCCGAATGGGCTCAGTGTCCTCGGGGATCTCTTTGGAATCGACCGGAGCTTCAGCCAACGCTTCGGGTTCGGCTTCGGCGTCCAGCCAGCCGTGTTCGATCAGCATGGGCTTGAGCGTGTCAAGGAATTCGGGATGTTCGCAGGAAATGCTGCCGTCCCGGTTGACCGTCAGCGGACCGATCACGAAAGCGTATGTGGGGATGCCCATGTACTGGGCGCGGACTTCAATATGCTCGGAAATCGCCTTGACCATTTCCTTGCGGTTTTCCGGATGGGTGTTCAGGTTCATGGCTAAGCCTCCTTCGTTCTCTGGGGTATGCCATATATCACTCTGAACCCCATATAAGTCAAGATAAATCTGCCCGGATATGTGTTACTTCTCCCAAGGCATCCAGCCGTGACGGAAATGACCGCCGTAGGATACCGTGTTGTAGTCCACATCACGCAACCCGAGGAAAGAAATGATGCCGGCGGGCGTTAAATCGTAATGTCTGCGAATCCAGTTGACGATGAAACGCTTAGGTACGGTATTTGTACCAAAGCAGTCAACCGAAATGGAAACCGGCTCCGCAACGCCGATGGCATAGGCCAGCTGTACCTCCACCCGGCGGGCAAGATGTGCACGGACTATGTCCTTTGCAATCTTCCTCGCCATGTAGGCAGCGGAGCGGTCAACCTTCGTGGGATCTTTGCCGCTGAAAGCACCGCCGCCGTGCCTGCAGACACCGCCGTAGGTATCCGCGATGATCTTTCTGCCCGTCACGCCGGTATCGGCAAACGAGCCGCCGATTACGAAACGACCGGTGGGATTGATCAGCACTTTGAAATCAGTATTCAGCCCATACCGCTTTGCCGTATCCTTCATGACCTGTACCACGATGTTGTACACGTCTTCGGTACTGGCATCCTCGGCATGCTGAGTGGAAATCAGGAAGGTGTCGATGCGATGCTTGCCGTAGTCGAAGGTCACCTGGCATTTGGCATCCGGGCGCAGGCAGGGAGCGCCGCAGTCGCGCAGACGTTCCAGCGCCTCGCAGGCCAGCACATACGGCAGCGGAAGCATCTCCCGGGTTTCGCTGGTGGCATAGCCGAACATCATGCCCTGGTCACCGGCACCGAGTTTCTTGTCACCATCGCTATCAACGCCCTGTGCAATGTCCGGGCTCTGGCGGGTGATGTTCACGGTGATGTTGTACTTGGGCAAATCTTCGTAAGTGCAGTAATTGAATAGCACATGGCGGGCCAGTGCCCTGCAGTCGGGATCGTGTTTCGAGGTGATCTCGCCTGCGATGTTGACCTCGTAGCCCTTGATCATACACTCCACAGCCACACGGCTGTTGCGGTCATGCTTGAGGCAGTCGGTCACAATGGCGTCCGAGATTTGATCACAAATTTTGTCAGGGTGTCCGCCGGACACCTGTTCACAGGTAAAAAGCATATTCAATCCTCCTGTTGGCAAAAAGAAAGACCCTCACGGATGTTGCTTCCGTGAAGGCCTCAATATGTCTATTTCGACAGTATTAGGGTATCACACTTCAATCGTGCACACAAGTGAATTCAGGTGAACTAAGGTGAACTCAAGTGCACACTTTTTTAGAAAGCACTCTTTTTATCTGTCTGCAGGCCTTGCAGGTGTATTTGTTGCCCCGGATATAGTTCCAGCTGTAAGCCTGACCGCCGCACACGTGGCACGGCGGAAGATAGGCCCACATGCCGTTACGCTGAATCATTCGGGGAATGTTATCCTCAACGGCTTCCTGATAACTCATGCCTGTGCCTCCTTTTCACGGAGCAGCCTGTCGGCAACCTCCAGTGCGCGTTCGTGCTTGTTCAGCACCCAACGGCGGCTGTAGTGCATTTCTGCGGCAATCTGATCCCAGGCCAGGAAGCACAGATACCGCTTTTCCAGCAGCAGCCGATAGCTTTCGTTGTGGACCTTTTCGATCAGCTTACCGATCTCGATTTTTGTATCGACCAGCTGGTCGATCTGCCGGTTCAGTTCTTCCTCGGCCTCCATCAGGCGGATGATGGCATCTTCCAGCGAAGATACGTTTCTCGTGCGGGAAACGACCTCGTTGTCATAGGACTGGGTTACCTTCTGTGTAAGGCCGCGCAGAGAATCGATCTGCTGCAGCTTGCTGTTAATCCGCTGGTCAAGCCGGTAGGCCTGACCGAGAAATTCCTTTGCAGTCATTTTCGCACCTCCAGTTGTGCCTTGACCGCATCAATCAGTGCGGCCTGCGATTTGTCTTTTTCAGAAAGGGCCTTCATGATGGCTTCATCAATGGTGCCCTGCGTAATGATGTGGTGGATGACAACAGTATCAGCCTGCTGACCCTGTCGCCAGAGACGGGCGTTGGTCTGCTGGTAGAGTTCAAGACTCCAGGTCAGGCCGAACCACACCAGCGTGGAACCGCCTGCCTGCAGATTCAGACCGTGGCCGGCGGAGGCAGGGTGGATCACCGCAACCGGGATGTTTCCGGCATTCCAGTCGGTGATATCCTTGCTGCTTTTCAGTTCACGAACCTTGAAGCGTTTTCTGATGCGGGCAAGATCGTGCTGGAACCAGTAGGCTACCAGAACGGGTTTGCCGTTGGCGCCTTCGATCAGATCCTCCAGCGCATCAAGCTTCCGCTCGTGGAACTCAAGCGTGAGCCTGTCCTCGGTGTAGATCGCTCCGTTGGCCAGCTGACACAGTTTGCTAGATAGGGCGGCTGCGTTTGCAGCATCGATCTCGACACCGTGTAGCCTGAGCACCAGGTCTCTGGCCATTTCCTGGTACTCCTTGTGTTCGTCCTCGCTGAGTGTGACCGGTACAGTGTTCATCACACACTCGGGCATCTGCAGGTAGTCGGCGCTCTTCATGGAGATTGTGATATCACCTATGCGGCGGTAGATTTCAGACTCTGCACCGGGACGGAGCTTGTAGGAGAACACCTGCATGCCGTTGCGTTTGTCGGGCACGAAGAAGGAGTCGCGGTAGTGCGTGATGTACCGCCCGAGGCGCTTGCCCATGTCCAGCATCCTGAACTCTGCCCACAGATCCATAAAGCCGTTGCTGGCCGGTGTGCCTGTAAGTCCGACAAAGCGTTTGATCTGAGGCCGCATTTTCAGGAGGCTTCGGAATCGCTTTGCCTGATGGCTCTTGAATGAAGAGAGCTCGTCCACAACGACCATGTCGTACTGCCATTGGATTCCGCTTTCCTCGATGAGCCATTGCACGTTCTCTCGGTTGATGATGTGGATGAAAACGGGCTTTTGAAGTGCGGCCTTGCGCTCCTGTGCTGTGCCGACTGCGACCGAGTAGGACAGATTTCTGAGGTGATCCCACTTCTGAATCTCCGTGGGCCATGTGTCCCTTGCCACGCGCAAAGGTGCGATCACCAGAACTCTGTGGACCTCGAAGCTGTCCAGACACAGTTCCTGGATGGCGGTCAGGGTAATCACACTCTTACCCAGACCCATTTCCAGCAGCACAGCCGCTACGGGATGCGTGAGGATGAAGTCGGTGGCGTATTTCTGATAATCATGTGGCTGATAGTTCACTCAATACGCCTCCGATCTGATCGGTGTTGTCGATGACGTAAACGCGGAAGCCCAGCGTTTCCAGCTGGCTTTTTCGTCTTTTCTGGAGCGGTCGCAGCTGTTTGCCCGGGGCTTTCAGCTCAGCAAAAGCCATGCGACCGTTCGGAAGGAGGAGCAGACGGTCCGGAACACCGTCGAATCCGGGGCTTACAAACTTGAGCGCCCGACCGCCCATCAATCGAACGGCTTTCACCAGATGCTCCTCAACGATTTTTTCTCTCATAATGCTTTTCTCCCTGATGTGTGCAGGTCGTGAAGATCTTTCCGGAAAACTCTCTTTATGCTATTTTGAATTTGCCTAAAGACGACTTTTGGAGAAGACTTACACGACCTACACACTTCCTATCTTTATGTGTCAGGCCAGAAAGTCCGGGAACTCACCTCGGGGATCGTCTGTCTTCGGAGACAGCTTGAGTCCATTGATGAGATTGCCGCTGCGTGTGCGGGTACGGATGAATCCCTCGGCTTCAAGCGCGGCATAGAAATCCGTGGTGCTGCGAACGTACTCACCGTTTGATGCGCTGAAGGCACGGTAAGCGGAATACAGTTCGCCGGACTTGGCGGTCATGCCGTCACCGACCTCACAGCATTCGTCGAGGAAATGACCGAGCCAGTCGTTTTCAGCTTTATAGGCAGCGATGGCATCCGACACACACTTAGGGAACGGAATCTTGAAGCCCAGTTCAATAGCCTGATAAGCGCCCTCGATCATCCACTTCATGATGGCTTCACCGGCGTTTTCGCACAGATACTCGGTGTAGTTCTTGATGTCGGAGTTGCCTTCGATCTTGGCCTTGAAGGGAATCACAATCAGGCGTCTCCAGATACCGGTGTCCTTGGCACCGACCTTCGGAAGGTGGTTCGTGTAGAGCACCAGAGTATGGCTGGGCGTAAAGCTGAACGGGTCCTTGTACTTCTTCTCAGCGAACACGGCATCCGTAGAACACAGCTGTTTTACAATGCTGGTATTGAGGCGGGTACCCTCTTCGAGCTCGGCGGCAATCAGAAGCCGCTTTCCCTTGGTCTCAGCCATCTCCGGTTTCACATTGCGCTTGCAGTTCATGGTCAGGGAGTCGGCAGAGATATTGCCGGAGTAGCTGCCCATGACCCGCGAGAGCGTGTTCCAGAAGGTGGACTTGCCGTTTCGACCGTCGCCATAAGCGATGATCATGGCTTCGAGGAACACCTGGCCCACGCACACAATGCCGGCAACGCGCTGCACATATTCGATCAGAGCCTTGTCACCGCAGAAGAATGTGTTCAGAGCATCACGCCAGATTTCAGCACCCTTATCGCTGGGCGAGAAGCCGGTCATCTTGGTAATGAAATCATCCGGGTTATGCTCACGGGCCCCATCCAGCCCCTTACGCAGATCATAGGTCGCCTCGGGCGTGCAAAGCAGATACCAGTCACGGTCGAGCATGCCCGGCTCGATTTCCAGAACAGGGTGCGCTTCCTTGAGGGTGGCGCTGACGTTATTGGATTCCCGGCGCTTGAGCGCATAATTTCGGTAACCTTCTGCCTGCATGTAAGCGGTGAAGGCATCACGCTGAGCCTCGTTCATCATGGCCTCAGCCTTTTTCTTGCTGTTCATGTCCAGGAGAGCCTGAGCCCCGGTATCGGTAAGGCGCTTGAGTGCTTCGGACACAGCGTTCTCCGCTTCCTCAAGCTGGAGGTCAGTCAAAGCGTGGGCAACGGCCTGGGCGCCGGGCTTGGTTTCCTGCCAGCAGGAGCCGTCATAGCGGATGTAGTCGGTTGCCGGAGAGTAGCGCAGTTCCTGACCGAAGTACTTGCCGAGCAGGCGGGCCTGACCGACATCGGTACGGTCCTGAGGATCATAGGTAAAGCTGCCGGGACGCTCAGCATTCCACTGCTCGGGCGGCACATAGCTTTCTTCCTTGGAAATCCTCTGGAAGAAGCCCTGGGCAGAGCGCCAGATCGTCTTGAGTTCGGTGTCATCAAGCGGAGGATCACACCTGGCTGCACGATCCATGAATGCCTTGTAAGCCTCATCAGTATCACCGAAGCGTTTGAGCACACGACCGGCAAAGCGGGACATCGTGCTGTTGCGGCTGCCTTCAGGGATGGTTTCGGTGTACGGATTATCCAGATCCCAGAATTCATCGCCTTCCGCATCCGGGTAGTACATTTCCAGGCATTCGTTCAGTGTGATCGAGCCGGAATGCAGTTCAACAAGGGGATCCGGTGTGCCGAAGAAGAAATGTGCTGCATCTTCTGCCCGGGTATCGAAATACGGGAACGCCTTGTGCGCCAGCTTGGCCAGACGCTTGTATTCCTCGTGGTCTGTGACCTCGTCTGTCAGCAGAATGCAGTGGAACTTGGGTCTCGGAGTCTTTCCGCGCTTGGATTTCATATGGTTTCGGCTGTAGTGGATGGCCAGCGGCACTTCCGGAAAAGCGCGGCGCACATCCTCGGGCGTTACCCAATCTGCAGGATTATCGGAGTGATCATTGTCGCAGTCCTTGCACAGACAGTTCGCTGACAGGAAATTGGTGGTGTTGCGGTAGTTGTTTTTAAACCGGGCAACCACATAATCGCGGGCTGCTGCCATTCGCAGAGCTTCTGCATCGGTGATCTCTACCGGATTGGGATAATTGCAGTTGCTCTCCATACCGGTACAGTTGGCACAGAAGAGCGTAAATGTCTTAGGCATGATTGACCTCCTTGCAATCAGTCGTAAAGTAGCGGACAATCATGTTGCGGGACTCAGCCTTTCGGATTTCCTGCGACATGCCCTTAGTGATGCGGTCACCGAACACCCACAGTTCAGCACACTTGGTGAGCATAATGATTGCCATGAACATTCCGAGCTCCCGTTCATCCGGGTTCTCATCATCCAGAAACTGCGGGAAGAACAGGTGCGGAGCAAAAGGCGCGTAGCCTGTGTCCACAGCGAACCTGCAATAGCGGCGTGCCTTTTCCGCGTTCCCGATCGGATCTCCGGAGAACGGTGAACACACATAAACAACAGGTCTGAACCGGGCTTTGCGCGCTTCGGTCTCGATGTTTGAAAGCGCTTCGTAGGTTGTGGGATCGAAATACCTCTCGTGATTGAACTTGCTGATACTCACGGCTCTCGCATCCTTTCGAGCAGGAGCGCAGCACATTCCGGACACAGCAGTTCGGTGCTTTCCAGATCACCTTCGCCATCTGCGAATACATCCGCGAGATCGACCGGCATCTCATTTCCACAGCAGTTGCAGTGTGTGAACACGTTGTCACCACGGACTTCCGCCTGAATCTGGATGCCATTGGCAAGAGGAACCTTGAGATAGAACATAAAGAAAACCTCCATTCTTCGGAGCAAATCAACTTGCCCTCTACCGTCTTTGGAAAGAAGAGGGCCGATTTGAACGAAAAAAGGAGGCCAAAAATAAAAAAGGCCGACTTTGTAGTCAGCCCTGTAGAGGAATTAGTCGTCAAAGAGAGGACATCCGCTTTGGCAATCGGGATATGCAGGATTTCCGCAGGCTGCACACCCCTCTGGGATATCATCATCCCCAAACAGCTTCTTCAGAAAGCGTTCGTTCTGGGCTTCAAGCTTTTCGTACTTTGCTTTCACCTTGAAGTACCCACATTCCGGACAGTCCCAAAAGGTGTCATAGTTGGTCAGCTTTGCTCCACAATCAGGACATTTCATTTTTCTTCCTCCTTAAGCTACCTTGTTTTTCGTGTATGTGTCAACCCAAGTCTGATTAGGACCGAGTATAAACCCATTCTCAAGCGCTGTCCGTATTTTCTCCTCTGAGGGAAGGCGGCCACCATTAAGGTTACGAATGTGCTTGGTGACGTCAAAGGGTTCACCGCCATTAACCGAAACTAGCGCTTCCTGAGAAACTTCAATAAGTGATGCCGTCCTTTGCTCGAAACTCGTTTCTAGTGATGCAGTATGCATTGCTTCATGGATCGATGAACTCATGGATTCCAGCTGGAGAGACGGAAAGGAGAGCTCGCCCGCCTGGAGTTTTTTGAATACCAAGATTCCAGCAACAGTGCCAGCGGCAAGGCATACGCCTGTCAGGATTTCTTTTTTATGCGTCCTGATCCAATTGCCAAAGCTGCGGCTTTCCCGTTTTTCACAGACGATGATATCTACGTTCATGTTTACCTCCTTATTTTCAGGCCATTGAAATTACAGTAACCAGCGTTCGTGCATGTCCCTTGTTGCCCATGAAGATGTAGGCGAACCCATCCAGCAGGCGGACTTGAGAGGATTTGTAAAGATGCTTGATATGTGTCGAGCACCACTCGTACTCCTCGTCGGTCATCGTGTAGTCGTTCTTCCCTTCATACCGTGCTGTCTTGACGAGGTGTTCCCAGCTTCTGTACCCAGCAAAGGACTTAACCCGTTCTTCAAGCCGTTGCATTGCATGCTTGGTTATTTCCATGGATCCCTGTCGATTTCTCATCCGGTACACCTCCTGAGCAGATGGTAGGGCTTGCACTTTTGCATTCACTGTGCTATAATTCGATTGCGGACATCATGTCCGCACTTCGTAATATTATTATAGGATTCGTTCGCAAGAAAGTCAATAAAACCAAGGGTTTTGAGGCGCGGACACTTTAGCAGGAAATGTCCGCAAGGAGGAAATATGGCGGCAAAAAAGGTTCCTATCAGTCGTGAACGTTTTGAAGAAGCGAAAAAACTAAGAGGTTCAAGCATCCGAAAACTCGGTGCTGTTAAGGGTGGCATAGGCTGTGATGAGAAAACAATTCGACGTGGCTTAAATGATGGCGAAGTGTCTGTGGAGGTTATGGATCTCATAGCTAGGGGGCTAGACATTGACCCTCACTATCTGTCTGGCAAATATCATGCAGAGGCAGAAAAGTGTCCAATCCCCGAGGTAAAAAAGGCTCTTCTTCAGCAACTGAGGCCAGAGCATTATCCTTATCTTTTTGTTCAAAAAAGAGATCGTTCAGATGGTCGATACCTGTATGATCGTTATCTGGAAAATATACTGGTCATCCATAATATTTCAAAGGCTCAATTTGACGCCATGCCATTCGAGCATCAAAAAGAGATGCAAGTTGAACTTGAGACTGCGATCTGCAAGGTGTTGCTACGCTATTTTGATAAGGATGCCGCTGGGAGGGATACCTATCCAGAGATCTATCACCTTCAGAGCGATATCGAAGACTACGATCCGGATTTCGTAGAACCTTCGGAAGAGTTTTTCAGAGAAATGAGTGAATCTGAAGATCGGTTTGCTGATAGATACAGTACAACTGAATAAAGAGAAGCGAGGACAGCATTCCTCGCTTCTTGCATTATGTGATTCAGACGTTTCAGTCTATACCGTACCGATGTTCCAGATAGCATGCTCGTGAGCAGAACTTCCGCGGACGGGTGCCGTATTGCAGGAATGACTTTCCGCACTGCCGGCATGTCACAGGATAGAAGGTATTGCGGTTCATCTGCTCCGGGTGAGCCGCCCACCACAGTCTTCGGCATTTCTCGGAACAAAACCGCTTTTGCCGATGCCCGGAGGTTTGCTCCAGCAATGAATTGCATTGCGGGCACCGTTCGGGTCTTGCAACCGCTGCTGTCTTCGCCGGAAGGCTGTCAGTAGGGTTGCAAAAGGATTTGACTGTATTTGCCGATAAACCAACTGCGGCTGCTATCTTGCCATAGCTCATGCCCTGAGCACGGAGCTTGAGAATGAGTTCTCTCTGCTGTTGGTTCATACTTACCTTCCTTTGCGGGCGCGGATCAGATACTGTGGATCATAAAGCATATTGCTGTACTTCTCCATCAGGTCATCCGGAAGATCGGTGAAATCTTCTTCGCCCAAACCGCAGAGGAAAAATGTTCCGAAGATGGGTACCTCGGGAGCAACGATCCGGTTGAAATCCAGCTGCTTCAGAAGGCCTTCTTCGTCACAGACGAGCGCAACGGGATCATCCCAGGGATAGACGGCCTGAATATAGCCGCCGACAACTGCCTGCAGGTTGCTGAGCGTATGCGGAATATCCGCCTTACGGGGATGCCTGCCCGGTTCAACAATCAGAATCTTCATGGTTTTCCTCCTGTTCATCTTGCGTGTTATCTTGCGTAGTTTCTTCCGTTGCGGCAAAAAAGTTGTCCAGTCTGTCCTCGTGGAGAAGATGTCCCTTTTCACTGTAGAGTTGGATAAGCATCGTCCTGTCCGGAAGAAAACGAGTCAGCGTGTAGCCGTCTCTCATACTGTTATGTAGTACCCTCTTGTCAAGTGCAAATTAGGGGAAAGCGTACCCGCCAAGAAGGGAAGTTTTCAAGGCATTTGGAAAGAGCCAGAGAAACAGATTCCCGGCATTGGCCACTCTGTTATACGCGGATTGGCTACCGCAGGTCAATGGTCCGCCGTGAGTTCTGAATTCTAATCTCGCGAATCGCATGAAAGCGTCGTCATAGTATGATCACAGATAACTGAACCGTTTATGTCATCCAGCTCCTTCAAAATGCCTTGAAAGATAGAACGGAAACGTTGGTGTCAGCCTTGGATTTCTCTTGACTGCCGATGATTCCATTTCGGTGATCCTGTCAAGGACTTGCCGCGCAGCGGTGCGAAGCATCCTTGACAGGGTCAGCGGAATGGAATATTCTCTGTCAAGAGCAAATCAGGCAGTATGATCGGTCATCATGCCCCAGATAAAGCACGCCAGCTCTCTAGCAACGGCAGTTGCAGCAATATTTCGGTTGGAGTGGCTGGCAGTTTTGCGGAATTTCTTGCGAAGTCGGTCATTGGCTCTGTCTGCGTAAGCAATAATATCCGGTGAATTGCCAGCCTGCTTTCTTTTGAGCGTTACTGATTTAGCCCCGGTTTTTCCTCGGCTGTAGCATTGAGCGGCTTCCGTCAGCAGTTTCCTGATATGACTGTTTCCTGCTTTTGTTATGCCTGAACGGCAGCGCTTGTCACCGCTGGAATACTCGCCAGGAACCAATCCGAGATAGGATGCAAACTGACTGGCAGAAGAAAAACGGTTAAAGTCCCCCACTTCAGCAAGCACAGCTAAAGCAATGACATTCGCTATTCCGAGGAAGCAATTTAGCCTTCTGGTTCTTTCAGCATAGCGCTCCGAATTGGCCAGCTCATTGATTTTGTTTTCAAAACGCTCCAGGCTTTCCAGCGTTTGATCAAGAAGCCGCAGATACTCCTGAAAGGTTTCCTGCAGCAGTGTGTTGCCAAAGTCCAGAGAAGTGAGCCATGCGCGATGCTTATTTGTCCAATGCCCTTTTCCTTCAAAACACTTTCCGTGGCGAACGCAGAAGGAAAGGATCTGCTGCTTATATCGCTTTGCAGCAGACTTGGCATCATCTCTCATGCGGATGTATTCCTTTACGGCATTATCTTCCTCCGTTGGAATATAGACCGGCTTGTAAGTGTTGAATGCCAGGCACTTGGCAATCTTCTCGGCATCACGGCGATCAGTTTTGATTTGCTTTGCCGAGCTCATCATCGTCGTTGGCGCAAGAATCACACACTCGACATTACTCTCCGTGAGTTGATGATATAGCGAATACCCGAAACATCCAGCTTCGTAACCGCAGAGAAACTGGCAGGGCTTTCCGATGTTCTTTTCAACGCGTTTCAGATATTTCAGGATATTGAGGTAATCCGGTTCAACCTGCGCAACCGCAAACACTCTATCCTTATCCGGAGAAAAACAGCAGAGTGTGTAATTTGTGGTGTGGACATCCATGCCAACATAGATTATACTGTTCATGTAGTGACCTCCTCTTGTATGCGGTAATTCCTGTTTGTTGGTGGCAACCTTACTATGACAGGTAAATCCACGGTTTGCAAGAGAGGTCACTACATATTTTCTAATGACCATGCAGCGTTCGGTGTTTACCGTTACCACATGAGTGCCTTCGCTGAGCTTGAGAATGTCCTTGCAGGTCATGAAATCACTCCTTTCGCTTTGAGGTAGTGACATATACGCTCTGTTTCCGGTAAATAGCAAGTACTGTTTTTGTCTTATCGGAAATATATCAGTCTTTCTTGTAGAACGGCGTTTCATACCCGTCAGCGCGGAGAATCAGGCCTTTTGCCCACGGAGGAGTGCGGCCCATCTGTGCACAGACGGCTTCGAGAGACACCTTGGGATCAGCTTCAATGATGACCTCATCGTGCACGTGTGCGACAATGTTGCAGCAGCGGAGAGTCTTCATGGCGTAGCACAAAATATCCCTGCTGATCGCTTGGACAGCATTTTCCACGAATTTAGGACCATAGCTTTCGAGGCGTTCCCATTTCTTTGTGGAGCCGACGCCTTCGTAGGTCACGGATTCACCACCGAACTTATTCTCTCCGATTCGCGGCTTGACGTATGCCAGACGCCTGCCGGAGGGCAGACATATGAAGAGGAAGCCGCTCTCATACATGAAGTGTAGGCCGTGTGTCTCTGTGGGCACTTTGTCTGTTACTGTCTTCTTGACCGCCTCGTCCACGTCCCACCACAGCTGTGTGATATTCGGATTCGCTTCACGCCAGGCATCTACCAGCGGCTTGAGTTCTTCTTCCGGTATTCCCATTTCCAGGGCACCCATTGCCTTGAGCGCACCAACGGACCCACCATAGCCAAGCGCCAACTCGGCGATTTTGCCTTTTTGGCGGAGGTGGCCGTTGATGCCATGCTTCTCGACAGGGACGCCAAACATCTGCGATGCGCTGGCACAGTAGATATCGCCGCCCTTTTTGAAGACCTCCAGTCGCCATTGCTCGTCTGCCATCCAGGCGATAACCCTCGCTTCGATCGCCGCAAAGTCGGCTACGATAAACTTGCCACCCTCATACGGAACGAAAGCTGTACGGATCAGTTCAGAGAGCACATCCGGGACAGAATCGTAGAGCATCTGGAGAGCAGCATAATTGCCGGTTCGTACAAGATCCCGGGCCTGTTCAAGATCAGGCATGTGGTTCTGCGGCAGATTCTGCAGCTGAACCAGGCGACCGGCAAATCTTCCTGTCCTGTTGGCACCATAGAACATGAACATGCCGTGCGCACGCCCGTCTGCGCAGACGCAGTTTTGCATGGCCTGATACTTTCTGACGGAGCTCTTGGCAAGCTGCTGACGGAGAATCAGAGCCTCAGCCAGATCGGGCGGAGCATCCTTGAGCAAAGCGGCAACATCCTTTTTGCCCAGGGATTCAACCTCCAGGCCATGCTCGGAAAGCCATGCCTTCATCTGTGCAACGGAATTGGGGTTTTCAAGTGCCGTCAGCGTCTGCATCTTCTCGGTCAGTTCAGCCTTGGAAAACGCATCCATCTCAATGGCGTTTCTGACAACCTCCATATCCAGACGAATACCCCGGTCGTTGATCTCCTGATCGAGATGGTATTCGTCCCATACAAACTCGGGAACCGGGAAGCGGGACAGCTTCTCCTGGATGGCCATCTCCGTTTCAACATCGCGGAGGTTGTAGCTTTTGAACATGCTCCATTTCTCAGGAGCATCCGATGGGCGGTTGCGGGTCCGGCCACCGTTGGATTTGGTCGGTACGCAGGGTTGACAGAAATAGCGAATCAGATCTCTGCCGGACTCCAGTTTCTGCTTTTCCAGCTTCAGAACCGCACCGACGCCCGCCAGCGAAAGCGGCAACCCGAGGTACGCAGACCAGATCATGGAACAGCGCCATTGCTTAGGATCCAGATAGGTGCCGGACGGGAGTCCCAGATACCTGGACAGACACACGCGCTCAAAGCTGGCATTGAAAGCCCACTTGGTAACCGAAGGATCACTGAGTGCATCCCTGATTTCCGCAGGGAGCGTTTCGCCGCAGGCCAGATCGACCAGCTGTGGAGGAGCACCATCTACGCTATAGCCGAAAAGAAGAACCTCGAAATCAGGAGCCTCACTGTATCTGTACACACCGGTCTTGCTGATGTCGGCGCTGCTGTAGGTTTCCAGATCGATTGACAAATGCTTCATTTGCTCACCTCTAAAGGAAACAAGGCGACGGATTGCTCCGCCGCCCGTTTCAGTTAATCGTAGTATCCCTTAGGAGAGGAAATCGTCATCATCCAGAGTTTCAAACTCGGAAGAAGCGTTGGTGCGGCCACCCAGCGGTTCTCCGTCGCGTACCTTCTGGATGTTGCCCAGCCCACAGGCGACGCCCTTGTTGCCGTTGGTGTTGAAGGCGTAGAAGCTCAGAGAGACATGAGCATAGACGCCGGAGTACACCTCGCTGCGATCCAGAATCGGGCGAACGTACTTGTCCACGATCTGAGGTGCGGTCTTGCTGTTGGCGTTGACGAAGTAGCAGCCGGCGTAGGCGTCATCGTCACGCTCGGTATCACCATCGCGCAGGGGCAGCTTCAGCGCACCCTTCGGGGGAATCTTGCCGCCGAACTTGCCGATGCCTTCCTTCATGGCGCAATCGATGGCGGCATTGATGGCGTTGACGGTTTCGATGTCGGACTTGGGGATGATGATGGAACAGCTGTACTTGGGATCACCGCCGTTGATGGACTTGGGTTCCCAGACGTTGGCGTAGGAAAGACGGACGATGCCGGTGACGACCTTGGTGTTGTTCTGCTTAGCCATATTTCTTAATCCTCCTGAATTTCATTGAAGTCGATATTTGCGCTGGTGATCGCGGGACGCTTGTCCGAAACGGGCACCAGAGTGGGTTTGCCGGCAGGCTTGACAATCAGCCCGCCAAGAATGTCGTGGAAATCCTGCTTGCCCATGAGCTTCTCCATCTCAGTGAGCGGAATCAGGGATTTTCTGAAGATGTCATGGTAACCAGCAGCATTGGCAGCTTCGATGACCGCTTCTTCATTGGAATACTTACGGTTGGACCGGCCTTCGACGACCTTCCAGCCGCGCCATTGCTTGCCCTGGTTGAGGGCGGCGTCCTGCGCGTAGGCCATGATCTCGTTGGCCCAGCTGGTCAGATCGGAGAGTTTGTCCAGGATGCCCTCAATCTCCGCATCAGTGAGAAGAGGCGGCCTGGCGAACTCATACTGTGCCAGACGGAGCTTTTCTTCTGCACGGGCACGGCACTTGACCGCAGCCTTGCAGAAGGTACACCAGGGACCGGGCAGATATTCTCCCTTGCCCTCGTAGGCCAGCCTGGCCTTGGGAACCAGTTCGTTTTCTGCCCAGGCCTTGAGATCATCAACCGCGATGGTCCATGTGCTGATGTTCTCGCGCCGGGGCTGGTAAATGGTCATTGCGACCTCGTCGATGTCATACAGGCTGTCAAAGAGCCGGAGAGCACCCAGTGCATAAAGCATCATCTGCGGATTCTGCTCAGCTTCGACCAGAACGCCCTGACCGTATTTGAAGTCGATGACATGCATGGTTTTGTCGCTGATGATGATGCAGTCGCCGGTTCCGAAGCCATCGGGGACATAGCAGCTGAAGTCAAGCCTCTGTTCGATGTTGATCAGCGGATCAGCGCAGTGCTGGCGGGCTTCAGCAAGTGTTTCGAGGACGAACTGCACATAGTTGTCGGTGTGCAGATCCATCTCGTCACAGTCGTATTTGGAGATCGGCTTCCTGCGGGACTGCAGCTTCAAAGCACGCCTGAGCTTATGCTCGCACAGTGCGTGTGCGGCGGTGCCTTCCGCAGCAGCCTCGGTTTCCCGGTCCTCGAACTCCTGCTCAAGGCGTGCAGACGGGCTGCAGTTGAGCCAGCGGTGCGAGGATGAAGCCGAAAGAATCGCGTGTTTTGTGGGCGGCATCAAAGCACCTCCGCATCGTGAAGCAGGTCGGCGTAGTGTGCCGGATCAACCTCGCTGAGCTTCTTTGCGCCGTACTTGAGGATCAGAGCCTGTACGTTATGGCCTTCGATGCTCTTCCTGGCCAGTACCGGACGGACATCCTCAATGGTCAGCGCCTTCACAGCGGGCTTGGACGGAGTGACAGGCGTCTGTTCTGCATCGGAGCCGAAAAGCTCACGCAGGGTTTCAGACACACCGATAAGGGTTTCGCCGCATTTGCGCAGCTCGGTGACAGCAGCATCCAGTTCGGACATCTTGCTCATTCTCAGTACCTCCTTCACATTTTTCCTGTTCAGCCAGTTTTGCCAGATTGCAGGCCAGCCGCTTCGATACGCTTGAGATTTCCATCAGGATAGCGATGGCCTTCGCCGGATCGCCGCAGGGTCGGCAGCAGTTGTGCGCATGTTCCATGTTCTTGCCTCCGTTCTGAGGATGATTGCTTGCGCTCCTCACCCTCTTTGGAAAGAAGGGGGCCTGTTTGAACGAAGGAAACAAAACTTTTTGAAAAAAGAAATGCCCGCCGTGAAGCGGGCAGGGCATTAGCGGAATAGGTCTTCAAGTTCCTCATGGTGATCGCGGATGAAGGCATCCATTTTTTTGATGCGATAGCTGAGCGTGGACTGTGCTTTGATGCCCAGAGCCTTTGCGATCTCCCGTTCGGAGTAGTCGTGCGCTCGCATCTGAAATACACGGGAACCGTCCGGAATCACCTCATCCAGCTGGCGGTAGAGGTTCTCCAGAAGCAGTCGGTCAGCAATGATCTCGTCAAACGAAGGCTCGGCTTGCGTGAGTTCGGAGGTTTCATATTCCAGATTGTCCCCGAACACCTTGCTGATGGGCAGCATCCGGTATCCTTCCTGCTGCCAGCGGCAGGTGGCACAGTCACCGGTGCAATAGCGGTAGTCGGGCTGTCCGCACTTGCCGTCACGGCGGGCGCGATAGCGTTCCTTTTCTTTCATTTGGTTGGCAGCTTTGTAGACTTCTTCGGTAACGGGAATGAGTTCATTGTTGACTTTGATGTAGCGCTTTTTCATTGATTTTTCTCCTTTTCAGTCGTGCTGAACGGAGAAAAATCGGGCAGGATGGTACAGCAAATAAGCCGACAGACGATGCGACGTTCTCCGTTCGCGATGTCTGCAGCGGCGCTTTTCATCCAGCCGTTGCGTATTCAGTTGCGCCTGCTTCCGCAGATGAAAAGCGTGCCGTGATCAGCGGCTGCGGAAGCAGTACTTGGATTACGTGTCCATGCTACCGTATCCCGTCTGGAATCACCAGAGCATGTAATGACGAGAATGACAGGCATATCAGCCGGAATCAGGGGTGCTTGTCAGATGAAAAGCCCGGGACGGCAGCAAAAAGAGCACGCCATTGAATGACGTGCCCATCGCAGAAAAAAGAGGGGCGTTGTTGGTTAACGCCCCCGTATCGGTGATTATGTCGCTTTGAGCTTCAGTTCTTCACAGCCGGACGCTTTCAGAAAGCTCTGAACCGTGTCCAGCGGATCCATAAACATGCAGTCGAGGATCAGACGATAAGCGCGATGCTGCCTGGTTCTTCTCAGCACCAGCCCCGCCTGGGACAGCAATTCCGATGAGAGCCAGGGTGGCAGCTGCAGCGCGATACAGAGAGCGACCACCTGATCCACGCTGTAATTTGTGCGTTCCATTCGGCGCAGGCGGGAAATGGTGCTCACAGAGATGCCGGACAGCGCTTCCAGTTTTTCTTCCGTCATACCAGCCCGGGCCATCAGTGCCGTGAGCATCTCGGGGAAGGTATCCGGAAGAGAACACAGGATCCTTTGCATGTGCTCGAGCTTTTCTCTGTCGGAGAGATCCCCATTGTCCTCGGCGAAGGAGATGTAATGGCGGTTGTACTCTTCGTCACTGTTGAGACAGCCGAAGCAATAATCCGCAAGACCGCATGGTTCATATACGTTGATGAAGCGAAGACAGCATTGATCCACATGCGCATTTGCCCAGGCGGTCAGCCGGAGCCCCTTTGGTGTGCCCGTGACAAAACGCTTATCGTTCAGACAGATATGGCCGTCAGCAAACACGTACCGCCCGCTGTCCATTTGATCGCGAAATGAAGGATTCTCCTGGTATTCGTCAAAGAGATTTTTGCGGGTCAGGACAAAGGTATAGTTGCCGCTTCCCTTGCTCAGATCGAATGCAAAGGGTTCAATGTAGCTGCCGTCCACATAGTTCAGTGCGCCCTTGGCAGCGATGTAATTCATCTGAATCAGACGCGCCCTGACGCGGAATTTTGGCAGATCATATTCCTCGGCAATTCTCCTCGCAATCAGGTCAAAGCGTTTTCCCCAATGATCATTCGACCGGGACAGGCTGTTCATTTTTTCGCTGACCTGAGCGGACATCATGGACAAAGGCATCATCAGGCCGAAGCTGCCGCGGTTTGCCTGCCATTCCATCCAGGTCAGTGGGTTCTTGTTCTTGCTGCTGTCCGTTATGACAATGCGCTTCGTTTTCAGTGCATTGACGTCGTTGTTGTGCATGTGCTGCAGACGGTAAAACATGAAGTGCCAGTCATAATGGATGCATTCATGATAGATCTCCAGCTGGCAGTAGTCCTTGTGAACAGCGCGCGTGTTGATCAAAATCGTGTTGCCCGGGATAGATACGGAATAGGGCGCTGGAGGCTCATCATCCAGGGAAGAAGCATCTTCCTGCACGACCACCGCGCCTTCACAGAAGAACAGCATGCTCAGCGTATGCTGCCTGTTGTAAAGCGGCAACCGCTCCACATTCAGGCCCATCCGTTCAGCAAGAACATAGGCGTTATGCTCTCTGAGGTCAGACAGGGCGTTCGGGCACAGCCTGAGCAGCAGCTCCTCAGCGCCCGCTTCGATCTCGTCCTTTCGGAGTATGGGAATCAGATAATTGCTGAGTCTCCAATAAGGACGTTCCGGAAGCTCCTTCAGATGACCGCATTCTCCAACGCAGAACTCCATGCCGGCTTTCATATTGATCCAAAGCTCGACATACAGAGGACAGGAAGCAAGCCCGTCGGATGTACAGATTTCCGGCATAACGACGATATCCGCCAATGCGTTATATTTGTCGTAGCGCCAGAAACTCATGTCGCCAATGGAACAGTTCGCGGCGGACAGCGTCAAAGCGCCACCATCCAGGTCAAAGGGCAAATCCGGGCCCCCACTCTGGATGCTCTGGTTCAATGCACGGAAGATGATCCTCTTGCAATGCTTGAGGATGTATTCCTTCATGGACTGTATCTGGGGTACAAGAACAGTTTTCGTGGTCTTTTTCGCACGAACACTGGTTACCTCATGAGGTTCGTCCTGCAGCGGAACGAACGGCCCGGGCACACGACCGTGCACGGCTTTTTCCGAAAAGCCGAAACGATGATTCACGTCGTTCACGTGCAATTTCCTCCTGCTGATAGATATAGCGCGAGGTTAGCCCATACTGTGTTGGGGCGGAAACAGTATCTGCTGAACCGTTGCAGGAACATCATAGCACATATTCTATTGTCTGTAAAGCTGAAAAATGATGTTTACAAGAAAGCAAATGTGTGTTATGATAATTGCAGGAGCCTTGTGCCCGTATTCTAGTATTGAGGTGAGTGTATGCCCAGGCAGACATCAGAGAAATCAGCGCGTGGAAACGGCGGTCGCCCGGTTATCGATCCGGAGCGGCGTATCCACGTCGGGCAGGTCATTCGGAAATATCGTACTGCCGCAGGGATGGATCAGGCCACCCTTGCCTCCAGGCTTGGATACACCAAGACCGCTATTGGCAACTGGGAACTGGGACTGACCCGGCCGGACATTGATAATGTGCCGAAAATCTGCAAGGAGCTGGGAATCCCTGTAACCGAGCTGCTGGGGATGGAGACAGAGACCGCTCTGCCCACGGAAGACAGAAGGGTTCTGGAAGCGTATCATCAGCTGGACAGGTTTGACCGCAACACGGTCCGGCAGCTCATGGATCGGCTTCTGTTTCAGCAGGACAGCAAAGAGAAGGCGCGGCTTCGGCGTGCCTATATGCCGCTGTGCCTGTACGAGGAAGCCGCTGCGGCTGGTATCGGCGCACCCATGCTCGATTACGCCGAGAATGAAACCGTCTATGCGCTCCAGGCCAATGTACCTTACGGTACGGACGGTATTATTCGGGTCAATGGCCGAAGCATGGAACCGACCTTCCATGATGGCAGCAGCGTCTATGTGGAGCTAGGCGCTTCGGTACAGCCGGGCCAGATCGGCATCTTCATTGTAAACGGTGAGGCCTACATCAAGGAATACCAGCCGGATGGCCTGCATTCGCACAATCCACGCTACAAAACGATCTTCACGGGTGATGGCGTCGATGTTCGCTGCTGCGGACGTGTAACCGGGGCGGTTGCTGAGGGAGACATAGCAACCGGCTCCCTTGTAGAGAAAATCGAAGCTGCATTCGATGAAGAGGATGAATGAGAGGTGCTCTCATGAAAGTGCAGAAGCCCTTGAAGGGTTCACGCCCTCCTCATATGGAACGGGTCTATGTGAAGGTAAATTCGGATTTTGACGCGACCGGCTATATGCAGCCCCGGTCCATCACCTGGGCGGATGGCCGAACCTTCAAAATCGACGCAGTCAAGGACTATCGCCCGGCGGCATGTTATCGGCAGGGCGCTGAAGGTTCGTGCTACACAGTGATGATCCGGGGAGAAGAAAAGCATCTCTTTTTTGAGTGGACAAACTCCGCATTTGCCAGCCGGGTTGCCCGCTGGTATGTTGAAGCAATGGTGCCCGAAGCAACCTAATCCGAAAAGGAGGTCAGCGTATGGCAAATCGTGTCCGCCAGTACGTCGGCATTGATGCGAAGAGCTTCTATGCCAGCGTCGAGTGCGTCGAACGCCACCTGAATCCGCTGACCACCAATCTGGTTGTAGCGGATGAGAGCAGAACAGAAAAGACAATCTGCCTTGCCGTTTCTCCTGCGCTGAAGGCACACGGGGTGCCGGGACGGCCCAGGCTGTTTGAAGTGATACAGAAGGTTCGGGATGCAAACAGAACCAGACTGAACGAAGGCATCAGGTCAGGTGCAATCAAACGGGATCAGCAGACCGGTAGGTATCATTTCTCGGGGGCCTCTTTCGATGATGAAGCCCTGAAGAGCGATCCGTCTCTGGAGATTTCCTACATTATCGCGCCGCCGCGCATGCGGCTGTACGAGGAGTACAGCAGCAGGATCTATGCGACCTACCTCAAGTATGTAGCCCCGGAAGACATTCTTGTCTTCTCCATCGACGAGGTCTTTATTGACGTGACCGATTACCTGCACACCTATGGAATGACCGCCCATGAGCTGACGATGACCATGATCCGCGATGTGCTGTACAATACAGGCATTACGGCAACGGCGGGCATCGGCACAAACCTCTATCTCGCCAAGGTTGCCATGGACATCGTGGCGAAGAAGGCTAAGCCTGACAAGGACGGCGTCCGTATTGCTGAGCTGGATGAAATGAAATATCGGCAGCTGCTATGGTCTCACCAGCCTCTTACCGATTTCTGGCGTATTGGTGGAGGAATTTCCGCGAAGCTGGAATCCATGCAGCTGTTCACGATGGGTGACGTCGCCCGGGCTTCCCTCAATCCATTCATGGAAGAGCGGCTCTACAAAACCTTCGGCATCAATGCGGAGCTGATCATCGATCATGCCTGGGGCTGGGAGCCGGTGACGATGGACGTCATCAAGCAGTACAAGCCTTCGACGACAAGTCTATCCTCCGGCCAGGTGCTGCACTGCCCCTATGATTTTGTAAAGGGGCAGTTGATCGTCAGGGAGATGACTGAGCTGCTGGCGCAGGACATGGTCCGAAAACATGTGGTGACCAAGCAGGTCGTTCTGAATATTGGTTATGACCGGGAGAGCCTGACCGGCGATCGGGGACGGAACTATTCAGGCCCTGTGGCATTGGATCACTACGGCCGCAAGGTACCCAAGCATGCGCAAGGCACGGGAAACATTGACCATTACACCAGCTCCGCGCGGGTCCTGACCGATACAGCTGTGGAAATATACAATCGCTTGGTACACAAGGCCCTGCTGATACGCAGGGTGAACATCGCCGTGTGCAACCTCATCCCCGAGGACGAGATTCCTGATGAGAAGCCTGTACAGATGGACATGTTCACTGATTATGAGGAGATTGAACGGAACAGGCGGGAAATGCAGGCGTCGGAAGAACGAGAGCGCAGGCTGCAGCGGGTAACCCTTGCCATGCAGGATAAATACGGAAAGAATGCTATCATCAAGGGGATGAACCTGGTTGAGGGTGGCACCACCATAGAGCGAAACGGTCAGATCGGTGGTCACAAGGCAGGTGAAGATTGATGGAGAAGAACCCCTATTCGGATATCATCCATCTGCCACACCACAAAGCAGCCAACCGTCCACACATGAGCATGTACGACCGTGCAGCACAGTTTTCACCTTTTGCTGCGCTCAGCGGTTTTGATGGGGTCATTGCGGAAACAGGCAGGCTGACTGATCGCCGGATCGAGCTGTCGGAGAGTGAACGGGCGCTGTTGGATCAGAAACTTACGCTGATTGATGACGTCATCCAGGATGGCTACCATCCGGAAATCGCGGTCGAGTATTTTGTAGCGGATCAGAGAAAGGACGGCGGCGAATACCGGGAGTACACGGGCAAGGTAAGGCAGATTGATGCTGTTGAGAGGACGATTGTGTTTTTGGCGGAGAATGGGCGGTCGGCGGGGATGAAAATTGCTGTTGATGACATCAAGGAGATCCACGGTGAGCTGGTGGATTATATTGATGAAACGTAAGATGAAATGTAGTGTCATTTATGAATAGCAAGTGCAATATAAAGACTCTCTTAGAAGGCGATTCTCTGCATGGCAGCAAGGAATCGCCTTTTTGAACAAGAACTATTTTGAACTCATAATAACATAGAAGACTTGTAATGCCTGCAACACTGCATATTTTGAAAGCGCATTGTCGAATGATATCCTAAAGGCGCTTCTCTCTCCGAAAAGTCAAGGATATGCTTGCATTTGTGAAGTTTATTGATATAATGGAAGTATCTTATAGCAAAGGGGTACAACCTATGTGCACCGCCGTATCATACAAGAAACTGTTCAAACTGATGATTGACCTGGATATGAAGAAAAAGGATCTGCAGCAGGTCGCGGGATTAAGCCCGGCTACCATCACGAAATTAGGCAACAACAGCTATGTCAGCATGGAAGTACTGGTGAAAATATGCCATGCTCTTCGTGTTGACATTGGCGACATCATGGAAATCACACCACCGGATCACACAATCATGGAATAACGCAAAATCTTCACGTGGAGGCAACGAACCATGGCTGAGAAGAATACCGCCAACATTGGATTTGAGAAGCAAATCTGGGATGCTGCCTGCGTCCTGCGCGGCAATATGGATGCGTCCGAGTATAAAAACGTCGTTCTGGGATTGATTTTCCTGAAATACATTTCTGATCGTTTTGATGATAAATATCAGGAGCTGCTTGCTGAGGGTGATGGTTTCCAGGAAGACAGGGACGAGTATACCTCCGAGGGCATCTTCTTCGTCCCCGCAGGCGCGAGATGGTGCGAAATCGCCGCCAAGGCGCACACCCCGGAAATTGGCACCGTCATCGATGATGCCATGCGCGCGATTGAAAAGGAGAACAAGCGCCTAAAGGATATCCTCCCGAAGAATTTCGCGCGGCCTGAGCTGGATAAGCGCCGTCTTGGCGACGTGGTGGATCTGTTCACCAATATCCAGATGATTGAGCACGGAAGCGAAAAGGATATTCTGGGCCGTACCTACGAATACTGCCTCTCCATGTTTGCTGAGCAGGAAGGTAAGCGGGGCGGCGAGTTCTTCACGCCCTCCTGCGTGGTGCGAACGCTGGTGGAGGTGCTCCAGCCGTTCAAGGGGCGCGTATATGATCCCTGCTGCGGTTCGGGCGGCATGTTCGTGCAGTCCGCCAAGTTCGTTGAGAACCACAGCGGGAACATCAGCAACATTTCAATCTACGGACAGGACTCCAACCCGACCACCTGGAAGATGGCCCAGATGAATCTGGCTATCCGCGGCATCGAGCCGGATTTGGGCGCATACGCAGCGGATACATTCCTGGATGACCGCCACCCGACCCTGCGCGCAGATTTTGTGATGGCCAATCCGCCTTTCAACCTTTCCGACTGGGGCGCAGACAAGCTGAAGGATGATCCCCGCTGGAAATACGGCAATCCGCCGGCGGGCAACGCCAACTTTGCATGGCTCCAGCACATGATTTACCACCTCGCGCCCGGCGGAAAGATTGGCATGGTGCTTGCCAACGGCTCCCTTTCCTCCCAATCCGGCGGTGAGGGCGAGATTCGGAAAAACATCATCAATGCCGATCTGGTGGAGTGCATCGTCGCCATGCCGACGCAGCTCTTCTACACAACGCAGATTCCCGTCTCCCTGTGGTTCTTAAACAAGCAGAAAAAGCAGCAGGGCAAGACGCTGTTCATCGATGCGCGCAAGCTCGGCACGATGGTGAGCCGCAAGCTGCGCGAGCTGACGGATACCGACATCGCGAGAATCGCCGACACCTACAAGGCGTATGTCGCCGGCACGCTTGAGGATGAAAAGGGCTTCTGCGCAGTCGTGACGACGCAGGACATTGCCAAACAGGACTACATCCTCACGCCGGGGCGCTATGTGGGCATTGAGGAGCAGGAGGAAGACGGCGAGCCGTTCGAGGAGAAGATGACCCGGCTGACCTCCGAGTTGTCCGAGCTCTTTGCCAAATCGCATGAGCTGGAAAAGGAGATTCGGGAGAAGTTGGGGGCGATTGGGTATGACTTCTAACAGTGTATCACTCTACTCTCTTGCCGAATGGAAAAACGGGCTTGCTTTTAGGCAAATTCAATTTTCGGAACATGGTAAACCCATCATTAAGATTGCAGAGTTAAAGAATGGTATCACTGCGCAAACCGCCTTTACTCAGCAATCATTTGATGAATCTGTCCACTTGACAAAGGGAGACATGTTGTTTTCCTGGTCAGGAAATCCTGAAACATCAATAGATGTTTTTTGGTATGACCTGCCGGATGGATGGCTCAATCAACACATTTTCAAAGTAACACCTAAAGATGGCGTTCACAAGTTGTATCTTTACTACTTGCTGAAATCACTGAAGCCCCGATTAACCGCGATTGCATCAAATAAGCAAACAACTGGATTAGGGCATGTTACAATTAAAGACATGAAAGAGCTGATGATTGAACTGCCGGATTATGACGCTCAAAAAGCCATTGGCGAATACCTATATTCTATTGATCAAAAGGTATATATTAATGAAAAGATAAACGATCATTTAGCGGCTTAAATCTGGATGGATGATACATCAACTTCGCCAGACATGAGCCTTGGCAAGAGAGCATCCCTCAATTCTGCCAATTTTGCGGATTCGCGGTTGTTCGCCTGCATCGCTTGGTACATTGGAGCAACCACCGATTCAAACTCAGCTAGACGCTCGGCAGAAGGAATGGCAAGTTCCATCGCATTTAGTATGTCGGTAGTCATGCTTGGCACTGCAGAACCTGCATTCATGGATGCGAGATCTTTGGCCTTCACAAAGTGGAATACGAATTTTGCCACATTCGGTATTTTCATTTCGGTGAAGAACATGGTATCAACCGACCAGAATGGCTCATTCACATATATGACATTGTTGAGAGTACCTTTTCTAGGGATCAGAACGGATTCGTCCGTATAAAGTGGTCGCTCAACATGGCGCATGATACCGCCAGATCCGAATACAGGGTACGCACCATCGGCCAATTTCTTATGGTCTTTGCCATACTTGACGGTGATCAGATCAGACAGTCGGCCTTGCACCCACGCAGGATCAGCATTTGATATGAACATGGAAGTATATATTGCCTGCGCTTGCTGCTGTAAATGATCGTTTCCAGTTCCAAACTCTCACCAGTGGCGAGAGTTCCACCAGAGAAACTGCCACTGATTGTCGTTCTCTTATAGCTTGAAGGAGATATAACATGAACGACGAAATCATCCAGGAGATCGAGCGCAGGATGCTGCCTCATCTCAACAATGAACAGCTTCTCAAACTGCGGGATGTATTGGCGGATACATTTCACGGTCTGGCTGTTACCCGTCAGGACGAGGCGCCAAAGCCCATTGAGCAGGACGGCATCGAGGCCTTCATCGTAGCCAAACGAACGGAGGGCTGTTCGGAAAAAACGCTGACCTATTACCGAAAGACCATCGAGTCCATGGTTACAGGCATCGGAAAATCCCCCCAACAGGTGACCACGGACGACCTCCGGCAATACCTGACAAACTATCAGGTTCAGCGGAAATCCAGCAAGGTGACGATTGACAATATCCGGCGCATCCTGTCCAGCTTCTTTTCATGGATGGAGGATGAAGACTTCATCGTGAAAAGTCCTGTTCGCCGGATTCACAAGGTCAAAACAGCCAAGGTTATCAAGGACACCTACACCGACGAGGCGCTGGAGCAGATGCGCGATCACTGCACAACGACCAGGGACTTGGCGATTATCGACCTGCTCGCGTCCTCCGGGATGCGCGTTGGCGAGATGGTCACGCTGAACCGGGAGGACATCAACTTCAATGAACGGGAATGTGTGGTATTCGGCAAAGGAAATAGGGAGCGGCTGGTTTACTTCGACGCAAGGACAAAGATTCATTTACAGAACTACCTCGACAGCCGCACGGACAATGACCCGGCGCTGTTTGTCTCCCTCAAAGCGCCGCATGAGCGCCTGATGATTGGCGGCGTGGAGGTTCGACTGCGCGAGCTTGGGAAACGGCTCAATCTTCCGAGGGTTTATCCCCACAAGTTTCGCCGGACGATGGCTACGACAGCCATAGACAAGGGGATGCCCATCGAGCAGGTACAGCAGCTTCTGGGGCATCAGAAGATCGATACGACCATGCACTACGCCATGGTGAAACAACAGAATGTAAAGCTGGCACACAGGAAGTACATTGGATAAGAAGGTGAATTTATGACCTGGACTAAAACAACACTGTCTGAAGTATCAGATATCCAGACCGGTCCTTTTGGCAGCCAATTGCATGCGTCAGATTACGTAAATAGCGGAATACCAATAATTATGCCTCAAGACATAGTCGGCAACCGAGTAATTACAGACACTATAGCTTGTATACGCGAAGAGGATGCCATTCGACTTGCAAAGTATCGTGTTGCGCCAGGTGATATTATTTACAGCCGTCGAGGAGATGTTGAACGACATGCCTTGATTGGGAATGCAGAAAACATGTGGTTATGCGGCACAGGTTGTTTGCGTGTGCGTCCCAATAAACATAAGGTTATTCCTCAGTATTTGCATTACTATTTATCCTCACCAGATTCTAGGGCATGGATACGATCTCATGCCCACGGAACAACAATGCCGAATCTTAATACAACCATATTGGGCGATACTCCAATTTGTTATCCACAAATAGAAAATCAAATTAAGATTTGTGGCATTCTGGAACTATTGGATAAAAAAATCGACATAAATAACGATCTAAACGATCATTTACAGGAGCAAGCAGCCACAGTATACGGCAAGTATTTTCCGTATACTGTTACCGATGATTTACCTGTTGGCTGGCGCGTCGGCACCGTTGGTGAGATCGTGGAGATACACGATAGCAAGCGCATTCCTCTTTCGGGCGCACAGCGTGCGAAGATGGAAAAGCGAATTTATCCATATTACGGTGCCGCATCGCTCATGGACTATGTCGATGAGTACATATTCGATGGCAAATACCTGTTACTTGGCGAAGATGGAACTGTAGTGGACGATGCTGGCTATCCCATCCTGCAATATGTGTGGGGGCAGTTCTGGGTGAACAACCATGCACACATCCTCACAGGTAAACTCGGCTTCAATGTTGAAAGTCTGTTGCTTCTATTCAGGCAAACTCCTGTCAAATCCATTGTTACCGGAGCAGTTCAGCCGAAGATCAGTCAAGCAAATTTGCGCTCAATACAAGTTGTGGTACCGCCGCAGCCCGAATTGGATGCGTTCAACGAACTGATCCGCCCGCTGTTTGATCAAATTCGGCAGAATCAAGACCAGAATAAAGTACTTTCATCCCTGCGAGACGCCTTATTACCCAAGCTCATGTCTGGTGAGCTCAATGTCTCTTCCATCCCGCTTTAAGCCGCTAAATGATCGTTTCTCATCCATTTTCACCCTACTCATGAACGGAGGTCGAATATGCCAGGTTTCTTCACCGAGGATACATACGAACAAGCCGTCATCGAGCTGTTCGAGCATATGGGCTATGAGCACTTCTATGCCCCGGACCTCGACCGGGACTACACCAGCCCGCTGCTGGATGCCACCCTGCGGGACAGCCTTGTGCGCATCAATCGCAGTCTGCCCGCAGAGGCCATCGATGAGGCGATTTCAAAGCTGCGCAGCTTTGAGAGTGGAAGCCTGGTTCAGAAAAACGCCGTCTTCACAGACTATCTGCAAAACGGCGTCCCGGTCAAGTTCTTCGTACGGGGTGAGGAACGCGCCTCCATCGTCCGGCTGATTGACTATGCGCATACGGAGCTGAATACATTTTATGTGGTCAATCAGTTCACGTTCATTGATAATGGGAACAATCGCCGCCCGGACATCATCCTCTTTATCAACGGCCTTCCGCTGGTGCTGATGGAGCTGAAAAGTCCATCGCAGGACGAAGTGGGCGTAGAAAACGCATACCGGCAAATTCGCAATTACATGCAGGACATTCCCTCCATGTTCTACTACAACGCGATTTGCGTTATCAGCGACCTCTCCACCAACAAGGCAGGCACCATCACCTCGGGGCTGGATCGCTTCATGGAGTGGAAGACGAAGAACGGCAGCTATGAAAACAACGCCTATGCCCAGTTCGATACCTTTTATGAGGGCATGTTTCAGAAGGAGCGCCTGCTGGATATTCTGAAGAACTTCATTCTCTTCTCCGGCAGCGGGCAGGGGCGCTTCAAGGTGCTGGCGGGCTATCATCAGTACTTCGCTGTGCGCAAGGCCATTGAGAAGGCAAGGATTGCGGAGAAAACCGACGGCAAAGGCGGCGTGTTCTGGCACACGCAGGGCAGCGGAAAATCCCTGTCCATGGTTTTCTATGCGCATCTGCTGCAAAGCGCGCTGGAGAGCCCGACTATTGTCGTCATGACGGACCGTATCGACCTGGACGATCAGCTGTACGCGCAGTTCTCCCAATGCGCGGACTTCCTCCGGCAGACCCCGGTTCAAGCGGAAAGCAAGGAACACCTCAAATCCCTTTTGGATGGGCGCAGCGCGAACGGCATCATCTTCACGACCATGTTTAAGTTTGAGCGCGGGGAGAGACCGCTGTCCGAGCGCAGGAATATCGTCGTGATGGCGGATGAAGCGCACCGCGGGCAGTATGGCTTTGATGAGAAAATCGTCATATCCGAAAATGACAAGGGGGAAAAGGAAGCGCACACGGTCATCGGCAACGCCCGGATTATTCACGACGCCCTCCCGAACGCGACATTTATTGGCTTTACCGGAACGCCGATTTCTGCAAAAGACCGCAACACCCGCGAGGTGTTCGGCGACTATATCGACATCTACGATATGACCCAAGCTGTGGAGGATGGCGCAACCCGCCCGGTATACTATGAGAGCCGGGTCGTTCACCTGAAGCTGGATCAGAATACGCTGGATCTGATCGATTCCACCTATGACGTGCTCGAGCAGCAGTCTGACGCGGCGACCATAGAGAAAAGCAAAAAGATGCTTGGGCAGATGGAAAGCGTGCTGGGCGCTGACGCAACGATTGAATCGCTGTGCGATGACATCGTGGAGCATTATGAAAAATACCGCGCAAACCTGCTGACCGGCAAGGCGATGATTGTCGCTTATTCCCGCCCCATCGCCATGAGAATCTATCGCAGAATCCTTGCGATTCGGCCGGAGTGGAAAGAGAAGCTAGGTGTGGTCATGACCGGCGGCAATAACGACCCGGAGGATTGGAAGAAAATCATCGGCACAAAAGCCCATAAGGAGGAGCTGGCGCGCCGGTTCAAGGATAATAACGACCCGATGAAAATTGCCATCGTGGTGGATATGTGGCTGACCGGCTTTGACGTGCCCTCGCTGGCTACCATGTACATCTATAAGCCGATGCACGGATACAATCTGATGCAGGCTATCGCTCGCGTCAACCGCGTGTTCAAGGACAAGGAGGGCGGCCTCATCGTCGATTATGTCGGCATCGCCTCGGCGCTGAAAGCCGCGATGAAGGAATACACCAAGCGCGACCAATCCAGATACGGTGACATGAACATCGCCAAGGTCGCTTATCCCAAATTTCAGGAGAAGCTGCAGGTCTGCAAGGACTTGCTGCATGGCTTTGATTTCAGCGGCTTTATCGGAGGTTCTCCTCTTGAGATGGCAAAACTCATCACCGGCGGCGTGAACTTCATTCTGGATGCGCGCAAGCCGGATCGCAAGGATCTGTTCCAGAAGGAAGCGCTGCTTCTCAAGCAGGCGCATTCGCTGTGCTCCAGCATGACCACAGAAACCGAGCGCCATGAAGCCGCCTATATGGAAGCCATCCGCTCCACCATCATCAAAATCACATACGGCGGCAAGGGCGGCAAAACGCTCTCGCTCAAAGAGATCAACGATGAAATCAATGAATTGCTGAAAGCTGCTGTGCAGAGCGAAGGCGTAATCAGCCTGTTTGACAGCAAGAAAACCGCCGGAGAGAACTTCAATCTCTTTGATCCCGCCGTACTGGAAGAAATCTCCCGGATGAAGGAGAAGAATATCGCCGTCGAAATCTTGAAAAAGCTTATGGCGGAGCAAGTGTCGCTGTATAAGCGGACAAACGTGGTGCAGTCCCAGAAGTTTTCAGATAAAATTTCGCAGCTGATGAACGCATACTACAATGGCCTGATTACCAATGAAGAGGTCATTAAGGAGCTGCTGAAAACCGCAGAGGAAATCGCCAACCTGTACAGGAACGGGCAGAAGCTCGGCCTCTCTCAAGAAGAACTGGCTTTCTACGACGCGATCACAAAACCGGAACACATCAAGGATTTCTACCAGAATGACGAGCTGATCGCCCTGACCAAAGAGCTGACCGAGATGCTCCGCACCAATCGCACCATCGACTGGCAGAAAAAAGAAACAGCTCGCGCAGCGATGCGCAAGATGGTCAAGCGTCTGCTTAAGAAGCATCGCTATCCGCCGGAGGATTACGATTTCGCCATCAACACAGTCATCAGCCAGTGTGAATTGTGGACAGACAATGCGGCGATGACATAAACTGGTTTACCGTCTGGCATACAACCTCAGGTGTATTAGAGGCGACCTGAACCTTTGCCTATCGAGTACGTGAGCATAAATGTTCAAGGAAGTGGTTGATGACACCTATCGTAACCGGCTGCATGCCAAGATATAAGTGTTCTACCGAAATACAGGCTTAACTATGGCCTATTTCGGTTCGGCGAATCTATCCAACGTTGCCATCTCCAGCGGTTTGGAGTGGAATGTGAAGGTCACTGCCCGTGATTTTGCCCCAAACTATCCGGAAGATCGCCATAATGTGATTTATGAAAAGCAATGACAGGAAACGAGGTATCCGCCATGTCCAACTTTACATGGGTTCCCTTTTACATGGAATATGCCGACAAGCTGCTGGCATACCGCACAAGCCGTCCGTCCATGATCGAAAAAGTCGTCAGGGCCTATGAACAAACCGGAATGAGTCTACCCAAGCTGGACAGCACAGAAGTCCCATCCGACATGGACCCGTTCACCGTTTTCGGTCTGTTCAACAAGAGCATGAGGGACGAAAACCGGATTGCGCTGTGCAAAGCGATAAAGGAGCTCTTCTCCGTCAGCGCCGATGTGCCTTCAGACTTTGACGGTATTCCAGTTCTCAATCCGCTGAACGCGACCTTCTATCGCTTCATCGGCGATCTGGATCGTGGCGAGCACGATGTGGAGAATCTGTGGTCGTGCTTCGCTGCAGCGCTGGCTAATGCTGATCATCCAAACGAAAACACCAATCGAAACTTCATTCAGGCGTATGACGCAGTGAAGGATTTGAAGGGAAACCGCTGGAAGCTCACGATGGGCTTGTACTGGATTCGCCCATACGTTTATCTCAGTCTGGATTCCCGCAACAGGTGGTTTTTGACCGGCTCGGGAAGAATGGATGATGCGTCCGCCGATGCAATCAAGGCCCTAAAAGGAATCCCCGATGGAGATGCGTACCTTCGCATTTGCGCGCAGTGCAATGAGCTCATCAGTGTCGGCGGCAGATATAACAGCCTTGCCGCGCTTTCCTTTGACGCATGGAACACCTCCGAAGAAGTGAACCAAAAGAAGAAGAAGGATGATCAGCAATCGGGCAAAAACGCAACAGACGCAGCGCAAGCTGATCCTGACCAGGATGTGCGCCCGGTTCACTACTGGCTCTATGCGCCGGGTGAGAACGCCGCACAGTGGGAAGACTTTTACAATCAAGGCATCATGGCGATCGGTTGGAGTGAATCCGGTGATGCCAGAAATTATGCTTCGCGCGAAGAAATCAGGAAGCTGCTACGTGAAAAGCATGCATCCTTGTCCATGATCAATCCGTCGCTTGCGGTCTGGCAAATGCTGCACGACATCAAGGTGGGCGACGTGATCTTCGCCAAGCAGGGACGGCACAAGATCATCGGGCGCGGCGTCGTGACCTCGGATTACGACTTCGTGGAAGATTATCCGTTTGAGGATTACTGCCATCAGCGTCAGGTGAAGTGGACGCACAAGGGCGAGTGGGCATACCCCAAGGATAATGCGCCGATGAAAACGCTGACGGATATGACTGCCTATACCGGGATTGTCGATAGGCTGAACGATCTCTTTGCCGATGAATCGGATGCAGATATGGAACAAGAGACGGCAGAGCAGGAAATCTCCTATCCCGCATATACGCCGGACGACTTCCTCTCCGATGTCTTCATGAGCAGCGAGGACTATACCACGCTGGTTCAGCTGCTGCGCAAAAAGAAGAACGTCATTTTGCAGGGCGCGCCCGGCGTGGGCAAGACTTATGCCGCCAAGCGGCTGGCGTATTCCATGATAGGCGTCAAGGATCAGGAGCGCGTTGCCATGGTGCAGTTCCATCAGAGCTATTCCTATGAGGACTTCATCATGGGCTTCCGCCCCTGCTCAAATGGCTTTGAACTGCGACAAGGCGCCTTTTACACCTTCTGCAAGAAGGCACAGGACGATCCGGACAACGAGTATTTCTTCATCATCGACGAGATCAACCGCGGTAACCTGAGCAAGATCTTCGGCGAGTTGTTCATGCTGATTGAGAGCGACAAGCGCGGCGGTATGGGGCTTCAGCTTCTCTATGCCGACGAGCGTTTCAGTGTACCGGCGAATGTATTGATCATCGGCATGATGAACACCGCCGACCGCAGCCTCGCCATGATGGACTATGCGCTGCGCAGGCGCTTCGCCTTCTTTGAGATGGTGCCGGGCTTTACGACGGAGGGCTTCCGCAACTATCAGGAATCGCTTCACAGCGACAGGTTTAACCGGCTGATTGTCTGTGTGAAGAGCCTGAATCAGGCCATCTCCGAGGATGAATCGCTGGGTGATGGCTTCCGCATTGGTCACAGCTATTTCTGCAACCTGACGTCCGAGACGCTCACAGGCAGCGACCTGACCGGCATTGTCCGCTTTGAGCTGGTGCCATTGCTGAGGGAATACTGGTTCGATGAGCCCCAGAAGATAAAGGACTGGACCGCCCGTCTGGAGAGTGCTGTCAAGTGATCCCGATTCAAAATATTTACCACATGCTCACTTATGCCTTTCAGGTGCTGCAAAACCAGGGCTATCGCTCACTGGCGACGGAGGCATTTGACAACATAGCGGATCTGTGCGCGGCCATTCTCTGCAAAGGCGTGTCCGATCAGGTGAAGCATGGGCTTGGGCGGGCCTATATGCTCCGCACGGAAAGCCTGTCCATGCCGCGCGGACGGATTGAAATGTCGGAGTCCATCAAAACGCAGGCGCTGCTGAAACGTCAGCTCGTCTGTTCGTACGATGATTTCTCCGTCAATTCCCCGATGAATCAGATCATCAAAAGCACGCTGATGCTGCTGCTCCGCTGCGACATCAGCAAGGCGCGCAGGAAGGACATCCGCCGTCTGCTCGTGTTCTTTGCCGATGTGGATGAGGTCGATCTGTTCAGCGTCAACTGGCACATGCAGTATAACCGAAACAACCAGACATATCAAATGCTGATCGCCGTATGCTGGTTGGTTGTCAAGGGACTGCTTCAGCGTCAGGAGGACGGCTCGCTTCGCATGGCAGACTTTCTGGACGAGCAGCGCATGTGCCGCCTGTATGAGAAGTTCATTCTCAACTACTACCGCAGGGAGCATCCTGAAGTCATCGCCTCGGCCTCGCAGATTGATTGGCAGCTCGACGACGGCATGGGCGACATGCTGCCGCTGATGCAGACGGACATCACGCTGACCAGCCGGGATGAACGCCGCGTGCTGATCATCGACGCGAAGTATTACGCTCGTACGACGCAGGTTCAATTCGGAACGCATACGCTGCATTCGGGCAATCTCTATCAGATTTTCACTTATGTGAAGAACAAGGAGTTTGCGATGAAGGATCATCCTCACGAGGTTGCCGGTATGCTGCTCTATGCAAAAACGGATGAGGAGATTGTGCCGGCTCATGTGTATCCGATGAGCGGTAATCTGATTGCGGTAAAAACGCTGGATCTGAATCAGGAGTTTGAGAGAATCCGTAAACAGCTGGATGAAATCTGCCATGAATTCTTCGGATGACTACCTGGAAGAGAGCATCTTCCAGCGAACCAGAGCGAATCAAGCTTGCACCATACAGAACTTTACACAATAGACCCACAACGTTTCTCGATAATCACAAAGCTACACGTTAGCCTACAACGTTGCACGTAACCCCTACAACGCTACACGTTACCAGCAGCTTATGAACAAGGTTATGAACTGATAAGCGAAAATCTACTGTATGCATAACCCGCACAAACGTTTCTGCGATGTTGCACGTTAGCCCTACAACGATACGCATTACGAAAAATGATTGAAGTCATTAATACGTTGATAGGGGCGCTTAATAGGCGTTCCCTTTCTTACAACCGCAAGACCTACTTCGGTCAATAGAAGGGAGTAATAAGAATATGTTTATTGAACGCGGATCCACTTGGAAAAAATGGGATTTTCATGTTCATACGCCTTATTCCATTTTGAATAATGGATATGGTTTTAATCCCTATGAACCTTTTGAAGGAAAAGACCCTTTCGACGAATATGTTGCGCGATTGTTTACTAAGGCAGTAGCGCAAAACGTTTCTGCAATAGGTATTACAGACTATTTTAGTATAGAAGGGTATAAACGAATCCAGAAGGAATACCTTTGCAATCCTGACAAAATGGCGTGTCTTTTCCCGGACGCAGAATTGCGAAGAAGAGTAAAAGAGATTTTGGTTTTCCCGAATATTGAGTTGCGCTTGGATACGTTTGTCGGTAAAAATGCCCATTCCGTGAATTACCACGTCATTTTTTCTGATGAAGTCTCGATAGAAGATATTGAACAAAACTTTCTGAGCCAACTACAATTGGCCTACCATCCTGGGAATACATTGGCTCTGACTAGGCAGAATATTGAGCGTATTGGCAGAGAATATAAAGAAAGTAATC